>ERZ827197.2390-NODE-2390-length-12565-cov-17.668505_pt1 | contig 12565 bp, 13 predicted proteins | sample MGYA00519867_ERZ827197 | MGnify/ENA primary metagenome ERZ827197 (study PRJEB31778, sample SAMEA3449278) | human gut metagenome | biome: human gut; feature: human-associated habitat; material: faeces | place: United Kingdom | collected 2010/2012 ...
GATAATCACCGACCCTGTATCGCCACACGCCAGCCAAGTTCCCCGTCAGGGCTTTACCCCTGCTTCTCGGGTCTTCGAGCTTCGCTATCTCGTCCAGCTCGTTGAACACCCGCGCCGCAACGCCCTTGTCTAGCTTGCGCATCGCCTTGTCGGCATTCCTCGTGAACTCAATCTGCCAAGCCACAATGCGCCCTTACCTCATCGATGCTGTAGATCTCAAGCCTGCCAGCGCGATAGTCCTCAATGTCCCTGAGAATCCCGTACTCGTACTCGAAACGGTCAATCGAATCCGCAAGAGCCTCGTTGACGTAGTAGCTCCGCGACCTGCCCGTCTCCTTCGCGAGACGGTTGTAGCGCTCGCTCAAATCCATAGGAATCCTAAGCGAAGTAACCGCAGTGGCCATGCCGCACCTCCTAACTTTGCTGTATTACAGGTGCTACTATAACACATCATCGCGACTGACCCCGCGACCTGCTGTTCGTCGGCGCGACATGGTTACGGCTCAACGCTTCCGACGCACGCGCGGCTTCCGTTGCTTCCCTCATCACGTCATCAAGGCTGCGCCCGCCGCGCTGCGCCTTCCTGGGACGCATCAGCGCCCAGATGCGGTCTCCAAGCTCCTCAATTGCCGCTCTAGCTGCTCTCGCCGCTCCTGCGCATCGAGCAGCGATTGAATCGAGGATTGTGCCGCGCTCAGCTTTTCCCGCAGCTTCCCAGCCCCGAACCTCGGCAGCGATGGGTCGAAGCTCCTCAACGTCCCGCGCAACTCCGCCCGCTCGTTGCCGAAGGCACTCCAATCGGTCTTCTTCGTCCGCAATGTCCATGCGCACGTCCTCGAGCTGGTTGTTCAGCTCGGCCAAGTCACCTTCCCTGTCGGCGATCTGCGCCACAAGCTCGGCCTTGCGCGTCTGGGCTTCTTCAAGCAAAGCGGCGGCTTCCTCCTTAGCCGCCGCGACGATTCGCTCGGCTTCCTGCTGCGCAGGCTCCACAACGGCCTTGTCCACGGCATCGCGCACCTTGTCGATGTCCACCGACTTGTCGGTGTACACGCGCCGCGCCCGCGTATCCTCGCCAAGCTCGACCTCTGGGCGGTAGCCAAGACACCTTTCCAGATAGTCCCCAAGCTCCTTGTGCAGGCTCTGGTAGAACGTCCGCGGGCACATCTTCTTGAAGTTGAACCGACCGCCCAGAATCGGCGTGAAGGGCGCGTGCATGTGGTCTCGGACCGGCGAGCCGTCCGCCCTCACCTCGTCCCTGTGGACGAACCCGCCGAGCATGTTGCCGGACCCGAGACGGTCCGCCAGAAAGCAGTACGTCCAGCCGAAAAACGCGCCCTCGTCCCCTTTGCGGACGTTCTCGGGCAGCGTCACCACAACGTCAGCCATCACCACCGCGTCCTTGCGCACGGCGCGCTTTCCCTCGGCCTTGGCCCTCTCGTTGACGCGCTCTATGCGCCCCTCGACCGTGGCCCAGTTCGGCTCCACTCCCTCCATCGGCTTCACCAGACCGTCGGCGGGGTCGATCGCGAGCGTGTAGTCCATCTCGACCCGGGCGGGGTCGATGTTCTCGCGCCCCAAGCTGGACGGGTCGCGGCGGTAGTGCGCGAGCATGTGGCCTACCGAGGATGCCTTGTACTTCTCGAGGTGTGCCATAAGTCTAAGACCTTTCAGGTCGAGCCAGATTTTAGCCGCCTAAAGTCTAGCATGTTAGCCTTTTGCTACGCAAAAGACATGGCAGGGCCAGCCCTGCACCCGCTCGGGCGTTCCCCCCGAGACCCCCCAGCCCTTGCCCGTTCGCGGCTTCGCTCACGTCCTTCGGGCCATCGGCGCAAGCGCCGAATGAGGGGGCAAGCCCCCTCAAACTCCCCCGCTCAACCTGATTTGTCATTTGTCATTTGTCACATTATTTTTCGGACGTAGTTAGCGAAAAATAATGAGCCGCCGAATTTCGAGGGTCACCCTTAGTCGCGGCGCAAGCGCCGAACGGAGGGACTTCGCCCCTCCGAACCACCCCCAAAAGGGGCTAACTCGCCCCTTTTGAAACCCCCGTTTTGTCGTCCGTCACACGTCACAGTATTTTTAGGTCGTAGTTAGCCTAAAAATACTGACCCCCAAAAACGCGGGTTTTTCGGACTCCAGACACAGTCAAGGAAAGGGTCGATGGAGCAGAGCGTCCATCGACCCTTATCCCAGTCTTGTCTTCGGTTTTGACCGTCGCGTCAATTCCGTTGTCGGTGAACGAGTCGGCTTAGATCTGCTCCGCAGACCACGCCGCCCCGTGGTCACCGACAACTACATTGACCCGACTACTCTTTCGCACCAGCCTGCTCCATGCGCTTGCGCTGGCGCTCGGCATTCAGATAGTTACCGCGACAGTAGCGTTCGAGAATCGAGTTGTAGCCGACAATGATTTCGCGGTACTGCTTGGGAAACTCCTTTAGCGCCGCAGTCGTGAAGTCGTTGATGGTCTCGAACTTCTCGCACATGATGAAGCCGACCAACTCGAAGAGCATGTCTTGTTTGTCCTTGGTCGATAGCTGTTCAAGCTGACCAATGTCAAAGTTGTTTCCCTCGATGCGAGCTTCGACGGGATACAGCTCCTTGCCCTTCTTGCGACAGGAAGCCGTGTCGTGAATCAGGTAGTCGTATGCGTGCCTGATGTTGTTAATCGGTTCGGCAGACGAGCAGCACTTCTTGCCATCCGCGCTCAATCGATTCAAGACGTTGATGATTGCCTTGCGCGTCGTGTTGCCGCCCCAGACAACGATGATGTGCGCGTGCGTCTTCCGCTGCTTGCTCTTCGCGTCATGGTCGATGTCGTGAACTGCGTAGGCGAACGGCACTTGGAGAATATCGTCTATCTCCTCCTGCCAGTCGTCGCGCATGTTTTCTGGGTAGCAGATACCTTCCCAGAGCTTCACCTTCGTCTCGCCAGCATTTGCCGCCATGCTATAATCTCCTTGTATCGAATGCCCCTGCTGCCGCCAAGCTTGCTGGGGCTTTTTCTTTTTACCTGCGCTTGTAGACCTCGCGCCTGTGCGCCACATCGACCACGAGAATGACAAGCCTACCGTCGTCGATGTCGCACAGAATCCGATAATCACCGACCCTGTATCGCCACACGCCAGCCAAGTTCCCCGTCAGGGCTTTTCCCCTGCTTCTCGGGTCTTCGAGCTTCGCTATCTCGTCAAGCTCTTCGAATATCCTCGCGGCGATGCCCCTGTCCAGCTTGCGCATCGCCTTGTCAGCGTTCCTCGTGAAATCAATTCGCCAGACCACAATGCGCCCTTACCTCATCGATGCTGTAGGTCTCGAGCCTGCCTGCGCGGTAGTCCTCGATGTCCTTGAGAATCCCGTACTCGTACTCGAAACGGTCAATCGATTCTTGCAGGGCCTCGTTCACGTAGAAGCTCCTCGACCTGCCGGTCTCCTTCGCAAGCCTGCTGTAGCGCTCGTTCAGCTCGGTCGGAATCCTCATCGAAGTGACTGCGGTAGCCATAACGCACCTCCTATGCTGTAATACAGGTACTACTATAACACATCACCGCGCCCGCCCGCGCGGCCTGCTGTTCGTCGGCGCAACATGGTTACGGCTCAACGCTTTCGTCGCACGCGCGACTTCCGTGGCTTCCCTCATCACATCACCCACGGTGCGTTGCGCCTTCTTGGGACGCATCAGCGCCCAGATGCGGTCTCCAAGCTCCTCAATTGCCGCTCTAGCTGCTCTCGCCGCTCCTGCGCATCGAGCAGCGATTGAATCGAGGATTGCGCCGCGTTCAGCGCGCCCCGCAGCTTCCCAGCGCCCAATCTCGGCAGCGATGGGTTGAAGCTCTCCAATGTCTCGCGCAACTCCGTCCGCTCGTTGCCGAAGACACTCCAATCGGTCTTGCTCATCTTCGATATCGAGCTTCACGTCCTCGAGCTGGCTGTCAAGCTCGGCAAGGTCACCCTCCTTGTCGGCAATCTCGGTAACAAGCTCTGCCTTACGCGCTTCGGCATCATTCAGTAAAGCGGCGGCTTCTTCCCTAGCCGCCGCGACGATTCGCGCCGCTTCGTCCTTCGCAGGTTCAACCACGGCCTTATCGACCGCACAGCGTACCTTGTCGATGTCCTTTGTACGGCTCGTATAGACCCTCTGCGACCGCGTCTCCTCGCTCAGCTCCACTTCTGGGCGGTAGCCCATCTTCTGCTCAAGGCGGTCTCCTAAGCCCTTGTGGAAGGTCTGATAGAACTTGCGGTCGCACATCTTCTTGTAGTTGAACCGCCCGTCAAGAATCGGCGTGAACGGTACGTGCATGTGCGGCGTGGTCTCGTCCATGTGCACGTAGCCGCCCATGAGGTTTCCGCGCCCCACGCGGTCGGCGATGTACTGGTAGCTATTCCAAAAGAACTTGTACGCGTCTTCTGGTGGCACGTTCGGCGGCAACGTCACGACCATGTCAGCCATCACCACTGCGTCTTTGCGCGTGGCACGCTTCCCCTCGGCCTTGGCGCGCGCGTTCACGGCGTCTATGCGCCCCTTGACGGTTGCCCACGAAGCCGAACCCCGAACCTTGCCGATGAACCGCTTCCCGTCCTTCTCATACACACCCAGGGTGTAGTTGAGATGCGTGCGGCTCTTGTCGATGTTCTCGCGGCTCACGTTCGGGTTGTCGATGCCTTGCCAGCGGTTGTAGTGGGCGCAGAGCTTGCCGACCGCCGATGCCTTGTATTTCGCGATATGCGCCACGCGTAAACCCCCTGTGACTGTTGAAGATGCGTTCAGTCCTTAGTATAAGGTATAGCACGTTAGACCTTAGCTACGCTAAGGACGTGGCAGGGGACACCCCTGCACCCCTCCGAGACCGCGGCGGCACGGTCTCGGACAGCTCGCGGCAGCGCTCGCATGAGGGGGCAAAGCCCCCTCAAACTCCCCCTCGGCTGGCACATGGCACATGGCACACAATGGGGGGAATCCTGTCGTAGTAAGGATTCCCCCCATCCCATCCCAAAGGTTTTCGTTGCCGTGACACAGGCAAGGAAAGGGTCGATGGAGCAGAGCGTCCATCGACCCTTAATCAAGTCTGGTCTATTCGGTTGGCCGTCGCGTCAATTCCGCAATCCGTGAACGAGTCGGCTCAGATCTGCGCGAGCGCAGACCACGCCGCCCCGTAGTCACGCATTGCTACATTGACCCGACTACCGCGCCGCACCAGCTTTTCGCTTCCGCCAGCAGCAGGGCGGCAGCTCCATCCGGCAGCTTCACGCACGGCGTGCGCAGGTACTCGCGTACCTTTGGCCGGCTGGTGCGTCCAAGCATATTGATGAGCGTCTCAACGTCCTCGTTTCTCTCGGCTTTCTCGGCCAGCATGATTCCAATCACGCGAATGTAATCTTTTGTCCCAGATTCACTGTGCCACGCGTGCACCTGCGGCCAGTGCTCCTCAAGCTGCTCCGCAGTCCACTCGCCATCACAAGTCATCTCGATGCGCGTCAGCTGCACCTTGTCCGTATCAAGATGCAGCTCGGCGGCCTTGTCGTAGACCTTGACGTATGCGGGCGTGTTCTTGACCCCCAGATACTCCGTGATGCCATTCGATATGACGGACTTGTACATGCGCCTGTCCTTGCTCAAGCGGCAGTCGTAGCGGCTCACCGGAATGTCGTAGGCGAGGTCAAAGCGCTTGAGCCGAGCCTTGGACACACACGTCCCAAGCGTCTTAAGAAGTCCGTGGAACCTTTTATCGCCAGCAACCTTGTTCGGGTTGAACTCGATAAAGCCCTTGTGCATGTTGACTTTGCAGGACGGTTCCATGAACCCGATGCCGAGCGCGACCGAGCTGCCGCCCAAAGCGAAACTCCACAGCTCATACCACCCGCCCGGCCTGATTTTCGACGTCCAAGCGCTCATCTCGTCGCAGTCTGTGAGCTGCGCTCCCTTGCGGCTCAACCACTCGCCACGGTCACCCTTGAAGGTAAGAGAAAGTCGAACCATATCGACCGACAGCGTATTTTTATTTACACCCCTATAGGGGTTGTAGTAGCTAGGGGAAGTGCACGAAAGTGCATGAAATCCGGCTATTAGACAAGGGCCGGATTTCATGCCGCCGTTCTCGGGGCCATTCTCGTCTTCATCAATTTGTTTACTTTCGCCGCTCATAAAAGAAAACCTCCCGGGTCTCGGAAGGTCACAAACTCGGATATGGTTTGCCAGTTTGCTGTAGTCAGATGCCCGCGTGCTAGAATGGGGCCGTGGTACTACGGTGGCATTTGAGTCGTGACCTCAGTGTCAGCGTCGGGGGGTAGGAGCCCCGTTCGCCTTTGCCGAATTGTACCTCAAACGAACGACCCGCCCGCCTGGCTTAAGGCTGGGCGGGCGTTTTCGTTTCTAGCGGCTCTGACTCCACGACCGCTGCGGCGGTCTATCGTCACGGTTCGCATCCCGCGCCCTAGCAGCCCTCTGGGCTTCCGCAGCACGGGCTTTGGGGCTTCTGTCATCGTCTTCCCCGTAATCGCGCTCCAAGGCCGCCAAATCGCGTTTGAGCGCCTTTGTGGTCATCCGCGCACTTCTCGGCCCGAGCCTTCTGGTGAGGTCCGCAATTGCCAGCACAAGCCGTCCAACCGCTTCTCTGACCTCTTCCACGAACTGACTGACTCGTCCGCGGAGTCCATCGCATCGAGAAGCGATTTCATCGAGCATTCCGCGCTTCTCAAAGCGTCCCGCGTGGTCGAACCGCTCAGCGAGGGAAGCGATGGCTTCCAGCTCCTCAACGTCCTCCTCAAACCGTCCCGCCGCTTGCCGAACCGACTCCAATCGCCGCTGCTCGCGCTGGAGGTTGTCGCCCACCTCGTTGCGAAGCTCGATTTTATCGCCGATTTCGCCGTCCAAGCGGTCGAGTTCGGCCATTTTTTCCGCGATTCGGCGGTCGATTTCCGCAGCTTGCGCCCTCTTTTCATCGACCTTGGCGGTCACGGCGCCCAATTTGACATGGCTCTCAACCCTAAGCTGCTCGAAACCGTCCAGCTCGCGCTTGGCAGTTATCGCCCCGTGCTTCGCCTTGTCCCTCGCACCCTCAAGGGTCTCTATCTCGGACTTGAGCGCCCTTGTGGTGCCGACCTGCACCTTGTACGCATCAAGGCTCCTGTAGCCCTTCGCGCGCAGCTCGTGGCGCAGGGGGCGCTCGTACCCGTAGGGCTTCGCGACCTGCTCCCAGAAGTCCTCCTGAAGCCTGCTCATGGTTCCCTGGGCCGTCACCTCCCACTTGCCATCCGCGTTCTTTCGCCGCTTGTCGGGCGCGAACAGCTCCTTGGCGCACAGGCGATCGTGGCCGTCCTCGCCGCGGATGACTGGGGCAATCCAGATGTGCGCGTGCGGGGTGCCCTCGTCCAGATGAATCTGGGCTGCGAGCAGGTTCTCGTATCCGTACCGCGCCCCGAACCACTGAACCGACCTGTCCAGAAACTCCCTCGCGTCCTTCTCGTCCAAGGCATCGTTGCTTGAGACGATGAACCCCATCGCGCGGACTTGGTTGTCCCTGATTTTCCGCTTGGTGTTCAGCTCGCCCATACGGCGCTCGATGGCCTGTTCGAGCGGAACGGGACTCTCGTCCCCCGCGCGGCACAGGTACCCGACATGCCGGCCGCTCTGGTCAACATCGTTGGCGTAGGTGTGCGCCCGCCTGTCCAGCTCCTTGCCCACGGCTTCAAGGCTCTCGCATTTGGTCGACTTCATGGCAATCAAGGGTGCTACGGTCATGTCAAACTCCCGAGTTCGAACCACCTAAAGGTGCGTTAGCGACTTTGGTATAGTCACGTTATACCAAGCTCCGCTTGGACGTGCAAAGGCGCTGCCCTTGACCCGCTCGGGCGTTCCCCCCGAGACCCCCCAGCCCTACTCATTCGCGGCGTCGCTCATGAGGTGCGGGCCATCGGCGCAAGCGCCGAACGGATGGGCTTCGCCCCTCCAAACCACCCCACGAAAAAATAATGAGCCGCCCGATTCTGCAGGTCTCATCCAGTCGAGACACGGGCAAGGAAAGGGTCGATGGAGCAGAGCGTCCATCGACCCTTAATCAAGTCTGGTCTTGTCGGCTGACCGTCGCGTCAATTCCGCAATCCGTGAACGAGTCGGCTTAGATCTGCGCGAGCGCAGACCACGCCGCCCCGTAGTCACGGATTGCTACATTGACCCGTCTACTCGAACCGAGCGCACCAGCTTCGCGCTTCGGCTACGGCTGCGGCGGCGCAGTCGGGCGGCAGCTCGACCATCGGCGCACGCAAGAACTCGCGAACCTTCGGCCTGCTTCCACGCCCAAGCATGTTGATGAGCGTCTCGACCTCCTCGCCGCGCTCGGCCTTCTCGGCGAGCATGATTCCCACCACGCGCACCCAGTCGCGCGTGCTCTCATCGCTGTGCCATGCGTGAACCTGCGGCCAGTGCGCGACAACCTGCCCAGCGTCCCACTCCCCGTCACACGTCAGCTCGATGCGCGTCAGCACGCCCGACAGGTGCATCTCGGCCGCCTTGTCGTAGACCTTCACGTATCCGGGGGTGTTCTTGACCCCGAGGTATTCCGTGATTCCGTTGCTGATGACCGACTTGTACATCCGCCTGTCCTTGCTAAGGCGGCAGTCCAGACGGCTCGTCGGCAAATCATAGGCGAGGTCGAACCTCTTCAAGCGGGCATGCGAGACGCACGGCGCGAGCTTTTCCAGCAGCCGCCAGAACCGCTTGTCCCCTGCGACCTTGTTCGGGTTGAACTCGATGAACCCGCGATTCATATTCACCTTGCAGCTCGGCTCCATGAAGCCGATGCCGAGCGCAACCGAGCTGTCTCCGAGGTCGAAACTCCAAAGCTCGTACCAGCCGCCGGGTCGAATCTTGCTCGTCCACGCGCTCATGCTGTCGCAGTCGAAGGTCTGGGCGTGCGTGCTCAACCACTCGCCCTTGCCGTTGATGAACGACAGCTTCAGGCGAACCATATCGATTGAGAACGTTGCCCCAGATTCGGCCTTGTATGCATTCCAGTAAGATGGGCGAATGTCAGTAAGTGCATGAAATCCGGCTATTAGACAAGAGCCGGATTTCACATCCGGGTTCGGCGGGTATGCAGAACCGCCCTCGTTCTTATTCATTGCGTTTCACCGCCCCTGCTCAATCGGTCGCGCTGGGGCTTCGTGCCCGTCAAGCTCCCTGCTGGCACCCCTCATATCCCCGGCTTCATCCGACAGAGACCACTCGTCCATCTCCCTCGACAGCTCGTCCATCTCGCCGACCTTCTCCCTGGCACCGTTGACGAGCACCTTCTCCGCGCGCCTGCCGTCACGTGCCGTCATGAAGTCGCGCCCCGCCGCGAGCGCGGCCTTGCAGATAGGGTTCTCGGCGAACTCGGCGAGCTTGGCCTTGAAGCTCCCGAGGAAGCCGCGCACCGACAGGCACTCGGCTATCTGCGCCAGCTCGGCCTTGATGCGCTCGAACCTCGCGGCGAAGCCCTCGACCTGCACCTTGCACTCGGCGAGCTGCGCCCGCGCGGACGCAAGATCGGCATTGGCGGAAGCAAGCTCCGCCCTCGCCGACTCGAGCTGCTCGGCCTTCTCGTCCAGCTCGGCCTGAACTCGGCGGCTCTCGGCCTTGTATTCGGCCACGGACTTGTGCCGCCTTGCCGGTTGACCCTCCAAGCGCTTCTCGCCCCTAGAAAGGCCGTACAGCGCCCCTACGCGCCCGTAGAACCTGTCCTGCATCGCACCGAGCGCAGCCTTGTCCGGGAAGAACCCCTTCCACGAGAGCTTGCCGTCTTTCAGCGGCACGAAGCCGAAGTGGGCGTGCGGGGTCTCCTCGTCCATATGCACCGTGAAGTGCACCAGATTCGACTCCCCGAACTCCTCGCGGCAGAACCCCAGCGCGTCCTCGAAGAAGTCCCTCACCTCCTCGGCACTCGCGCCCTCGAAGAACTCCGGGCTTGCCGTCACGATGCCCTCGACGAGTCTCACGGCATCCTTGCGCACCTTGCGGGTGCCCTTGTAGCCCGCGTCAATCCTCGCCTGCACCTCGCCCTCGTAGTCGGCGTGCGGACACAACTCTCGGTTCATCCGGGTTCGGGACTGGTCTATGTCCGGGTTCGTGTGCTTTCCCGGCTCGCGGTCGTTGTGGTACTGCATGGCGCCTATCTCGGCACCCTTGCACTTCTGGACTCGAAGGATTGCGTACTGCTTACCCATCGGCGGCGGCACCTCCCGGTTTTTGGAACAAAAGGGTAACGCACTCCCCTTTTCATCCTGAAAAGGGGTGCGCCGACAGTGTACCACCGTCGGTTCTCCGCGACTTAGGGTCGCTCCGCGCCTACGGCTTGGCGGCACGCGGCGGCGCGTGCATGGAGGGGTTTCACCCCTCCAAACCACCCCTCTAGGGTCGGGGTCGGGGGTCGGGATTCCATGGGGGGGAGACGCAGTACGCCGACCCTTCGGGTCGGCTTCTCCCCCCCATGGAATCCCTAAATCAACCTTCCTCGCGACTTGAGCAAGGAAAGGGTCGATGGGAGCTTGCGCTCACATCGACCCTCTTCCCAGTCTGGTCTTCGGCTTCACCGGCGCGTCAATTCCGCAGCCGGTGAACGAGTCGGCTTAGATCTGCTACGCAGACCACGCCGCCCCGTAGTCACCGCCTGCTACATTGACCCGCCTACTTAACCGTAGAACCGTTTTTGTAAACTTCCCAGCGGTCATCACGCCAATCGTGCCTGTTCGCCTTGCAATACTCGCGCATCACGATTGCGCTGCTGTCGCAGAGCGCCATGAACCACTCCTGTTGGTTCGCACGCGCGTAGCGCATGAGGTCGTTGAACTGAGGAGGGCATCCATTCGCCTTGGCGTTAGCTGGGTCATCGCACCAATCTTGCATGGCTGCAACAACGGCATACTTGTCGCTGGTGCGGTAAATCTCGGTGTGCCAGTCCACGCCGCCACACTCGCAAACGATGCTCGGGTCGTACTGATACTTGTCTGGGTCATCCATGTGAACCATGTATCGGCAGACCGCCCGCCAGCTGTCGCGGAATTGCACGCTTGCTTCCTTGACTCCGAACTCGGTAAGCACCGACTTCGCGGTCGATGCATCGACCGCATGGGAGAAGCGCACCGCAATGTGGACGTGCGTCTCCTTCACTTCGCCAGTCGCTCGAACATCCTTGTCGTGGACAGCCCAGACGCACTCGTAGCCGCTTTCCCTGATACGCTGCTCCCAGTCCTCGGGCGCACTGTCAAAGTAGAGGTATCCCCACCAAATAGCATGGGTCGTGCCCTTGCCGCGGTTCTTTCGCTCCCACTGTGCCTTTTTCTCTTTGTCCTTGTAAGGCATGAAAAAACCTCCCATGTTTTTGGGAGGTAACGTCTCGAAATCTTCTTATCCTGCCCTTATAATTGCAGGTGGTCTGATGACGAGTTGCTACCTCGTTGTCTTAGTGGTTCGGAGGGGGCCTAATCCCTTCAACCAGCCACCATTGTAAACCCACCCGCCCGTCTTAACGGCGGGCGGGTTTCTTTTTTTCCGAAACAAACCGCTGGTAGAGTCCACAATCATGGACTATCTTTTTGCCTTTTTACGCTATGGCCATGAGGCCATCGGCGAGGATTCCGCGGGCATACGCACCCGTCGACTTGCCCTCGGCCTTCGCTTCCTTCTCAAGCGCCCGCTTCATGGCGGCGGGAACCTTGAGAGACAGCGTTACCGTCTCGGGCGCTGCTTTCGGGAGTTTCCCCTCGACGATTTCACCCACATTCACCCATCCGCTTGGCCACTCGTCGCGTTCGAGAGCGCTTTCCCAATCGGCAATCATCTCATCGGTAACGACCTTGCCGTTCTCGGCAACGATTCCGTTCATGTCTACCTCCATCCCAGCTCGCGCTTGAACTTCTTCGTCGGCGGCACCATCGCGTGGAACACGCACCAAACGCCGTCGATATCCATGAATCCAATCAGCTCGGCAAACCTCCCGTCGGGAAGCGAGCCGACCGAAATCCAGAGCGGCGGGTCATCCGTGCCGTTTCTCTGGCGGCACCGAATCGGGTTCTCCCACGCATACGCGACCTCATCGCTGGTAAGCCCGTGCTTGAGGGCGTTCCCATGCACTCTGACCACTGCCGTTCTCCTTTCTTTCCTAATAAGTATACCAAAGGTGTATACCTAATTAAATAGCGTCTCCACCACGAGTACCGTTGCCCCAGATTCGGCCTTGTATGCATTCCAGTAAGATGGGCGAATGTCAGTAAGTGCATGAAATCCGGCTATTAGACAAGAGCCGGATTTCACATCCGGGTTCGGCGGGTATGCAGAACCGCCCTCGTTCTTATTCATTGCGTTTCACCGCCCCTGCTCAATCGGTCGCGCTGGGGCTTCGTGCCCGTCAAGCTCCCTGCTGGCACCCCTCATATCCCCGGCTTCATCCGACAGAGACCACTCGTCCATCTCCCTCGACAGCTCGTCCATCTCGCCGACCTTCTCCCTGGCACCGTTGACGAGCACCTTCTCCGCGCGCCTGCCGTCACGTGCCGTCATGAAGTCGCGCCCCGCCGCGAGCGCGGCCTTGCAGAT
>ERZ827197.2392-NODE-2392-length-12557-cov-7.338586_pt1 | contig 12557 bp, 7 predicted proteins | sample MGYA00519867_ERZ827197 | MGnify/ENA primary metagenome ERZ827197 (study PRJEB31778, sample SAMEA3449278) | human gut metagenome | biome: human gut; feature: human-associated habitat; material: faeces | place: United Kingdom | collected 2010/2012 ...
TTATTATGAATTCCCGGAACTGTTTGAATCGGACGGTACTATCCGTACGTTTGGCCTGGCTGCTCAAGTACAAAAGATTCTTGAAAATGATGCTTTTCTTGCTGTTGACGATATCGAATTTTCTCTTCATCCGAAATTGATAGAACATATTATTGAACGTTTTCTGAAAGAATCAGAGCAAGCCCAGTTGTTGCTCACCACACATTATGATGGACTGTTAGGAGAGGAAGATTTGCTTAGAAAAGATAATGTCTGGTTTACTGAAAAGAATCTGGATGGATCAAGTGTGCTGTATCCTTTAACAAATTTCAAGGGATTGAATAGGATTACTTCTCTCCAAAAGGCATATAAATTCGGTAATTTCGGTGCGGTTCCTAATCTATAATTATGTACTTTTATGAGAAAAAACTAGAAAAAATACAGTGACAAGACAAGTTATACATATCGTGTTGGTGAGAGTTTAACTGAATTATTCTGTTTCAGTCATTTGAAAAAATACTTGGTTATAGATACTCATCTCTCCTCGTTTATTTGAAAACAATGGTGTTGATAGAATAGAAAATGAAAGGACTTTTGGATGAAGATTTCTTTGTAGTATGTGTTTTTGATGCTGATGTTTGTAGGAGTTTTGATGCAACAACGGAAAGATTATTAAAGCAATATCTGCTAAAATGCTATAAAACTTGGAAATGATTTGAGAAGGATAAATGGGTTAAAGAAATGTTCGCAGGCTCAAAAATGTATAAGGCATGTGAACTGGCTGAAAATATAAAGGTAGAGATTCTTATAGCGGATTATATGGCAATTAAAAAAGTTAGTGAATCATTATAATAAAAATGAATTGATGAAAAATGATTTATATGTCCGTTGGGCAGATTTTCTATCTGTTGTCGTGTTCAGCAATATCTCCGCTGATAGTAGAGGATTAAGAATGCTAATTCTTGTAATTTTGCTATGGATTTATTTTTTACATTATAGTCTTTTGTGTACTTAGATTCTTTTGTAGTCTTTTGGTTGAGATTTTGATAAATATGTACTAAAAAAAACTTTAATGACTTCTCATATTAAAATCTAATCCCTATCTTTGTATAAACAATATTTTATTTGTTGTATATGTAATATCTGCTTTATGAATAATATAATATCATTTAATTTATCAACTCCGGATGATATAGCGAAGCAAATTGCCGCTAGAGTAAAAGCACGGAGATTGGAGTTAAATTTAACTCAAGAAGGCATAGCTACAAGATCTGGCCTTAAGTTTGCTACTTACCGTAGGTTTGAACAGACTGGGGAAATATCTTTAAAGGGTTTGCTTCAAATAGGATTTGCCTTAAATGCGTTATCCGAATTTGACACTCTTTTTGCGCAAAAACAATATCAATCTTTAAACGATATATTAAACGAACAAAATGTTATCCGTAAAAGAGGTAAGAAAAATGAATAATATCAAGCAAATTGAAGTGATATATGATAATCGGTTGGTCGGGCGCTTAGCGCTAACTAAAGAGGGGTTATGTGCATTTGAATATTCAGTCGAATGGATTGGCTCAGGTTTTTCCATATCACCATTCGAATTACCCTTGCGAAACGGTGTATTTATAGCCAAACCTCGTCCGTTTGAAGGAGGATTTGGTGTTTTCGATGATTGTTTACCTGATGGATGGGGTTTACTTATTTTGGACAGATACTTGCAACAAAAAGGTATCAATCCACGGACTTTAACTATATTGGATCGCCTTGCATTGGTAGGCTCAACAGGACGCGGAGCATTGGAGTTCCGTCCGGACCATAGTGTGGTGACAAGACAGGATTATGTCGATTTCGAGAAGTTGGCGTTGGAAGCAGAACAAATATTGGATAGTGACGATTATACGGGCGAAGGTATCGAGGAGTTTCAAGATCGCGGTGGTTCACCTGGAGGTGCACGACCTAAAATCTTTGTTCGTTATGATGATAAGGAATGGCTTGTTAAGTTCCGTGCCAAACGAGACCCGCAGAGTATTGGTATAGATGAATACCGTTATTCGCTTCTTGCCAAGCAATGCGGAATTGAAATGCCGGAAACACGTCTCTTTGAAGATAAATATTTTGGTGTGGAACGATTTGACCGGACTTCAAATGGCAAATTGCATGTAGTAAGCATGGCTGGCCTTATAGGTGCTGATTATCGTTTACCTAGTATCGATTATACACATATATTTCAAGTTTGTGCTATGCTGACACATAGCGTAGCCGAGCTGTGGAAGGTCTACCGACTGATGGTATTCAACTATCTGATAGGCAACAAAGATGACCATGCCAAGAACTTTGCCTTCATTTATCGTGATGGGGATTGGCATTTTGCTCCGGCTTATGACTTGCTGCCTAGCGATGGCATCAATGGCTTTCGTACTACTTCTATTAATGATAAGATTGAACCAACAAAAGAAGATCTGTGTGCTGTAGCGGTGAAAGTAGGATTGGAGAAAAAGGAAGCTATCCATATTTTTAAAGACTTCATAAGATACGTTTAGAAGTTGATTTTAATAGCAAGCGATGAACTAAATGAATAGGTATTTCCATTGAATCAAGTATGTCTATAGAAATATGGAAGAAATTCTTAATGATTCCCTATTGAGATTCCTGATATTTTGAATACGTTACCTAAATCAATAGTAATTAAGACGATAATATGTAAAATTTATATACTACTATATGGAAACGAAATTTAGTATTGAAGATATTCAAACGGCCTATAAAAGATTCAAGTCTTATGTATATTATGATAACTTTAATCTACATATTAGACATAAGATTTCTGATTTTGAGTCTGAAGATATTGACAAAAAAATAGAAGAATTATGTGATAAATTAAATTGCTTCTGCGATGGTAATTCGACTAGTGTTTTTAATAAATTAATTAAAGATAGTGGGTATATCATACTTCCAAAGACTTTTAAGTTAAATGAAGACAAGAATAAGGTTGGAGAAGAAGCTGATGCTTACTTGTTAACAAATAAAAATATCTCCTCATTTGAAGTTTCTAAAATCACAATCTTATATGATGCTCCTATTGAATTGTTTATAATAGCCACTATATGGACAACAAGAATAAATAACTATTTAAATATCTCATCTGATAATTATGGGTATGTAGTTCCCTCTATACAAAATTCAAGATTATTATTTGAACCATATTTTAATAAGTATCAGGAATGGAGGGATAAAGGTATAAATGCGGCAAAACAACAAATAGAAAGAGGAAATAATGTATTAATTATTACTTTGGATATAAAAAATTATTTCCATTCTGTTCAGGTAGATTTTAGTGCACTGAAAAAAAATATACCTGTAGAAGATATATTAACTCGTAAATTAACAGATATAATAGAATCAATCTGTAAAGATCATACCACTAAAATATACGGAAGCACTAAGAAGAAACCCATTTTACCAATAGGTTTACCATCTTCGGGCATTATTGCCAACTGGATTTTAGCAGAATTTGATAAAGATATAAAATATTCAACTGCACCGGTTTATTATGGTAGATATGTTGATGATATGTTTCTTGTCGTTGCAAATGTTGAACCCGATTCAGAAAATGTTGCCCAATGGATGTGTAATCGTTTTTTTCAAGATGGAAAAGTTCTAAAAAGAGACAAAAAGAAAAATGTATTAGAATTAAAATCTAAACGGTGTAAAGATTTAGTAATCCAAACAGAGAAACTTCGTTTGTTTTATTTTGACTCACATTGGTCACTAGCTGTTCTTAATAAATTTCAAACAACTCTTCAGGAAAATAGTAGTGCTTTTTGGTTTTTACCAAATGAAGAAGACTTGAAAACTAGTTTAGATGACACATATGATTTACAATATGAAGATACTATTAACAAATTTAGAAGTGTGTCTTCCTGCAAAGTTAATAAATATGGAGCTTCTGTTTTTCTTGCTAAACGGTTAAAATTAGCCATTCTTTCCCCTGGAAAGTACGATAAAAGTTTAAGTGACGAGATTTTCCGTTTTTTCAATGGATTATCTATTATCTCGATGTATAGTATGTGGGAAAAAGTATTTACTTATTTTTCTATTACACATGATTATAAATCTATATGCAAACTACAAACTTTGATAGGTAATGGAATAGATAAAGTAAATGTAACTTCTTCTGAGTATAATATCAATGATATAAATATCAAAATACAACAACATCTTAACTGTTTAATGCTAGCAAAAGTTCTTGTAAAAAATAATATTGGATTAAAAGATACCCAGAGTTTCGTAAGAGATGGAGCTGTAAAATTAAAAAAAGCATTGATGACAAGACATATCTATCTTCCTTTGCCAATATTTGCATTAACCCAAAAGTATATATATGAAGATATAAATATTTCAGATTTTGATATATCTGATTTAGAGTCTAATAATATTCCTTCATTCATTTCAAATAGAAATTGGTTAATTCCTAGAAATATTCAACTTCATGAAATTTGCACATTGCAAATACCTATGTCATTATATAGAAATCAGTCGTTTTATAAAATAGATGATAATGGTGTTAATAATGAATTCATAACATCATGTCTCAATCTTTTTCTAAAACTAAATGGAGAAGATTTGAAAACAACAATTCAAAATAAAAAACATAAAATGTATAGCGAGATGACTGATGCTGGAGAGAGAGTATTAAGAATATATTCAGAGATAATACATGCTAATACAGGTTCAATTAAAAATAGAATAAAAGTAGGAATATCAAATGTGAATACTGATTACAAAGATATTGAAACTGCAATATTGCATGGCTCCTCTTTAGATGTGAAGAAACGTACACGCCATATAGATATATTGAATCAAGCAGAAAAAATCCAAACAGATATTCTTTTATTACCAGAGGTTTTTGTGCCTTTTGATTGGCTTTGCGCTTATGCTGATGAAGCAAGAAGAAAACAAAGAGCTATGATTTTTGGGTTAGAACATTTCTCATTAAAAAATATATGTTACAATCTTGCAATAACATTACTTCCTTTTGAATTTCGTGGAAGAAAGGAAGTTTTAATTATTCCTAGAGTGAAAAATCATTATTCACCAAGCGAAATAAGAGAAATAGAAGGTAATAGGAAACAAATACCGACAAAAGACTTTTCAACTTATCATTTGTTTCAGTGGAATGGTATTCAGTTTTCAGTCTATAATTGCTATGAGTTAACAGATATAGTACATAGAAGCATATTTCGTTCCGAACTTGACATTTTATTTGCTATAGAATATAATAGAGATGTTAATTATTTTAGCAATATCTCTGAAAGTGTAAGTCGAGATTTGCATTGCTATTATGTACAAGCTAATACAGCATATTATGGTGATTCAAGAGTTGTTGAACCCAAGAAAAGGGATTATCAGAACCCAGTTAGAGTTAAAGGAGGAGATAATGATGTCATATTAAGTTATGAGTTGGATATAGCAACTTTAAGAAAATTTCAAAGTAAAACTCATAATCTACAAAAAGATGATAAAGAATTCAAGATGACTCCTCCTGATTTTCAACACGAGAAGGTAGATAAAAGAGGAAACTATAATATTTAGTAAGTTGTATAATTTATAATCGATTAATAAAATGAATTACAGATTGCAAGATTTTATAAAGTATATTATACCTGGATTGTATGTTATTTTTTTTGTCTTTGTATGGTGTGTTTTGTCATCAAAACATCATCTAGATACTACAAAACTGAAAGATTTTACTAATGTTATAATTTTACTTATTCCATTTGTGGGATTTGTCATTGGCTATTTTATTGAAAGTATGATGACGTGTGCTGAACATCTGTTTTATATTTTAGGGGGGAGAAGACCCTCTAAAACTATATTGGATAGAAAATGTAAATTTTATATTATACCAGAAGATGACAGAAATAAAATATTTCATCAGCATAATATATCTGGAGGTTCTATAAATAACAATTTTGCAGGGCAGATTTTACAAACTGCTAAGCAAAAAATTGATAGAGAAAGTGTGGAAAATTTTAGAATGAATTCTATCCTTGCAAGAAATATTTTTGGTAGTCAGATAGCATTAACCATTGTATATTCATTTATTACAGATCAGTTTTACACCAATAAAATATGGTGGATTTTTTTTGTGATTTCTATTATTTTTTTAATATATTGGCTTCATCATAATCATGTGTATGTAAAATATATTTTTGCAGAATATGCTAGAAATTTGTGCTGATAAAATTTTTATTTGTTATCAATTCAGTAGTCTTAAAAGATGGTATTCAGGGAAGAATAAGTTATTAAAAAGGCTTTATGTATTTGCTGATTTCGATTGGCTGAAAGAATTAAGATTAATTGGAGGGGTGAGTTATGAACTCCTTCGTGATTTTGATAATTACAGTTGAGAAGGTTTAGAAATATGAGATGTATGCTTACAAGATATAATTGAATTTAATAAATTAGTTGATTATGAGCATAGGAGAATTATTACCCAAGATAAATGTCACAGAAGCTGCAAAACTTGATCGTCGTTCGATACAGTTCTTAAAAAATATACTTCCTGATGATCTTATTGATTGTGAACAACTTCAGACAGGAGGTACCTTGCCGAACATAGATGGCTACCTTGATATTCTCTGCTCTGATGGAACAGCAAGAGAAAAAATTGTAGTTCAAGTCAAACATTTAACATATCCAGAGATAAATGGGGATGTGTACTACGATATACCTCAGTCAATATATGCATATGCAGAACGGCATAAGGGTGAAGTGGTCATTTTTATTGCTTGTGATGATGTTAACAATAAATTTTATTGGAGAAATATAGATGCGGCTTCCATCGAAGATTTCAAAAGTAAATCTAATCATATTCAAAATACAGCCAGATACTATTTTCAGGAAAAAGAAAAATGCTCATATATCAATGTAAAAGAAACAATAGGATTTTGGCGTGAGCTATATAATAAGAAAATGCAATCTATTAAGGATGAGAAAGTTTTGGCTGAACAGTTCTCTTCACAGCAAAGAATGTGCTTTAATTCCATTTCTTCAGAATTGCATGGGGTTAAGAATTCTCATATATGTAGGCATCAGGTCAATGATATAATGCAATGGATTAAGACTGATAGTGAAAACAAGAAACCTATTTGTCTTCTTGTAGGTGATGCAGGAGTTGGAAAATCTGCAGTATTGAAAGATTTGATTTCTCTTTATAGTGAAGATATTAGATTTTTATGCATTAAGGCTGATTATATTGACGATAACGGTAATCCTGTTACATTGGAAAAAATACGGGATACGTTGGCATATTATAGCGTAGAAGTTAATAAAGTTATTTTGATTGTGGATCAAATTGACGCTCTTTCGCAATCTCTTACGAATGATAGGAAACATCTAAATATGATGATGACTATACTTTCTTCACTGGAGAGTTGGCCTAATGTTAAAGCTGTTGTTTCGTGCCGTAAATATGATTTGGAGTATGATTCTGTTTTGAATAGTCTCAAAAATAAATCCACGCTAATAGAAATCGGCGAACTAGCAGATGAAGAAGTAATGTTGGCTTTGAATAATTTAGAAGAGGGGTTAGGTAAAAAAATGGATAGTATTACCAAGAAGATTCTTAAGACTGTTCAGATGCTTAATTCATTTTCTATCTTATATCATAGGAATAAAGCTAAACTAAATTTCAATAGTCAGATTGAATTATATGATGCTCTTTGGAATGATATCATTTGTGATGCGTCTTTATTTGAAGATGTGAAAGAACGAGAATTGTTGATGTATAAGATTGCAGAAACAATAAGGATGGAAGGGACACTGAATCCTCAGTTTACTCCTATTACCAGCCAAAAGCGTGCTTATGAATATTTAGCAAGCAATGGTCTTATCAAAAGAACAGGTTGTACAGTTTCGTTTTTTCATCAGTCTTTTTATGAGTACACTCTTGCTCGTCATTATTCTGAAAAGGGCTGTTTGTTCGCAACAGATATAAAAAAAGAAATTCAAGGGTTAGAATTGAGATCAACAGTAAAGGCTGTCCTTGATTTCAAACGTGGTCATGATGTTATGATGTTTGTTGAAGAAGCTCGCAGTATTCTTTATGATCCAGACATTCGCTTTCATTTAAAGTTATTAACATTGTCAGTACTGGCATTCGTAGATAAACCAATTCGTGGAGAGAAGGATCTTATTAGCAGTATATGTCAGAAGGATGAAAGAATGTTGGCATATTTCCTTCGTGGAGTCAATTCTTTCAATTGGTTTCCTACTATTCGAAAATTATTAATTGGAATAATACCTGAACTTAGAAAATCTGATGAATATTTTTTCCCTATAATATTATGTTTATCACGCTATGTATTCAACAATCCCGAGAAAGTATATAGTATGATTAATAGGATACAAGATTCGGAGACAAGATTACATGCTGTTGCAAATGTACTGAGAGCACACAATGATTATAGTACTCCTTGTGTACTTGAGGCCTTCACTGAAACTAAATTGCAAAACACTTTTTTTCTAATCGATTTAATACAGGATGCTATAAAAAGTAATAAGAATTTTGCTTTAGATACAACAGAAAAGCTAATAGAGGAATATCTTGTGTCTGATGAGTCATGCAAAAAACGTGATGGATACGAATTGGTAGATGAATTATGTCCGAAGCTTTGCGCAGAATATCCTATGGAAATACTTGGAGTACTGCACCGTTGTATTTGTAAAACAGTCCAAAAAAAATCACGGAAAATCTTATATACTTTTTCAACAACTAGAATATTCCACATTATTGATGCAGATAGCTATGTAGGAAAATTACTGAAAATATATGAAGATTCTTTAGCCCGCTATTCGTCTAATGAAACTATAATGCGTCCGTTAATTCTGGAACTTCTTTCATTGAATGATGAAACAACATTGTCTATGGCTTTTAATACTATGGCTATGGTTCCAGAAATGTTTGATAATGAGATTCGTTCCTTATTGAGGAATAACCAAATAATAGAAGGATATCTTAATGGTGATGTTGAGTTCTTTTTTTTAAATATGCTCAAGGCATGGTATAGCACGTTAGATAAAAATGATATGGAGTTGTATCAACGACTTTTATTGTCTTATGAATCTGAATTTGATTTCAAATACGATGCAAAAAGAAAAGGGAGACAGTTTTTATGTCCTAATTTATGGTACAACAAATGGAAATTGATATGCAATACATTGCCAGAGAGTTCTTTGATTCCAGAAATGAAGAAATGTTTTCAAGAACTTTTGCGCAGATTTGGAAGTAAAATTGAAATAGAAAGACCCGACCACTCCGTTACTGCAGCATTTTCCTGTGGTGGTATTGTTAGTAGTGAAATATATGCAAGATGGTCAATATCGAATTGGCTTAATTCATTTCTGAAACTTAGGGAATATAAATGGTATAAAGGAAGGTATCCAATTAGTCTAAGGGAACATGCTGATGCATTTAAAAAATGTGTGTCTTCTAGTCCTAGTATATTTTATGATTTTATAATAGATATCAGTATTAGAACAGATGTTTCAGATATGTATATGATTGCGGGACTTGAGGGCCTTCTTATCGGAGGAGTCAATCCTTATTCTCTTTGGACACTTACAAAACGGTATCTTACTGTGGATTTTGTTCAACATAACAGTTATATTTTTAGTCGAATTGCTGAGTATTATATAAAGGAAGAGAATAAGTACATTGATGAAATTTTGAATCTTTGTAAGAAATTAGTTATATTACCTTTTGATAGGGATCATCACTTGTTAATAGAGGATGATGGAGATAGAAATTTGAGCCAAAAGACTAATGATTTGTTTACAATAGGTCTCAATTCATTTCAAGGACACGCTGCAGAACTGATGGTACACATGTGTACGATTCAATCACGTAGACCGATGATTTACGGGTTCTTCACTGATAATAGTTCGTTTTTGCATGAATGTGTCAAAACTATTCCACTTTATTATATGAATGCTATAGACTACTATGATGAAGAATTGTATTTTCCTATGCTGAAATCATTCTTATCAAACATGGGGCTTGAGGCCTTGTATATTCAAGCAAAAGTAATACAATGGTGTTTTTATAATAAGACGGATGTAGTTGATGGTTATCTCAATCGTATAGAGTCAGATTCATTATGTCATGAATTACTTGCTCAGATTTACTTTTATGGTATAGCAGGAACACAAAAATCAAGGGAATGCGAAAAGCGACTTGAAAAAATACTGACTTTTAATAATGAGGATGTTGTCGCTAAAATTGTTGAGACTGCTCTAAAATCATATAAAAATGATGAATACCGACAGCAGAGCATTAGATATCTTGAACGATTTGTTATTGATAGTAGGGAAAAAGTTATCGATGCATATTGTTTTTATTGTGATTCTCTTCCAGTTGAAGCTTTCCCATGGTATTGTAATATTGCTAATAAACAGACGGGGAAAAAATATAGAGAAATACATAATCAACTTGAGTATGTGAAGAAGTGCATCTCAACTTATCCGACTTTATGCTATAGATTTATTTCATCTCTAAAATATTTAGACATTGGAGATAGGATAATAGATAATGATATAGTTAAGATTCTACTTGAAATTTATAAGAAGTTGAGCCAGGATGAAGATATAGAAGCAATGAATGAAGTATTGGATTTATTTGATGAATACATTTATCGTGACAATAGAATTATAAAGGAAGCGGTTTCACTATTGGAGTAACATTCTAAAGAGTTTTTTCGTTTCGATGATTGTGTCTATATATCCAGTTTCTCATGCTCGATGTACGAAATATGAATAGAAAAGTATAAAATGATTTTTTTCTAATATAAGAAATATAACAATCAAAAGCTTTCTGTTATTTTTGTTATACAGATAATAACTTTAAATTCAGTTCTAATGAAGAGTAATAAAAGTATAAACGAGATTACATTATTTCGATATTTGTTCAATCTCGATAACAGGGACTTACCTCAAAGTATTTTTAATTGGTATAGTAATGTAGGGAGTGTTGTTGATTCTGATAGAGAAAATGCAATTAGAGAATTATCTAGGATAAAAGGTAATTGTCGTAATTTAGTGATTCTTTCAAAAACATTCATTGATACAATGGATAAATCTTATATGAAATTTACTCAGTTTCATATGGATATTCTTAATGAATTAGATAATGAGAATGGAGTTGTTCGTAGTCCATATTTTATTGAAGGTTGCTATGTTGTGTATAGTATAAAAAATGGATGTCTTACATTATGGATATTTCAAGATAAAATTGATAAATATCTATCTATTCCAACATATTATATTTGTGTTTCACCAAAAGATAAAATTAAAGGTGAAGGTCACCAGTTGGACTGTATGATTTTGCCTTTATTAGATAATTGCATGGAGGCCAATCTTAGAGACTATATTGATATGGTTTTAGATTATTTGTGTTTAAGACAATGGGCAGAAGTTCAATTGGGTAAAGTTTCTAGTACAATAAAAAAAGAAATTAAGAAAAATAAGAAAACACAGATAATAACAGAGCCAGGGCTTGATTATTATATATTTGATAGCAAATGGTACACTGAAATATGCAATGATGAATGTTTTCTGGTTAGTGGTCATTTTAGATTACAACCTTATGGCGATGGAACAAAAAAACTTATATGGATAAATGAATATACAAAGAATGGCTATCATAGAAAAGCCACGATAGATAAAGTTAAGGATGGAGATATATCATTAACATAATCATCAAATAATTAAAGCGGAAATAATGGATATAGATAAATTTTATAAGGATGTATGTGAACTACTCCCTTACAAACAAGATAGAGATTTAGACTATCGTAAACGTTTGAATAATGCATTAAGAAAATATATACAAATAGTTTCGGATAATAAGTTGGATGATAATGTGCAAAAATCTATTCATGTCATCTGTGAAAAGCTTAAGGTTATTGTAAATAATAGTTTGTCTGGATGGCAATCTACTGCATCTATACAGTTACAAAATCTGATTAAAGGAAAGAAGGGATTATCTCCAAAAATAAGTTTAGCTGATATGATTCATACATGTGAAGCTGATTCTAATTTTTATAGAGTTCGTCAACTGCCATCTATTTATGAAGTTGAAGCAAAAGAGTTATTCCATATTCCAATATCTAAGCGTGGTATAGTAAAAACACAACGATATAGTATCCCTGGATATCCTTGTCTATATTTAGGCAAAAGTATATATGGTTGTTGGGAAGAAATGAGGCGTCCTCCTATGCATACATGTGCTGTTTCTCGATTTCAAAATAAGGTAGAGTTGAATTTTATTGATTTATCATTACCTACTAAAGAGAAGTTAAAGTTGTCCATATATCAAGAATTGGTACCATTGATTATATCATGTATGATTCCTGTGGTAAATGATTCTGATACATTTAAGCCAGAGTATATTATACCTCAACTGATTTTTGAATGGTTCTTAAAAAATCGAGAAATTAATGGTAAAACGATTCATGGTATTGCATATTGTAGATACTAATTGAAAAGTGCGCTGTATTCTAATTGAAAAGAGCTCCATCCAT
>ERZ827197.2406-NODE-2406-length-12490-cov-4.973945_pt1 | contig 12490 bp, 10 predicted proteins | sample MGYA00519867_ERZ827197 | MGnify/ENA primary metagenome ERZ827197 (study PRJEB31778, sample SAMEA3449278) | human gut metagenome | biome: human gut; feature: human-associated habitat; material: faeces | place: United Kingdom | collected 2010/2012 ...
ATCAAGGTTTTAAAAGAATTTTAGAACAATAAAATGGGTAGTTTTTGACACTACCCGGAATAATAAGGAGGATTAGTTATGACGAATACACCTACCACATTTTTTGGCTGGATCATTTTTCTGATACAGCAGTATCACGGATACTATTTACAAGGGCTGCTTACCACATTGGAAACATCCCTCGCAGGTACGATCTGTGGATGCTTTTTAGGATTTCTGGTTGGAATCATCCAGGCAACGGACATCCGGGCGCAGGATAACATGATCAAAAAGATTTTACTTGGTATTCCATGGGTGATCGCAAAAATTTATGTCACGATTTTCCGTGGAACACCAATGATCGTTCAGGCAATGGTAATTTATTATGGATCATCTACAGTATTCGGAATTGATCTGAAACCATTCAATGCAGCGATTTTTATCATCCTGTTAAATACAGGAGCTTATATGTCAGAGACAGTCCGCGGCGGTATCAATTCCATTGATGTCGGACAGATTGAAGGAGCAAAGGCACTTGGAATGGGATATGTTACGATGATGATCTATATTATCCTTCCACAGACTTTTAAAATTATCGCACCGCAGATCGGAAATACTTTTGTTGCAAATATCAAAGATACTTCCGTATTAAATGTAATCGCTGTCACAGAGCTTTTCTATATCACAAAAGTTGCAGCCGGAACATATTTCAGAATGTTTGAGGCATATACGATCACAGCATTGATCTACCTGACACTTACCTTATTATTTAACGGTTTGCTGAAGCTGATCGAAAAGTATATGGCAGGAAAAGAAAGTTACGAGGTTTTAAATCCGGCAGCCGCAAAATAAATCAGGAGATCAGATGGAAAGAAAAGAGGAACGTGTTATGGCAAGACAATCAATATTTAAGTTTAATGAGAGAGTGACGACTGAGGCAAAGGATGCAACGTATGAATTTCGTGGCCCGGTCATCAGTGTCAGGAATCTGGAAAAGAAATTCGGGGAACACGAAGTTTTAAAAGACATCAGTTTTGATCTGTTTGAGGGCGATGTGGTCTGTATCATCGGATCTTCCGGATCAGGAAAATCTACCTTATTAAGATGCATCAATCATTTGGAGACACCGACGAGCGGTCAGATATTATATCATGGCTATCCATTGACGAAGGATGCACAGACGATCAACCGTTTCCGTTCCCAGGTGGGAATGGTGTTCCAGCAGTTCAACCTGTTTAACAATATGACGGTTTTTGACAACTGCATGGCTGGTGTCCACAAGGTGAAAAAAAGAAGCAAGGAATATTCCACCGAGATCTGTATGAAATATCTGGAAAAAGTAGGCATGGCTCCTTATGTAAAAGCAAAACCACACCAGTTATCCGGTGGTATGAAACAGAGAGTGGCGATCGCCAGGGCACTTGCAATGGAACCGGAAGTATTGCTTTTTGATGAACCGACTTCCGCATTGGATCCGGAAATGGTCGGAGAAGTTTTATCGGTTATGAAACAGCTTGCAAATGAAGGACTTACTATGGTGATCGTAACGCATGAGATGGCGTTTGCAAGAGATGTATCCACAAGAACCATTTTCATGGATAAAGGATATATTGTGGAGGATGCACCGCCACAGGAGTTATTTAATAACCCGAAGGAAGCGAGAACCAGAGAGTTTTTAAGCAGGTTTATGCAGGGTTAAGGTTCGTAAAAGGCAAATTGTATTTGTTTTTTAATCATAGAATGAGGAGGACAATATTATGAGAAGAAAATTAACAGCAGCACTTTTGACAGCAGCAATGGCAATTTCATTAACAGCCTGTGGCGGGTCAGGTGACACAGCTTCGGCAGGGGCATCCACAGGAGAGACAGCAAGTGTGACAGAGGCGGGCGCAACAACAACCGCTTCCGGAAAAGAAGTTCTCCGGGTTGCAATGTCAGCAGATTATGCACCGTTTGACTGGCTGCAGGAGGATGATTCCAATGGAGCAGTGATGACATCGAATGGTTCCTATATGAATGGTTATGATGTTCTTGTCGCAAAATACATAGCAGAAAAACTGGATATGGATCTTGAAATCACACAGATTGACTGGGATGGTCTGATCCTTTCCATCCAGTCCGGAAAAGTTGACTGTGCGATCGCCGGAATGTCCATCACAAGCGAGAGATCCCAGTCGGTAGATTTCTCGGATCCGTATTACAATGCAAATATTGTTGCGGTTGTTGCGGCTGACGGACCTTATGCAGATGCAGTAAATGTTACAGATTTTGAGGGTGCAACACTTACCTCTACACTGAACACAGTGTGGTACGATGTATTAGACCAGATCACGGATTATGCGACAAAGAATGCAGCGCTTGATACATTCGCATCTATGGTTGCAGCAGTCCATGCAGGAAAAATTGATGGATTTACCTGTGATATGCCTTCTGCAAAATCTATTTTAGTAAGCAATCCGGATTTAAAGATCATCGATTTTGAGGGCGGTACCGGATTTGAGGTCAGCAATGAAGAGACAGACCTTGGTATCCCTTGCCAGAAAGGAAACACAGAATTAGTAGATAAGATCAATGAAGTGCTCGCCGGACTCTCACAGGAGGACAGAGATGCCATGATGGATCAGGCAGTAGCATCCCAGCCGGTAAGCAACTAATATGGAACAGACAGCAGTTGAAAAAAAATTTGGAAAATATGTCATGGCTTCCATGATCACCATGTTTCTCCAAAGTGCCTACTCTATGATTGACGGTTTATTTGTCAGCAATCTGATAGGTGACACGGCATTATCCGCAGTCAATGTTGCGTGGCCGGTCATTGCAGTGGTAACTGCAATCGGCACCGGCGTTGGATGCGGCGGAGCCGTAATGATGTCAACCAAACAGGGAGAGGGAAAGAACGAAGAGTCGAACATTGTACGGGCAAATGTCATTCTTGCATTATTGGCATCGAGTATTGTGGTTACGATTCTTTTTCTTATTTTACTGACTCCTCTATTGAAATTAATGGGCGCAGAAGGAGAACTTTTAAGGCTGTCACAGATTTATGGAAGGGTAATGCTCACAGGCGGCGTGCTTCAGATCTTATCCTGTGGACTGACACCTCTTCTCAGGAATGACAACCGGGCGGTCAGTGCCATGATGATCATGGTGGGTGGTTTATTTGCTAACCTTGGTCTTGATTTTGTTTTTATGTATGCTTTTCATATGGGAATTGGCGGTGCAGCAGGCGCTTCACTGTGTGCGCAGTTGTTTACGACTGTGTGCTGCCTGATGATTCTTTGCACAAAGAAAACAGATCCAATCCGTCTTTCACAGTTTATGATAAGGAAGGAATACTGGAAAAAAATTTTTAAGACAGCAGTTTCACCGTTTGGAATATCGCTGACCCCTTCTTTATTGATTTTATATCACAACGTTGCGTGTTTAAAATTTGGCGGCGACCTTGCGGTAAATGCTTATGCACTCATCAGTTCCACCGTTGGCTCGTATCGTGTGCTTCTGATTGGTGTCGCAGAGGGGATTCAGCCACTGGCAAGTTATGCCTATGGTGCACATGATTTTCATGCGATCCGGAAGATAAGAAACAAGGCGGTCATCACAGCGATTGGGGTGAGTTTCTTCTTATTTATATTTACCATCGCAACAGCCCGGTTTTATCCGGCAATTTACGGATATGAGAGGGAAACCGCAGAACTTGGGTATCATGCGGTTATGGTGACGGCGGCACAGCTTATTTTTACAGGGCTTGTCCGCGTGACCAATTCCTTTTTTTATTCGGTTGGAAAAGATAAATACTCGCTGTTTATGATTTACTTTGATCCACTTATTATGACGCCGCTTACGATCGTGATCCTCCCACGGATTTTTGGACTGGATGGCATCTGGATCACAGCGGTTGTGACGCAGTTTATTTTAAACATTGTGGCATTTGGAATGTTTGCAAGTCACGAAAGACAGATGAAAAGGATGGAAGCAGCGAAAACGCTTGCAGGAAAATGAGAGGGATAAAAGAATCGTACAGCAGACAGGTACATGAAAAAGAACGTAACGAAGATGGCCGGTACACCATCAGAGTTACGTTCTTTTTCCTTTCCCTGATTAATTGCGTAAATACTACGCATTACATGAAATAAAATGTTTGTTAATGTTTATATAATAGGAAGAAACTCCTATGTAATAAAACCAAAGTTATAAAAAAGTGCAGATTAGAAATCTGTAAGATCAGCTTTTCTCTTCTCTAAGAAGGCACCCATTCCTTCTTTTTTGTCATGAGTATCATTTACAACACCGAAGAGGTTTGCTTCCATCTCAACAGCATTTCTGATATCCATATCGTAACCATTGTTGATCGCTGCTTTTGCAACAGATACAGCGTAGCTTCCTTTGGAGATGATCTTTGCTGCCATAGTTTTTGCAGTTTCCATTAATTCTTCTTTTGCAACAACTTTGTTCACTAAACCGATGCGGTAAGCTTCGTTTGCATCGATGTTATCGCATGTGAAGATCATTTCTTTGGCACGTCCCATACCAACTAAACGGGCAAGTCTCTGTGTGCCGCCGAATCCAGGAATGATTCCAAGTCCACATTCCGGCTGACCGAAGATTGCATTGTCAGATGCAATACGGATGTCACATGCCATGGCAATCTCACATCCACCGCCAAGTGCGAAGCCGTTAACAGCTGCGATCGTTACCTGACGCATGTTCATTAATTTGAAGAATGGAACAGAAGCTCTGATACCGAATGCTCTTGCTTCCGGAGCTGTAAAGTTCACCATCTCGGCGATATCAGCACCTGCAACGAAAGATTTGAATGCGTTGTCTTTCTTGTCAGGACCACCGGTTAAAATCACAACTTTGATATCGTCTCTGCCCTCGATCTCTGTTAAAGCTGTGTTTAACTCGTCTAATGTCTCACTGTTTAATGCATTTAATGCTGCTGGTCTTGAGATGGTAAGAACGGCGATCTCGTTCTCCACATCTAATTTTAAATTGTTGAATTCGCTCACGATAATACCCTCCTGAATAGATTGATAAAAAATTAACAATACATGTTATATCTAGAGTACTTCTTTTGAGAGGATTTGTCAATATGAACGTCGATAAACTTTTTCTAAAATCTGTAAAAAATGGAAATTCGCTCCGTTTACATCCGGGGAAATCCTTATTATAATGGGAATATGAGCGAAACATACTTTATGTTATGAAGACTTTGACAATTGCAAAACTTATATAATTTTTTTAAAATTGTTCAAAAGTAACAAAAACATTCAAGACACGCTCCCGCTATGTGTCACTCGCAGCGGTACTAAGAAGCCAGCCACGACTAATGTCGTGTCTGCCTTCTAAGTGCCGGCGGTTCCCCAATGTCTTTCATGTCTTTTGTTACTTTTTCACAATTCAATTTACATTTTGTGAGTTTTGCAATTGAATCTACATTTCACTTTACATTTCACTTGATGTTTATAATTAGTTTCATAATTTGATATTTGAGGATAAAGAGGATTAACACATGATCACAGATTACAATTTACAGATTTTAATAGAGCCGTTATTAAATTGGTTTGCGGGGCATGCCCGTGTGCTTCCGTGGAGGGAAGAACCGACACCGTATCGGGTGTGGGTGTCGGAGATTATGTTGCAGCAGACGAGAGTGGAAGCGGTAAAACCTTATTTTGAGCGGTTTACGAAGCGACTGCCGGATGTGGAGGCTTTGGCGGAATGCCCGGAGGATGAGCTGCTAAAACTCTGGGAGGGATTAGGCTATTACAACCGCGTGCGGAATATGCAGAAGGCAGCCATTCAGGTGATGGAAGAGCATGGTGGAAAACTTCCGGCAGATTATGAGAAATTGTTGAAACTGAAGGGGATTGGTAGTTACACTGCCGGGGCGATCGCCTCCATTGCATATCAGATTCCGGTGCCGGCTGTGGATGGAAATGTATTCCGCATCCTGACGAGAGTGGCTGCGGACGATACCGATATTATGAAGCCGTCTTTTCGCACCCTTCTGGAAAAAGAGCTGCGGGAAGTCATGCAGGGAATGGAGATGCCGGGGGCGTTTAACCAGGCACTGATGGAACTTGGTGCGACCGTGTGTGTGCCGAACGGTGCGCCGTTATGTGAACAGTGTCCGTGGAACAGACTCTGTCTGGCAAGGAAAGAGGGCAGGATCGCAGAACTTCCGGTCAGGACGAAAGCGAAAGCGAGACGTATCGAAAAGAGGACGGTGCTTGTCATCCGGGACAATGATAAAGTGGCAATCCGGAAACGACCGGAAAAAGGACTTCTGGCAGGACTCTATGAACTGCCGAATGTTGAGGGGCGATACTCGCAGGATGAGATTGTTCATCTGGTAAAAGAGATGCAGCTTTCTCCGATCCGGGTGCAGAAGCTGGAGAATGCAAAACATATATTTTCCCATATCGAATGGCAGATGGAAGGATATGCGGTTTTGGTGGAAGAAGCAGGTTTTGACACTGAGGCAGAGAAAATGGCAGAAAATCATCTCATTTTTGTGGATGCAGAAAAATCTCAGGAAAATTATGCAATTCCGTCTGCGTTTGCCGCTTACGCAAAATATATGGGGATCAGACTTGGAAATGAAAAATTTCTGGAGACGGATTAGAAAGCATGGAAATATTACAATTTCCGGGATAAAAAAGAGGGAGCCGGTGCAATGCACCGGCTATTCATATGAAAAAGATTGTGTATGGAAAGTGAAATGCTTCACTATTTTCTGGGAGGAACCTTGCTTACTGGTTAAGCAAGGCAACCTGATCTACTCAGGTATGAAAAAAAGCTCTATGAAAAATTTTCTTGTTGGCTTAACTTATGCTTAGAGTATAAAGTTGAATTGTGTCTATCGTATGATGGCTTTGTGAGAAATTTGTAAATAAAATATGAACAAAATGTTCAAAATTCAGGCTGTAATAAATAATTAAGAAAAAATAAATTGGCTTGTCATAATAAAATATGTATAATAGGAAAGTACTACAACCGTTTCGCAGTCAGGATACAGGATTGCAGACGATCAGTAAATAATGTTGGAAAATGTTGATATTATAATAAGGAAAGTCAGAGGTAATAAAAGATGTACGATTGCATCGTGATAGGAGCCGGAATTGCAGGGGCAGCCTGTGCCAGAAAACTGGCAGAGGAAGCCGGAAAGAAAGTTCTTGTGATTGAGAGACGAAGCCATATTGGAGGAAACTGTTATGATGTTCCGGATGAATATGGCATTTTAATCCATGAGTATGGTCCACATATTTTCCATACAGGCCTGGAAGAAGTTTATGAATATTTATCTAGATTTACGGAATGGTATCCTTTCGGACATGAAGTGGTAGCAAAAGTGGGGGACAAGCTGATCCCGGTTCCATTTAACTTAAATACGCTGCACATGGTTTATGAGAAGGAAAAAGCAGATCTTCTGGAGAAAAAACTGATCGAAGCTTACGGTGAGGGAAGCCGTGTGCCGATCATGAAACTTCGTGAGAATGATGATCCGGATATCCGCGAGATCGCACAGTATGTCTATGAGAATGTATTTTTGAAATATACCATGAAACAGTGGGGACAGAAGCCGGAAGAAATCAGTCCGGAAGTGACAGGGAGAGTGCCGGTGCTGATCGCTTATGACAACCGCTATTTTCAGGACAAATATCAGGGTGTGCCAAAGGATGGCTTCACACCGATGTTTGAGCATATGTTAGATCATGAGAACATAGAAGTGATTCTGGATACAGACTGCAGGGGTGTCTTAAAGTTTACAGGGAATGAGATCCTTTTTGAGGGAAAACCATTTGCGGGAGATGTCATTTACACAGGAGCGCTGGATGAGCTTTTTGATTGTAAATTCGGCAGACTGCCATATCGTTCGCTGGATTTTCATTTTGAGCATTATGATGAGGAGTCTTATCAGGGACACAGCGTGGTCAACTACACGGTAAGCGAAGATTACACTCGCATTACGGAGTTTAAATTTCTGACAGGACAGAAAAATACAGAAGGAACTACAATTGTAAAAGAATATCCGTTTGCATATACGGGCGCAGTGGGCGAGATCCCCTACTATGCGATTTTAAATGAGGAAAATCAGGCGCTTTACGGGAAATACAGAGCGCTCACAGCAGGACTTCCGAAGTTCCATTTATTAGGCAGGCTTGCAGAATACAAATATTACAATATTGATGCCATGACGAAAAAAGCCATGGAACTGGCAGATGCCATTATGAATCAGTAGGAAAGGTTATCATTATGAAGTTACTTACATTTGCAATTCCATCTTATAATTCGCAGGATTATATGGAACACTGCATCCTGTCTCTGCTTCCGGGTGGGGATGATGTTGAGATTTTGATCGTGGATGACGGATCCAAGGACCGCACCGCAGAGATCGCAGACGAGTACGAGAGAAAATATCCGGGAATCGTGCGTGCCATTCATCAGGAAAATGGAGGGCACGGAGAGGCCGTGAATGCAGGGATCCGCAATGCCACAGGACTTTTCTTCAAGGTTGTGGACAGTGACGACTGGGTGGATTACGAAGCCTATATGAAGATTTTAAAAAAATTGCGTGAACTTGCTGGCGGAGATACCGTGCTGGATATGTTCATTGCAAATTATGTTTATGAAAAAGAGGGTGTACGGCACAAAAAAATCATGCGCTATTCTTCCCTGCCGCAGGATAAGATTTTTACATGGAATGAGGCAGGAAGATTCCACAAGGGACAGTACATTCTGATGCATTCTGTCATTTACCGTACACAGCTTCTGCGGGAATGTGGGCTTGAACTGCCAAAACATACTTTTTATGTGGATAACATTTATGTGTACAAGCCATTGCCAAGCGTAAAGCATATGTACTATATGGATGTTGATTTTTACCGTTACTTCATTGGACGTGATGATCAGTCCGTCAATGAAAAAGTGATGATCGGTCGTATTGACCAGCAGATCAAGGTGAATAAGATCATGATCGATGAGTTTGATCTCTGGAAGATCCCGAATCCAAAACTACGTCATTATATGTTCAATTATCTTGAGATCATCACAGTAATCTCAACGATCATGCTGATCCGTTCCGGCACAGAGGAGAATCTTGAGAAAAAACGTGAGTTATGGAAATATATCAAAGACCATGATATCCGTCTGTTCCACCATTTGAGAAACGGTATTATGGGAAATGCGATGAACCTTCCGGGAAGAGGCGGAAGAAAGATTTCAGTTGCAGCTTACAAACTTTCACAGAAAATTGTTGGATTTAACTAAGGATATGGTGATTATGTATGTACGTTAGACGGTCAAATATGGAAGATATACCGGCAATGATGGATTTATATGCACAGGCAAGGGTTTTTATGCGTGAAAATGGAAATCCAAACCAGTGGGATGACAGTTATCCGTCGAGAGAACTGCTGGAAAAGGATATTGCCTTTGGAAACAGCTACATTGTAGAAAATGATGAAAAGAATCTGGCAGCAACATTTGCCTTTATAAAAGGCGAAGATCCGACTTATTATGGGATCGAAAATGGGGCATGGCTGAATCATGAACCATATGGAACCATTCACAGACTTGCGGGAAATACTTCTTATCATGGAATTGCCAGTGGATGTATTAGCTGGTGTAAGAGCCAGATTGGAAATCTGAGAGCAGACACCCATGAGGATAATAAAATCATGCAGCATTTGTTGGAAAAGAATGGATTCGTGCGATGTGGAATCATTCATCTTGCAAATGGTGCGCCAAGAATCGCCTATCAGTTTGCCGGAGACAGCGCAGACTACTGGAGTGTGAGGGAAGTTTCTTCCGGTGGGCGTGGATTCGGAATTGCGTCCATGGTACTTGGCATTATCGCATTGGTCTTATTCTTTTCCTTCGTGAATATTCCACTTGCGATTCTCTCGATTATCTTTGGTATCATCCAGTTGACGAGAAAGGCACCAAAAGGGATGGCAATCTCCGGGATCGTCATGAGTACAATCTCATTATTTCTGTTAGTGATTTTCTGGGCTTGTATGTTTGTGTCAGATGCCAGAACAGAAAGCACGGATAGCAGCACTTACTATTATGAAGGTTCAGAAAATGATGATGCTTCCGATGATTATTATGACGGCTTGTATGAGGGGTATCAGCAGGGATACAAAGATGGCTATTATGATGGCTACTATGGCTACACACCGGATGAAGATTTCTTTGGTTATACACCGGATGACGGTTTCTATGGTTATCTTCCGAATGATGATTCTTATAATTTTCATGGGAAGAACGGCATATATTATTAACAAAGAAATGACAGCCGGGGAATCCGTTTGAGACAGAAAAGCAATGGGAAACAACAATTCATTATAAAAAGAGCAGCAGGTTTTCTGCTGCTTATTTTTGCGTTTACAGGGATCATTGGTATTTGCGTGGAAAAAAAGGACAATAGGATAAGAGCAGACAGTGGGATGGAGACAGAGAGAATGGCAGAAGAGAACACGAAAGCAGTATCAGGAAAAATCAAAGAAGAGGAAGTTAAGAAAGTGGCTTTGACATTTGACGATGGACCAAATCCGGATCATACAGAGACACTTTTGGAAGGCTTGAAAGAGCGGAATGTGAAGGCAACTTTTTTTCTTCTGGGTGCGGAGTGTGAAAAATATCCAGAGATCGTGAAGAAAATCCATGCAGACGGACATCTCATCGGCGTTCATTCCTATGAACATGTGAATCTTTCCAATCTCACGGATCAGGCGGCGATGGAACAGGTGGACAAAACAGACCAGATTATTTTTGGACTGACCGGAGAACATGCGCAGTATATCAGACCGCCTTACGGCTGCTGGAAATGCAATCTCGATTATGAGACAAAAATGATCGAGGTGCTGTGGGACATCGATCCGCTCGACTGGAAGACAGATAATTCCAACGTCATTGCAAAGCGTGTCATGGATAAAGTGCAGGAAAATGATATCATTCTGCTGCATGATGCCTCAGAATCATCGGTAAATGCAGCACTTCTGATTATTGATGAATTGCAGGGAGAGGGATATTCGTTTGTGACGGTCGAGGAACTGATATTGGAATAATTTACAAATGTAAAATGCTATGATAACAGAAACAGAGGTAACACATTGTATATTGTGTTACCTCTGTTTCTTGCTTTATATATCGGACAGAGTTTCCATTACTTAACCCCTTTTTTTAAAAAAATTTATTCAAGTATGTGAGGAGAAAAAATATGAACACAGCTCAGCCAATCCGCTCAGAACAGGAACTGAAAGATTTTATGAACTTTTACGAACAGGTACAGTATCATCCGAGAAATCAACTGCTGCTTACGATGGGGCTGAATACCGCATTAAGAATTTCGGATCTTCTTTCTTTACAGTGGAAGCAGGTATATGACTTAGAAAACCGGAGCGTAAGAGAACATCTGCTTCTTGTGGAGGCAAAGACCGGAAAAGCATCGAATATTTATCTGAATGAAAAAATAACTGTCCAGTTGCAAAAGTATTATCAGTTTTTAGCGTCTGGACGCAGTTTCAAAATCAGTGGGGATGCGTATCTTTTCTGTGGAAAAGACGCAGATCCAATCTCAAGGGTACAGGCTTACCGGATTATCCGCAAGGCGGCAGAAAACAGCGGTCTAAGCGGCGTGATCAGCCCACATTCCTTACGGAAAACATTTGGATATTATGCGTGGAAGCAGGGAGTCCCACCGGTACTTCTCATGGAGATTTACCATCATTCCTCTTTTGACATCACCAAACGTTATCTTGGGATCGAGCAGGATGACAGGGACGAGGTTTTCCGCAAAATCTGTTTATAAAGGACAGGATTTTCTTTCCAATAAAATATCTGAACAATATGCATTGTGATCAATGTAGCTTCATGATTCCGGAACGCAAAACAGAGGTAACACAATATACAATGTGTTACCGGTATCTGAAACGGATGGAGTACCGTTTTTAATATACGCAGTATTTATGGAAAAATACAAAGCCACATGGAGGTTACAATGCTTAAATTATCTTTAAAACCGGGAGAATACATTGATATAGGAGAAAATATCCGTGTCGTTTTTTCCGGTGGTTCTGCAAATAACATTCATCTTCTTGTAGACGCACCACGCGAATACAATATTGTGCGCAGTAATTCCATGAAGCAGAAGGACAAAAAAGAATACTATCGTGAGCAGACAATCTCTGAGGAAGCAAAGCGTGAGATTGCAGAAATCTTAATGCGTGAGAAGCACGCAGCTTCTGAGATAACGGACAGACCGGCTGCAAAAAAAGCCATTTACACAGTCAGCCACAGACGGTAATAATGCCATGCTAACCTAGGGGCGTGGTTTATTATACAGGCACTTTGTGCCAAAATCCTGATTTTTTCAGGGAAAAGGGAATGGAATCCCGAAAATAAAAATTATTTTAGCGGCAGAAAGACCGCAACACACGGAGGTAAAAAATTATGGTAGTACAACACAACATGCAGGCAATGAATGCCAACAGAATGTTAAACA
>ERZ827197.2417-NODE-2417-length-12458-cov-4.770136_pt1 | contig 12458 bp, 10 predicted proteins | sample MGYA00519867_ERZ827197 | MGnify/ENA primary metagenome ERZ827197 (study PRJEB31778, sample SAMEA3449278) | human gut metagenome | biome: human gut; feature: human-associated habitat; material: faeces | place: United Kingdom | collected 2010/2012 ...
TTCCCGATACCGGAAGCTTCGAGCAACGCCATAATCTATCTGCCTCCTTAGCAGCGGAAATAATCGAGCTTTTTTTCAGCCCAGTTGAACAGGATGGTCAGTGCGCCCACAAACACCAGGAAGAAGAGCGCGGTGGAGAACAGCGGCCAGATCAGGCCCTTTGCGCTATACTCCTTGGCCATCATAATGATCTCCTTGTTGGCAATGGTGTTTGCCAGCGAGGTATCCTTGACCAGCGTGATGATCTCGTTGCCCATGGGGGGCAGGATGCGCTTGACGACCTGAAGCAAGGTCACCTTGAAAAAGATCTGTGTTTTGGTCATGCCAAGTACCTGCCCGGCCTCAGTCTGCCCCTTGGGCACTGCTTCAATGCCGCCGCGGTAGATCTCAGAAAAATAGCAGGCGTAGTTGATGGCAAAAGCCACCACCGCCGCCACCATCCGTCCGCCGGAGCCAGAAGGCCAGGGGTTGTTCATGCCCAGCAGGCCGGGGCCCAGATAGATCACAATGATCTGCAGCATCAGCGGGGTGCCGCGGATGATCCAGACAAAGGTCTTGACCAGCCCGGCCAGCGGCTTGCAGCGGCTCATGGAGCCAAACGAGACCACCAGCCCCAGCGGCAGTGCAAACAGCAGTGTCAGGGCAAAGAGTTCACAGTTGAGCAGGAACGCGCCGGACAGGCGCATAAGAATCACAGACACAAAAACACACCTTTTTTATTCAGAATCCATATTCCCCTTCCATCACAGCCGGTGAAAGTTCCCTCTGCTCGGGAGCCTTTCACGCATCGGCAACAAAAAGCCTCCCTCACCGAGGGAGGTTGCATCGCATCGCGATGACGGAAGGAATTTTTCAACAAATTCAGTCAGCCAGTGCCAGATCGTACTTATCGGCCAGTGCCTGCATGGTGCCATCGGCCTTCAGTGCATCAAAGGCCTCATCCACAGCGGCGGCAGCATCACTGCCCTTGCGGAATGCCACGCCGTACTCCTCGGCGTTCAGCTCGTCCACGATCTTCAGATCGGCATAGTCAGTGCCCTCACCGATCATGGCGTTGGCCAGGGTCAGGTCAAGTACAGCGGCATCGGCAGTGCCTGCGGCAACTTCCATCAGGCAGTCGGTCTGAACGCTCTTGGAAACGTAATCAGCCTGTGCCAGGTTCTCGTCTCCCTCAATGGCGGCCTCACCGGCGGAACCAGCCTCGGCGACCACGGTCTTACCCACCAGGTCAGCGGTAGAGGTATAATCGGTGCCATCTTTCACAACGACCACCTGTGCATTCTTTGCATAAGCCTTGGTGGTAGCGGTGTTCTGCATGATGTCATCGGTCAGGGTCATGCCGTTCCAGATGCAGTCGATGCTCTTGGCATCCAGCTCCACGACCTTGGTATCCCAGTTGATCTCCACAAACTCCGGCTCCACGCCCAGCTTTTCGCAGACAGCGGTGGCCAGCTCGGTATCAAAACCAGTGAAGTTGCCATCCGCATCGGTGTAGTTCATGGGCTCGTAAACGGTGTAGCCAATGACCAGCTTGCCCTTGCCCTTGATGTAATCCAGATCGCTGCCTGCAGCCTGGGATGCGGCAGCACTGCCGGAAGCAGAGGCCGAAGCAGATGCGGCAGTGGAAGTGGAAGCGGCACCGCCGCAGGCGGCAAGGCTCAGTGCCATGGCACCGGCCAGGAATGCGGATACAAGACGTTTCATATACGGTTCCTCCCTCAGTGGCAAGCAGCTTCGTTTTATTGCTTTACCATGCTAAATTGCTAAACTGTGGTTATAGAATAACGCGTTTTCTGCCATTTGGCAAGGGGGAAAACTGATTTTTCGCAGTTTGCTCAAATCTTTACCGCTTTACCACGGCAAAGCAGGCAATTTGACAAAACAAAAACGCCGCGTCGGCAGCTGCCAGACGCGGCGAGAGGGTTTCTCTCTGAAAACGCAGCGGAATGCCACCGCCCCCCTATCCGGGAGAGCCGGTGCGCGATTGCGAGACCGAAAAGGGTTTCCTCCTCAGCTCAGGGCATCCAGCGCTGCCTTTTGCAGATCGGTGATGTCAATGGTACACAGAGCCTTCAGGTCGGCATCGCCGCCGGAAAGCCCAGCGATCTCGGTTCGGGTCTTGCCCTTGAGGGCATCACAGAAGCCTTCGCTGTGCTCATACCACTCCTTGCCCAGCGCCGATGCGCCGCGCATCCCATAGTCCTCGCCCAACTCCAGCTTGGTCTTGACAAGGTCCGGGGCTGTCACACCGCCGTCTGACACCACTGTCAGGGCCGGCTCGGCCATATCCGCAACGGCACTTGTTACACGGTGATTCGCATCGGTGGTCAGTGCCACGATGCTCACATCCACCTGCGCATTCACATCCTTGTCATCGGTGGCGGTGATGTCCGAAGTCCCGTTCACCGCTTCGATGCCCAGCGCGGCCCTGTCGCCCTTGGCGGCACCCAGTGCCCTGGCATTGGCGCAGGCCCGGGTCACGGCATCCCGGTAGCGATCCACAGCAATGGTGCAACCGCTCAGCAGGTCGGCATCCGTGGCCTTGCCATCCTTATCCACTTTGAGCATGGAGACCTGTTCCGGGGTCATGCCGATCAGGTAACTGGCAAAGGCATCCGCCTGTTCCGCCCATCCCTTTTTCAGGGAAGAGACCTCGGTCAGCGGGTAATCGTCCCCCTTCTGCCGCTTGGTGCGCCAGTCGGTGGGCAGGGTCACATGGCCGGTGCTGTCCGCCGAAACAGACACTTCCAGCTCGTCCAGCAGAACACTCTCCAGTTTCCCCTCGCCATCCAGCAGGACAGCGGCCGCTGCCAGTTCAATTTTCCCTGCCCTGTCCTGATCGGTGGCCTCTGTCACCACACCCAGACCGGTTTTCCATGCCGCTGTCTGGGTCTGTGCGGAGGATGTGCCTCCACTTCCGCTCATGCTGCCGGAGCTGCCCGACCCGGCGTTCGTTTTGCCGCAGGCGGTCAGCAGCAGCGCCGCCGCCATGGCACAGCTCCAAAGAGCCCGATGGTTCTGATTCATAGATACGCTCCCTTTCCACACGGCCCGTTGGGCCTTTGCCCCATAGTATGTCCAGAAGAGCGTAAGATTACGCAGCCGACGGGAGTTTTCCAAAGCAAGTGTCCGCTGGGGTGGGACCCTGTTGCCGCAGGCAATAGGGCGGGCGATGGAATGGCCCGTTTCACTTGCGTGGAAAAGCTCCCCGCGTGCTGCGCACAGCCGCTTACATCAACGGACTCAGCAGCCGCAGCAAGCTGTCCAGTGCTGTGCCCGGCAGATTGGTGCGGCAGTCGGAGCGCATGATCTCCCGGCACTGCGGCAGGGTGCGCTCCACATCCTTCCGCAGTGCGGCGATCTGGCTGTTATGGAAGAGCAGTGTTCCGCACTCAAAATGGAGAAACAGGCTCCGGTAATCCATATTGATGCTGCCCACCACGGCGACACGGTCATCACTGACATAGCACTTGGCGTGGAGGAAACCGGGCGTGAATTCATAAATGCGCACGCCCGCCCTGAGCAGGGGCAGATAGTAGGAACGGCTGAGCCGGAACACCAGCTTCTTGTCCGGGATCCCGGGCAGGATGAGCCGCACGTCCACCCCGCGCTTGGCCGCACTTTTCAGAGCATCCAGCATCTCCTCGCCCACGGCCAGGTAGGGCGTGTAGATATAAACATATCTCTGGGCCTGAGAGAGGATGTCCAGATAGACCGTCTCGGCCAGCGGTTCCTCATCCAGCGGGCTGTCCGCGTAGGGCTGCACCACGCCATCCTGCACTGCGGGCAGGCGGGTGGGCGCAAAGGCGGTGTAATCGGTCTCCTGCAGGCGGAAGGCGTTCCATACATTGAGGAACATCACGGTAAAGTTCCAGACAGCGGCTCCTTCCAACCGGATGGCCGCATCCTTCCAGTAGCCAAAGCGCTGCTCTGCATTGATATACTCATCCGCCAGATTCACGCCACCGGTGTAGGCCACATTGCCGTCAACCACCACGATCTTGCGGTGGTCGCGGTGGTTCATCACCAGCGAGACCAGCGGCACCACCGGGTTGAAAGGGATGCAGCGGATATGCGCCTTCTCCATGCGGATGACAAAATCACTGGGCAGGCCCAGCAGGCTGCCAAAATCATCGTAGATCAGCCGCACATCCACACCCTGAGCGGCCTTGCGGCGGAGGATCTGCTCCACACCGTCCCACATTTTGCCGGAACGGAGGATAAAAAATTCCAGAAAGATAAATTTTTCCGCCTTGTCCAGATCCGCCAGCAGCTGGGGATACATCTCCTCCCCGCAGGAAAAGTAGTGAGCAGTGGTATCCCTCCAGGCCGGATACGGCCCGAACTTTGCCACATAGCGGCTCAGGTTCCGGCTGGAGATATCCAGCGCATCGGTCTGGCCCTCGGGCTGGGCAAGCTCAGTCTGATGGGCCTGTTCCACCTTCTGCATCCGCTCCCGCAGATACTTGGCGGGGGCCTTGTTGCCAAAAGCCAGATAAAGCGCGCCGCCCAGCAGGGGCAAAAGACCGATCAGAACGATCCAGCCGATCTTATAAGCGCTGTTTTCATCCTTGCGCACCAGATACAGCACGATCAGGATGCTCAGCGCCTTCAGGGCACCGTTCAGCCAGACCCGCCCCGCCGTGAACGACCAGAACGCCCAGAGCAGCCAGAGCACCTGTAAAGCCACCAGCACCACCGTGATTGTGACACGGTTGAAGATGCGGTTGAAAAACTTGACGATAGGCAATCTGAACATGTGGTATCCCTCCCCTGCCGCCCACGGCGATTTTTGATGCTGTTAGTATAGCGCAGAGCGGAAGATTTTGCAAACAAAAAAGCGCCCACAACGGCTTTTCCCGCTATGAGCGCCTATTCAATCGTGGCAGAATTTTTTCCGAGGGTTGTCCGCTTATGCTTCCGCGTCCTCATAACCAACCAGCAGGCCGCCCAGCTCTGCATAATAGCTGCACAGACCGCCGCATTCGCTGATGTCCACCTTTGCTCCATCAAACACAGCCTTTATCATGTGCTTCAGGCGCTCGGCGGCGGCGGGATTGCCGCAGTGAGAGATATGGAGCCTGCCGTTGGTGTAGCCGTGCTCCTTGAGTTCCAGCACGATGCGCTCCAGCGCACCATGCTCACCACGGGTCTTGCAGAGAACATCCAGCTCCCCGGCCTCACTTGCCTGTCCGATGACCCGGATGCCCAGCATCCGCGCCACAGCAGCAACGGCAGGCTTCACGCGGCCATTGCGGGCCAGATTGGCCAGCGACTCCAGCGAAAAGAGCAGATGGGTGTGCTTGTGGTAGCGGAGCATCTCTTCACAGATCTCGTCAAACTCCTTGCCCTCAGCCAGCAGATCCCGCAGATGCTCGGCCAGCAGGCGCTGCTCCGGGCCGGTGGAAAGGCTGTCCAGCACAAACACCCGCTTGCCGGGATTCTCCTGCTGGTATTCCTCGGCGGCCAGCTGGGCGGCATTGTAGCTGCCGGACAGAGTGCCCGTGATGGTGATGGCATACACCTCGTCGGCTCCCTCGTAGGCGGCCAGCCAATCGCTGACGTTGGGGCAGGAAGTCGAGGTCTTGCCCTTATAGGTGCGCAGAGTCTGGGCCATGCCCAAGGCATCCATTGTGCCGTTGTCCAGATATTCGGCATCGTCGGTGATGATCTTCAGGGGAACGCATTCAAAATCCACGCCCTGCAAGGTGTACAGGCTGGCGGAGGAATCCACAACAATCTTGGTGTTCATAAGCATTTATCTCCATTCCGGCGGCAGAGGATGCCGCAGTTTTTCCTGTTGTTTGAATCACTATATCAGTTTTTCAAAAACCTGTCAACTGTTTTCTTGAATTATTTCAAATGTTTTCAATTTCCTGTTGACCACATTTCCAAAACATGGTATACTGTCCGCATGAAATTAGAATCAAACCGCCGCGTTGCGGCCTGCGCCGCAGGGTTTGCCCTGCCCCGGTATGCAGAACTCCCCACCGTAGGGCTTTATCTGGATCAGAGTGTACAGTTTGTCAACGGGTGTTTCCGCACATTTCAGGGGGTGGAGCTCACCGCTTCCATGGTGAGCAACTACGTTAAGAAAGGGATCATCAGCCACCCCATCAAAAAGAAGTATACCCGGGATCAGCTGGCCTGCCTGATCTACATTGTGGTTTCTAAAAATGTCCTGTCCATGGAAAACATCGACAGTCTGTTCAAGATGCAGCGGGCGCATTATACCTCCGCGCAGGCCTATGATACCTTTTGCGATGAGCTGGAGAATTACCTGCCCTATGTGTTCGGCCTGACCAAAAGCTTTTCCGAGCTGGAGCCGGATGTTGATGATGCACGCACGCTCCTGCGCAGCACCATCATCTCGGCTGTAAACAAGATCTATCTGGACTGCGTTTTCACCGACCTGCGGCAGGAGCAGGCCCTCTGGCCTGATATCCTGCCGGATCTGGCATAACAACAAAAAAGGCCCTCTCCGTCATGCTTTGTAAAGCAATGATGAAGAGGGCCATTTTTTCTTAAAATGTAAGCGTGGGGCTGATCTCATTGCGGCGTTGGGCCTGCACGATGCAGTCCTTTTCCGGCACGACACCCGCCGCACCCAGGGTGTTGAACATGGTCTGCAAAGCAAGCGCCGGGGTGTTGTTCTCCTGCGAGAGATGGCAGAGGGCAAACTTCTTGCATCCCTCCTGGATCAGCTCCAGCAGCTTTGCCGAGCACTCATCGTTGGAGAGGTGGCCTCGGTTGGACTCGATGCGGGAGCGCAGGTAGTAGGGATACCGCCCGCTGCGGAGCATGTGGAGGTCGTAGTTGCTTTCCAATGCCACCAGGTCACAGCCGCTCAGGGCCTGATGCACCGGCGGGGTCAGGACTCCCAGGTCGGTGGCAATGGTCATGGTCTTGTTGTCCGGGGTGTGGATGCGGTAGCCCACGCAGGGCACGTCGTGGCTGGTGGGGAACATCGTCACGCCGAAATCTCCCACATCCTCTTCTCCGCCGGACAGGGTGCGCAGCTCACAGCTGGCGGGCACGATGCCGTTTGCATCCAGAAAATCCAGCGTATCATCTGCACCGTATACCGGCAGCGGATTCTTTTTGAGGAAGGTGGCCAGCCCCTTGACGTGGTCAGAGTGCTCGTGGGTGACCAGAATGCCCGCACAATCGCTGATGTTCAGGCCCAGCTCCTTGAGTGCCGCCGAGGTGGTGCGCACGCCCTTTCCCATATCGATGATGATGTACTTCTCCCCCGTGCGCACCACGCTGCAGTTACCGGAGGAACCAGAGTATAACGAGATGAATTCAGACATTTCAAACCTCAAGAAACGAACCTCTCCGTCATGGCTTCACAAAAGCTCCCTGTCAGGGGAACTTTTGTGAAGCAGACTGAGAGGTTCTGAATGATCACATTGCTGATTCCAGTGCGGCAGGCATCCGATCCACCTTGCTGATCTCAGCGCCCAGGCCGCGCAGCTTTTCCACGATGTTCTCGTAGCCGCGCTCAATGTGGCCGATCTCCTCGATCTCGCTGGTGCCATCTGCCATCAGAGCAGCCACGACCATGGCCGCACCGGCACGCAGGTCAGAAGCGCGCAGGGGGGCGGGGTTCAGCTTGTCCACACCCTCAAACACGGCCACCTGACCGTCCACTTGCACTATTGCACCCATCTTGCGCAGCTCGTCCACATAGCGGAAGCGGTTATCCCACACGCTCTCGGTGATGGTAGAGGTTCCCTTTGCCACGCTGAGCAGCACACCCATCAGGGGCTGCATATCGGTGGGGAAGCCCGGGTGAGGCATGGTATTGATCTTCAGCGGCAGGATATCGCCCTTGCGGGAGACGCGGACGGAATCATCGAATTCCTCCACATCCACACCGGCACGGCGGAGCTTTGCCGTGATGGGTTCCAGATGCTTGGGGGTGACATTTTTGATCAGAACGTCGCCGCCGGTAGCAGCAGCGGCAACCATGTAGCTGCCCGCCTCGATCTGGTCAGGGATGATGCTGTAAGTGCAGCCGTGCATCTTTTCCACGCCGCGCACCTTGATCACATCGGTGCCGGCACCGCGCACATCCGCGCCGCACATATTCAGGAAGTTTGCCAGATCAACGACATGGGGCTCCTTGGCGCAGTTTTCCAGAATGGTCTGGCCCTGTGCCATCACAGCGGAGAGCATACCGTTCATGGTAGCGCCTACGCTGACCTTATCAAAGAAGATATGGGCACCGTTCAGTTCCTTGGCACGCACGGTGATCATGCCATAGTCCACGCTGTCCTCTGCACCCAGTGCGCTGAACACCTTGAGGTGCTGGTCGATGGGGCGGGGGCCCAGATTGCAGCCGCCGGGCATGGCCACCTGTGCCTTGCCAAAGCGGGAGAGCAGCGCACCCAGGAAGTAGTAGCTGGCACGCATCTGGCGGGACAGATCGTCCGGGACGTTGGTGCTGTTCAGGTGGGTGGTGTCGATCTCGTAGGTATTGCGGTTCAGCATCTTGATGCTGGCACCCAGGGTGCTCAGGATCTTCAGGCTGACTGCCACATCACTGATGTCCGGCAGGTTTTCGATCACACAGACATCTGCCGCCAGAATGGTGGCAGGCAGAATGCCCACAGCCGCATTTTTTGCACCGGAAATGGTAACTTCGCCATGCAGGGGCTTGCCGCCCGTAATAACAAACTTTTCCAATTTTATAATCTCCTTGTCGCAGGCCCGCCAGCGGCAGGGCCACTCAGGGTTCTTGCTTGATCTCTCCGCGCACCGCTGGGCACACACCCTCACGATACAACTATCTTATTATACACAACTTCGGGCAAAAAGCAAAGCCCCCTTTTCCCCTGCCGGATTATTTTCTGTTTTGCCCAGAATCTGCGGAGATATTCGACATTTTTGTTTCTTATTTCAAAAATTTTACAATCAGCGCCCCTTACCAGACGCAATCCTCGCTGCAAGTCTCCTTGATCCAGCCCAGCTGATAGGCCTTGACCAGCTGTTTCAGGTCGTGCACCCGCTCCCGCAGGGTCTCTCCCTCGTCCGTCTCTTCCACCAGAATGCGGTGGTTCTCCGTTTCCAGTATGTTCTTCTGCGACACGATGTCGATGTTTTCGTTCACGGCCTTTTCGGCACTGACAAAGGGCTGATGGGTCCGCAGGGACATGGTGCGGCTGGAGTACACCAGCGTGTACCCTGCAATGCCGGTCTTTTCATGGTAGGCGCGGCAGAACCCGCCGTCAATAACGACCAGACGGCCCCCGCCCTTGATGGGGCTCTCGCCGCTCTTCTCCCGCACCGGCACATGGCCGTTGACGATGTGGCTGGTGCCGGGCAGGCCGAATTCCGCAAGGATGCGGCGGCAGGCGGCCTCTTCATTGTACCATGTATAATAGGGGTCCTTGACTTCCTCATGGGTGGCGGGGTCGGCAATATACAGCCGCTCAAAGGTGGTCATGGCGCTGCGGCCGAACAACGGCGACAGCTTGCCGCACCACAGATACCACAAAAAGTCCTGACCGCTCCGCCGGGCCGCGCTGCCCTCGGGGGCAAAGTAGCCGCAGCGTGCCCGCTCGTCACAGTAGTCCATCAAGCCGCGGCCCGAGTAGTTGTGTCCCTCGAACCGCTCCACGGCAAAGCTGCCGGTCCTGGTCATGGGCACCACGCCGTGGTAGAGCAGGTTGCCGTTCTCGATGTGGTAAACGCTGCCCTTGGCATACAAAAATTCCACATGCTGCTGCAAACGCTCGCTCTGCCGGAAGGATTCCACCAGCTTGCGGAGCACCAGCCGCTCATCATCATTCAGGGCGGCGGGGTCTGCCGGATCCACGGTGGGGAAGCTGGTGTCCCGCAGGGGGTATGCCTGCCCGTTCAGGGTCACTGTTCCCTTTTTCCAATCGATGTGCCGCAGGAAATCCCGACCCTGCATCTTGAAATCCGGGTTGCGGTCGATGACCTTGCACTCCATCTTGAGCATCAGAATGGTCACGGCCTTGTGCATCACGGCACAGCGGTGGAGCATTCCCTCGGTGTAAGGGCCGCGCGCCGCGTCGGTGTGGGGCATCCAGAGGGTCAGGTCGTCATTTCCGTAGAACTGCTCGGCCATCCGCTGCAGGTGCCGCAGGTTGATGCCGTAGCAGTCCTCGAGCATGGCATGATTGTGGTAGGCAAGTGTCGTTTTGAGCACAGTGCAGACGCAGATGGGACTTCCGGCGGCGGCACCCATCCAGACCACGTCATGGTTGCCCCACTGGATATCCACATGGTGGTGGCGCATGAGCCGGTCCAGTATGATATCAGGCCGGGGGCCGCGGTCAAACAGGTCCCCCACGATGTGCAGCTTGTCCACAGCCAGCCGCTTGATGAGCTCACACAGCCGGACGATGAACCGGTCGGCACGGCCATTTTCGATGATGCTGCCCACGATCTGCCCATAATAAAGGTCCTTGTCGTGGTCCTCAAAGTGGGCATGGAGCAGCTCATCCAGAATATACCCGCAGCTGGACGGCAGGCAGGAGCGCACATGCTCCCGGGTATGCTTGGAGGACACCAACCGGCAGATATCAATAAGCTGAAGCAGGGTCTCCGTGTACCAGTGGTCAAGTGCTTCCTCATCCGCGCACCCAGCTTTGAGCTGGGGCAGCTTCTCGTTGGGATAATAGATGAGCGTTGCCAGCTCGGCACGGGTCTGCTCCGGCACACTGTCCCCCAGCACGATATCCACCTTTTCCCGGATGACACCCGAAGCCGAGTTCAGGATGTGGACAAAGGCCTCGTTTTCACCGTGCAGGTCGCTCATAAAATGTTCGGTGCCCTTGGGCAGCTTGAGCAGAGCCTGGGTGCTGATGATCTCACTGGCGGCGGCCGCCTGCGAGGGGTAATCCCGTGCCAGCAGGGAGAGATATTTCAAATGATCCCGGATCTCCTCGTTTTCGGTGCGCATGACATCCTCCGTCTGATATGTAGTATTTTTGCATGATATATAATATTCTATCATAGTATACCACATTCCATATCATAAATGGTATAATAAACAAGAGTAATTCTGTCAAATCTTTTGCAAAGGACTTGGATATTATGCCCAAAACCATTTCTGTTGCCGTGCCGGAAGCCTGCACTCTCTGCCCCAGGCAGTGCAAAGCCGACCGGGCCGCCGGGCAGACGGGCTTCTGCGGGGCGGGCCGCACCCTGAAAGCGGCCCGCGCTGCCCTGCACTTCTGGGAGGAGCCCTGCATCAGCGGCACCCGGGGCAGCGGCACGGTGTTCTTCTCCGGCTGCACCCTCAAGTGCTGCTTCTGCCAGAACTACCCCATCAGCGCCGAGGGGCTGGGCAGGGAGATCACCGTGGAGCGCCTGGCCGAGATCTTTCTGGACCTGCAGGCGCAGGGAGCCCACAACATCAACCTTGTCACGCCTGGGCAATGGCGGCCCTGGATCATCGCCGCCCTCGACCTGGCCCGGGCGCAGGGGCTGCATCTGCCCATCGTCTGCAACACCGGCGGATACGAGACCGTGGAGAGCGTGCACGCCTGGCGCGGCTTCATCGACATCTGGCTGGCCGACCTGAAATATGTTTCCCCTGCCCTTTCGGCAGAGCTTTCCGCTGCGCCGGACTATTTTGCGCAGGCCAGGCCCGCCATTGAAGCCATGATGGCTCAGGCCGGGCACCCTGTTTTTGACAGCGAGGGCATCCTGCAGCGGGGCGTGATCCTGCGCCACCTTGCCCTGCCTGGCCATGTGGACGACAGCTTTGCCGTGCTAGACCAGATGGCCGCCTGGAACGATGCCGACCCGGGATGCTTCCTGCCCAGCGTCATGAGCCAGTATACGCCGTTCTACAGGAGCACCGAATATCCGGAGATCAACCGGCGGATCACCTCCTATGAGTACAACAAAGTCGTTGACACCGCGATTGACCTCGGTCTCACGGAAGGGTTTATGCAGGAAAGAAGCAGCGCGAAAGAAGAATATACGCCACCGTTTGACTGTGAAGGGCTTTAATACAGATTAATAAGCCTGCCCGGTTACAGACCTGCACCTGGTTCGTACAGACAGTTTGCTACTCTCCCCCAAAAGCAAGTGGCAGCAATTCTTTTCTGCGCATAAAAAGTGGGTACCGAATCAATTTTCTTGTTTCGATACCCACCTTAATGTTCTGCGTTATCCAATGGATCTTACCTCGTTTTCATTAGATTTTTTTCTATATGAAGTTTTCCTTTTTCACTCCACCGGCTTTTTCCGAAATCTTATCTTTCTTTTCGTTCTCATATCGATTATTGTATTTCTCTTTTTGATACTTTCTCGTCATATCTTGAAGGATTTCAAATAATCTTTTTTCGATTAATTACCCGGTTTTGTGTTTTTCCTTTGTTCCGGATTTTTCAAATTTGAAAAATGGAACGAGACTTATGTGTTCGGTGGACTGTACCTCCTTTTCTTAGATTTTTTTAAGTACGAACCTTTTC
>ERZ827197.2440-NODE-2440-length-12357-cov-3.103317_pt1 | contig 12357 bp, 9 predicted proteins | sample MGYA00519867_ERZ827197 | MGnify/ENA primary metagenome ERZ827197 (study PRJEB31778, sample SAMEA3449278) | human gut metagenome | biome: human gut; feature: human-associated habitat; material: faeces | place: United Kingdom | collected 2010/2012 ...
CTGATCTTCTGTATCTTCTTTCTGAATGCCTGCCATATCAGAAAGAATAAAACTTGTGGAACCGTAAGTTGGAAGTGCCGCCTGCTTTGCCTGATACTTGTTGTAGATAGAAACGCCCATCGCACCTCCTACACATGCGATAAACACTACAACTGCGCCCCACATGGCTGCCATAGTCAGACGCTCCTTGCGTTTTTCCTTTTTGATATTCTCACGGCGGTTTTTCTTATAATTCTTATACTCGTCTACTTTTTTCTGACTCATCGTATACCACCTTTCCTTTGCAGACTTATCAGCCTTGCAAGAACTATCTAAAAGTTTATCATACCTTTACAAAAAAATCCAGTTGTTTTTTATTCTGGTTTACTAAGCAAAGCCATTCGATGCAATGGTTTCGCAATTTACGCGGTCACACCCTGGATATGGTAGAAGTTTGCGTATACTCCGTTCTTTGCCATAAGTTCATCGTGGGTTCCCTCTTCTGCTATGCCATCTTCTGTTAATACAAGGATGCGCTTTGCATTTCTGATTGTTGATAGACGGTGTGCAATTACAAGTGTGGTACGATTTTTTGCCAGATGTTCAAGAGAATCCTGTACGATTTTCTCGCTTTCGTTATCGAGTGCTGATGTTGCCTCATCAAATATAAGTATAGGTGGATTTTTAAGAAATACCCTTGCTATTGATAATCTCTGCTTCTGTCCACCTGACAACTTGACACCTCTTTGTCCTATATCCGTGTCGTATCCATTTTCAAATGCTTCTATAAATTCATGTGCATTGGCAAGCTTTGCCGCTGCAATTACTTCGTCATCGGTAGCATCTGGCTTTCCGTATCGTATATTCTCTTTAATGCTTCCCATAAACAGATATACGTCCTGCTGGACAACCCCGATATTATCCCTTAAGCTCTTAAGAGTAACATCTTTAATGTCTTTTCCATCAATTCTTATGCTTCCTTCTGTCGCCTCATAAAATCTTGGTATAAGCGAACATAATGTAGTCTTTCCTGCTCCTGACGGACCTACCAGTGCCACATATCTGCCTGGTGTAACATTAAAGCTGATTCCTGATAATACTTCCTCGATTCCGTCCTTATATCTAAAAGATACATTGTCGAATGTAATCTCACCCTTAACGTCTTTAAGTTCAACTGCATCTGGCTTTTCCTTTATATCCGGTTCAACTGATAATATCTCAAGAAATCTTTCATAACCGGAATAACCGTTCTGGAACTGTTCTGTAAAATCAATAAGTACCTTTACCGGCTCCGTAAATATATTTATATACAATAAAAATGTTACGAAGTCTGTAATATTAACCCAGCCTCTTGTTATTCCTATACCGCCCACTGCTATTACAATTACATTAATCATAGTTGTAAATGCTGTAAGTCCGGCATTGTACATTCCCATATAATGATAGCTGTCTTTCTTTGACTCTAAGAATAAATCATTGCCTTTTTTGAACTTACCGCACTCTATATCCTCATTAGCAAATGATTTAACAACACGTATTCCTGACAGATTATCTTCTATCTGTGCATTAATCTCACCTATACGGATACGGTTTCTTTTAAATGCACGCTTCATTTTCTTATTAAGGAAATATGCAAATACAAGCATAACAGGCACAAGCACAAATGCAGTAAGCGTAAGCCTTACATCTATAGTGCTTAATATAACAAGTGCACCTACAATCTTAATAAGTGATATTGTTATATTCTCAGGACCGTGGTGTAAAAGCTCTGTTATATCGAATAAATCCGAAGTTATTCTTGATAATAACTGTCCAACCTTCTGGTCATCATAGAATGAATAAGAAAGCTTCTGGTAGTGGTTAAAAATCTCAGCCCTCATATCGTATTCAATCTTAGCTCCCATAACGTGTCCGAAATTAGATATATAATAATTACACCCCCACTGCACAAGAACAAGCACGAATAATATCACAACTATTGTAAATATTGCCTTAGACGCTTCATCTGCCGGCATATAGGCAACCTTAGAAGTTATATATCTTACAACAAGCGGTATGACAAGTGCCACCGCCGCAGACATCATCGCAAGAATCATATCTATAATAAATGTGCCTAAATATGGCTTATAATATTTTGCAAGCTTTTTAAGATTTTCTTTCATACAACTCACTAATCCTTTCATGCTTTATTCATTACTAATGACTTTAATTTTAGTGTTCTGCTTTCATAATCTGTACCGGCACTCCAAGAAGCACTGCTCCGCCAAGCATATTGCCGATTGTCACCATAATCATACTCTTGATAACAGAAGCTGTGCCAATATCACCAAGTAACATATATCCAATAGAAAATGTACTCATATTAGCAATACAATGCTCAAAACCAGCAACTACGAACGCCATAATAATACAGAACATTATTATAAGCTTGCCGCTTTCTGTCTTTAACTTAGTACCAACTAATACTGCCATACATACAAGGAAATTACAAAGAATCCCCCTTACTAAAAGTTCCATGGAACCTGCTGAAATCTTAGAATATATAAAGCTGTTATAATAATCAACCATTATTGTGTGTGAAGCCTTACTATATACAAATAAACCCGAAAGAATAAATGCACCGGCAAAGTTACCTATATAGCTTACAACCCATACTTTTATTAGATCTCTTACTGAAACCGTCTTATTGTATGCGCCAATCGCCATAACAAAATTATTACCTGTAAATAATTCTCCTCCCATAAATACGACGAGTACAATTGCAATTGAGAATAAAAATGCACCTAAAAGCTTACCAAACTGTGGATAAGTTGGAAGCAGTACTGCCGCACTCACATTCGATAAAATTGTTGCAACAACAATATAGAAGCCTGCCATAATAGAGCGCATAAAATACTTCCCGAAATGGTTGTTGCATAACTCTGCCTTATTCGATGCTGCCTTAGCAATTGCATCGACATCTGAAAATAACATATTAATCCTCCGTTCGTTGGTCTGACAACCTATAATCGGGTCTGCAACAATAGTTACAGACCCGATTATAGAGGATAACACATATAAAATTCTATTTCCATAATTTGTGTGTATTTTTAAAAGAACTTACTACTTTAAAGGCATTACAGCCACATAATTAAACATCATAATAAAGTGGCATATGCTTCCTGCCATAACAAACAGATGAAATATCTCGTGAGAACCAAAATACTTATGGCTGGCATTAAACACCTTAAGCTTAAGTGCATATATGACGCCACCTATTGTATATATTATTCCACCTGCTAACAACCACGCAAATGCCGCTGTTGGAAGTGCATTTATTATCTGTGTAAATGATAATACACACGCCCAGCCCATAACAATATAAAGAACTGATGATATCCACTTAGGACAGGTTACCCAGCATAATTTAAAGATAATACCAACTATTGCAATTCCCCATACTAGTGCTAACAGTGCATATCCTGTCTTGTTATGAAGGACAACTAAGCATACAGGAGTATAGGAACCCGCTATCATAACCGATATCATACAATGGTCTAACTTCTTTAATATTTTATTAATTCCAGGTGTTGCATTAACTGTATGATAAGTTGTACTTGCAGCATACAGCAAAATCATTGTTCCTATAAATATTGAAAGTGAAATAACATGTATTGTATCAGGTGCTGACAATGCCTTAATTATAAGCGGTGTTGCAGCAAATAACGCCATAAGCATTGCTATAAAATGTGTTATTGCACTTCCTGGGTCTTTTATCTTTATGTTAGATACATTTTTCTTAATCTTTTCCATAATAATCCTCTTTTCTGCACACGCTTTCTTAATATGTGCTGTAATTATCTTCATATTACATAGTATTGATTACTACGTTATATATATAATATAACCATTTATCATAGAAATCAATATCTAATCACATAATTAATCAAAAAAATACTGTGCAAGGACATAAAAAAAGCCACTTTTAACGGTCAATCCGCTAAAAGTGGCAGCTTTTTATATTACTTCATAAGCTTAAATGCACTAACTAATTCTTTTAATCTGTCCGCCTGTGAAGCAAGTTCCTCACTGCTTGCAGAACTTTCCTCAGCCATAGCTGTATTCTCTTCTACTACAGCTGCTATCTGGCTTGCTGCTTCTGATACCTGCTTTAATGATTCAGCCTGCTGTTCTGAAGCAACTGAAATCTGCTCGATATTCTCAACAAGTTCTTTAGTCTTCTCAACTGACTCCATAAGCTTAGCAGCTGCATCATCAACCATTCCCTTGCCCTCTTCAACTGCATTAATTGCCTGAACTATAAGTTCACCAGAGCTCTTAGCTGCATCTGCACTCTGTGCTGCAAGATTACCAACCTGTGTTGCAACAACTGCGAAGCCTCTTCCTTCTTCACCTGCTCTTGCAGCTTCAATCGAAGCGTTAAGTGCAAGAAGGTTAGTACTTGAGGCAATCTCATCAATTGTATTAATAATACTGCTGATATGCTTAGAATTCTCTGTGATAACTTCCATAGCGTGAACTATCTGCTGTACCTGATTATTACTTTCAATAATCTGGTCACCAACAGCTTTAGCCATTTCATTAGCCTTATTAGCATTATGTGCATTCATATCAACCTGATCAGCTACATTAGCAATTGTACTCTGTAATTCCTGTACTGAACTTGCCTGATCCGTTGCACCCTCAGTAATTGCCTGTGCACCATCTGAAAGCTGGCTTGCATTGGAAGCTACCATATCTGCAACACCATTAATCTCTGAAAGAGTTGATGAAAGATCTGTTATAACTTTTACTAAAGCAACTTCAATGTCCTTAAAGTCACCGATGTGTTCTACATTAGGTGATATATTAAAGTTACCACCTGCCATCTCTTTTAAACCTCGTGTTAGGTCTTTAATTATTGCACTTAATCTTCCCGCCATATTATCAAACTTCTCAGCAAGCTGACCAATTTCATCATTATAATTCTTCTTAATATTAACTGAGAAATCTCCCATCGCAAGCTGGTCCGCTACTGCAACTACATCATCTATAGGCTTAATGTACTTCTTAATAAGCTTATTGCTGATAACAATTATAATTACTAAAGTTATAATCGAAATAACAATCATAAACACTACAAGAATAATCGTATTACGCTCAAGATCTGTCTTATTTAATGCACTTGCTGCCCACCAGGTCTGATTAACAGCTTTAATAGGTGCATAATATCTTTCAACCTTAGAACCATCATCCTTCTTAGTTGTTACACTGAAACTGCTTCCTGTATCAATGCCCTTTTGTATCTTGGCATATTCTTTAGCTGGTAAAACATCGCTTAACTTCTTTCCAACATATTCATCTGATTCGCTGTCATATACAAATGTACCATCACCCATAAGTACATCTACATACATTGTATTGTACTTATCGTCTGTTGAACGGAGTCCGCTGAATGTATCAACATTAATATCTACAAGAATTACACCCTGTGTCTTACCATGATATACAATTGGAAAAGAGGCACTTACCATATTGATGCCCTGATCCTTATATGGACTTGTAAAGCTGCTCTGCTGTGAAGCTGCTGCATTCTTGTAATAGTCCTTTGAACCATAGCTTGAATACTCACCATAGCTTTGTACCTTTCCACTCTGTGCATCTGATTCACTTACATAGATTGTATAATCTTTAATAGCAGGGGCAAAAGCATTAGGCTCAAAAAATACACCAACACCTGCAATGCTTTCACTTGATGTTACAGATGTATTGGCTACGCTGATCATAAACTGCTCAATCTCTTTGTTCATCTTCTGTAACTGTACATCATATACTTCACTCTTAACTGTCTCTCCAGTATATCCGGTCTTAGCATAATCATCATAACGTTCCGTAATATAATTCTGAAGAATATTAGCAACATCTGAGGCTCTGTCAAGTACCTCCTGTACTGATACACCATTCTGCTGTGCAATTCCATCAAACTCACCACTTATACTACTATTCATAAACTTAGCTGCAATTGTTGCACTAATTGCAATCATAACCGTAAGGCAGGCAACTAATAATATACCCACTGCTACTGAAATCTTATAGGTCAGTTGTTTATTTCTGAACCCCTCGACTGCAGCATTTTTCTCTGTGTGTTCCTTGCTCATATTATTCCTCCGTTCTTCTACACATTAAATATTCAATTGATCGTATCTTAAATATTTAAATATATATTATCACTATGTATTTACAATATCAATCCATTTATTAAGTTTTACTAAAATTTGTTAAATATTGTTAAATTATCTTTAAAATCGCAGGTTAATAATCCCAAATTTATACATTTTGAAGCAACTTGAAACTTGAAATAAACACATAATTAAGAAACAAGCTGGAAGTATATGCCAATATTACGCAGACTTATTAATTAAATAAAATTGCGCTATATTAAGCATATACTTCCAGCTTTACATCATCTGTTATCAACCTTTTCAGGATTCATATCGTGCCATAAAAGTCTCTGCTTTGCCATATCCTCAAATGCAGTTCCCTCCTTGCCATAATTGCAATATGGGTCAATTGATATTCCTCCTCGTGGAGTGAACTTGCCCCACACTTCTATATATCTTGGCTGCATAAGCCTGATTAAATCCTTCATAATTATATTCACACAGTCCTCATGGAAATCACCATGATTTCTGAAACTGAACAGATATAATTTAAGTGACTTTGATTCAACCATAAGCTTATCAGGAATATATGATATATATATTGTTGCAAAATCAGGCTGGCCTGTTATAGGACAAAGACTTGTAAACTCAGGACAATTAAACTTTACAAAATAATCATTGTCCGGATGTTTGTTCTCAAATGTTTCAAGCACTCCTGGTGCATAATCCATACTATACTTCGTCTTATTGCCTAACTGCTTAAGTCCTTCATCTTCTCTAGACATATTAATCTCCATTCCTGCATATTGTTCTGTCAACATATTAATTCTTTGGTATATTAATCTACTTGTATAATATTCTTTTTGTATATCAATTCCCCAGTTTATTAAACTGCTTATGCACAATTACTTAATATGCTTCTTAATTCTTTCTGTCATCTGCTCCTCACCCATAATATGAACTATTGTCCAAAGGTCAGGTGTATTGGCACGTCCTGTAACTGCAATCCTTACAGCTTCAGCTATATCAGATACATTTCCCTTGAAATTCTCTGGATTAGCCTTGTAAGCCTTCATATCTGAAGCAAAGCCGTGCTCATCTGCTATCTCCTTAAGCTTGTTAAACCATACTGAATTATCATCATTATGGTCATACTTTGCAAGATAACTCTTTAGTATCTTACTTACCATATCTTCATCAAGCTTGAATTCGTCCATTTCCTCTGCTGACTCACCGTCAAAGAAATAAGAGATAAGTTCAAATATCTGCTTTGCATACATTAAATCTTTTCTTCTTCTCTTAGCACCGACACCCATATAAAGGCGGAGAATTTGTAACATCTTTTCTCTATCGCCGAACCATTTCTCTACATTTTCTGGTTCATTCTCCTTAGCCCAGTCATAAAGGAAATCGTAAAGTTCTTCTTCTGAAAGCTTAGATAATTCATTCTTACATATATTATGAAGCTTATCCTTATCAAAGAGTGCACCTGACTGGTTCATCTTCTCTACTGAGAATGGGAACTCATTGATATCCTTGTCCGGGAACTTCTCGTGCCACTCTTCAAAGTTAGAATTAAGAAGCGTAAGAAGATATACCTTCATTGTATATGGATGGTATCCGTCCTTCCTATAATAATCAAGTGAAAGCTCTGGGTCTTTTCTCTTAGATAACTTTCTCTTGCCTCCTGTCTCCTCATCAAACTTCATAAGATGTGCTGTATGTGCGTAAGCCGGCATCTTAAAGCCCAATAAATGGAATAACTCATAATGTATAGGAGCTGATGCAAGCCACTCACCACCTCTTACAACTGTAGTTGTTCTCATAAGATGGTCATCAATTGCATGTGCAAAATGGTATGTTGGAATACCATCTTTCTTTAAAAGCACAATGTCGTGTATATTCTCTGGAAGCTTAATCTCTCCCTTGATTGCATCAACAAATGTAATCTCCTTATCAGGGCTTCCCTGTGAACGAAGTCTTAATACATATGGCTTACCAGCCTTAATATTAGCTTCTATCTCTTCATAAGAGAGGTTACGACAAGTCGCATATTCTCCATAATAACCTGTAAGAACCTTATCTTCTTCCTGCTTTGCCCTTACCTTGTCAAGTTCTTCCTCTGTACAAAAGCATGGGTAAGCAAGTCCTCTTTCTACAAGACTCTTAGCATATGTATGATATATTTCAACTCTCTGTCTCTGGAAATATGGTCCATAAGCATTTCTTGGATCTGTATCATCAAAGCCAGCACCCTCATCAAATTCAATATCAAAATATCTTAATACATTAATAATTGTTTCTACTGCACCATCAACTTTTCTTTTCTCATCTGTATCTTCTATTCTAAGATAAAATACGCCACCATTTCTGTGTGCAATTCTCTCATCAGCAAGTGCACTATAGAGATTGCCCAGATGAATAAATCCTGTTGGACTTGGTGCCATACGTGTAACTTCTGCCTTATTAGGAAGCTTTCTATATGGGAATTTCTCTTCATAATATTCAGGAGTATTAACTACTTCCGGAAATAATAAATCTGCTAATTTCTGATTATCCATTTCATCCTCATTTCTGCGCATATTCTCATATAACTTCTATGTATTATATAATTATATACAATGCTATAATGCGCTTATACATTCACATATCATTACGGCAACAGCCAATATTATATATTACACATTTTTATGATATTTATCAACTTATGTTTGATATATATATCAATTTCATATCACCAACACTTTTAATATAGTCATTGACATATAACAATATATTCCTATGTACACTTTGTATGCTATATATCATATATAGCATATATAATATATATAGTTCGACAGATATATTAAAATACAGGCATTTAAATATTCACATAAATCAGCATAACTTTTTTAATTCAACAATATATTCTCTATAGCATATGCCACACCATCTTCATCATTGCTTTTAGTCACATAATCAGCAATGCTCTTTAAATGTTCTGTTGCATTACCCATAGCAACACCGTAGCCTGCGAATTGTATCATATCAATATCATTATCCGCATCGCCAAATGCCGCAATATCTTTCCTGTCTATGCCAAGAAGTCCTGCAAGATATTGTACTCCTGACCTCTTTCCAGCATCTTTATATGATATTTCTATAAGCTGTTTTACTGAGCTTGTAATATATATATCCTTGTCAGACTCATAAAGTTCATCAATAATCTTACGCTTTAAAATGTCATCATCAAGGACAACATCCATACAATCAAGTTCACTTCTATGCTCATTAATGAATTGTATAATATCCTCTTTTAATATTCTTGTGGAACGCACATATTGTATCGCATTTTCTGTTGCACCGTACTTTACAGGATTGTCAATATACTCCTTTGCCGCATATGCACACCCTCTTATAAATGCCTCATAAGTAACAGGGTACTGCTTACATACCGACAGAACATTATCAACAGACTGTGGTTTTAGTATATATGACTTAATACATTTTCTATCTGCAATCCTGTATACACTTGCACCATTGCTTGTTATTGCATACTCTATTCCCTGTACATCAAGCACTTCCTCTGGAAGAGTATCAAACGCCCTGCCGCTGGCAATACATACATGGACACCTCTTTTAATTGCCACGTTTAAAGCTCTTTTGTTAGCCTCAGATAAGTGTCCGTCCGATGTAAGTGTCGTTCTGTCCAAATCCAGTGCAATAAGTTTAACCATATATCCTCCATTAACGCATAACCTTAATCATTTTACGATCTGCGTTATTTATAATGCTCATCAATAAGTATCTAATTCACATTTTACGCTTTACTGCTCCAGAAATCAACAGGTTCATACTCCTGTAATCTTGCAAGAAAACCAAGCTTGTCAAGCTTCTCCTGAATAATGTCCAACGTGTCCTCATCAGGTGCTATCACTGTATGATAATGATACCCTGATGTGACATTCATTAACAGATTAGACTTTCCATTTCCAATCTCTGCCATATAATCTTTAATATCACGCCTTGAGTGCAGATTAAGATCTGCCTTAATAACTCCGTATACTTTGTGATATACGAACACATCTTTAACCCAGCCACCCATATCAACAATACTGTTAAGCTCTGCTTCTACATCTGCTTCTGTATGAACGACCTTAAATATTCTTGTATGTTCATTCTTCTTACGGATAACATATCCCCTGTTAGTTGATGATATTTCATTATCAGAAGCTCTTATAAGTGCTATATCTTGAACAATTACCTGTCTGCTCACATTAAGCATACTGGCAAGTGCAACTCCCGAAACAGGCTTACTACTACTATTAAGAATATCTATTATTTTTTCACGTCTTTGTTCTCCGTTCATACTATCTCTCCATTTTCATCTATTCAATTGGGTGAAGATTTTTTAATGATATATCCATAATCGGTGCTGAATGTGTAAGTGCTCCGCTTGATACATAATCAACAGAAAGTCCTGATAACTTTTCAAGGTTCTCTTTGGTAATATTACCAGATATTTCAACCTCTGCCCTGCCGTCAATTATATTAAGAGCTTCTTTCATAGTATCGTGTGACATATTATCAAGCATAATTATATCTGCTCCTGCTTCAACAGCCTCACGGACCATATCAAGATTCTCAACCTCAATTTCTATTTTTCTTACAAATGGTGCATATTCCTTTGCCATTCTAACAGCCTTAGCTACTCCGCCAGCCGCTCCTATATGATTATCCTTTAGAAGCACACCATCTGTAAGATTGTATCTGTGGTTATTGCCACCACCAACTCTTACCGCATACTTCTCAAACAATCTGTTATTAGGTGTTGTCTTTCTTGTATCCAGAAGCTTAATACCTGTCCCTTCAAGACACTGGGCAACTTCATTAGTATATGTAGCAATTCCACTCATTCTCTGTAAGTAATTAAGTGCTGTTCTCTCCCCACATAATAACACTTTTATGTCACCTGTTACAACTGCAAGAAGCTCTCCCTTAGTAACTTTATCTCCATCTTTTACTTTTTTGCAGCATTCCTTAAAATCAAGCCAGCATACTTCTTGAACTTCTTCTTTCTGTAAGGTTAAATCCTCTATATTAACAGGTTCCTGATACAAATAAACATGACTGATTTCGTGATTTTTAAAAGGCTTGCCATAAAATGTTTCCTCGCAACATCCCTCATGGAGTCCCATAAAATGAAGCTGCTCCGGCTTTGCCTTAATTCCAAGTTCTTCTTCCAGTTCCCTTAATGCAGAAGAAAGATAATCCTGACCTGCTGGTAAATGTCCTGCAGAAGAAATATCATAGCATCCTGGAAATGCATCTTTATTTTCACTACGTTTCTGTAACAGCAAATCATAACTGCCTTTTTCATTTTTCCGCACAATCCATACATGAGAAGTTCCATGAATATCTCCATCGGCATGAACTAAGGAACGTTCTTTTACTTCACCTGTGGGATTCCCATTTTTATCTCTTATATCTAAAAATTCCATCGTTATATTCCTTCTCTCTTTGGGGGCGTCTCCTTTGCCTGCGGCAAATCAGAATTTATCAAGAAACTTTTTCCCAGATTTCCTCTCTGGAAAGTGAAAAATTCTCCGCAACAATCTTAGCAATCTCCATAAAATGATCATTCATCTGATCAATATTCGGATACTTATGGAAAAGATACATCAGCTTCTTAATCCACTCAATTCCCTTATAATCAAATGGGTCTTTCGATAAAATATCACTCATCTGATAAGGAAGAATCTGCATCCAGATACTCATACGAGCCAGAAGATGCATTGTAAAATAAATCTGGCGGGTAGAGCCGTATTCGGCGGTGTTGGTGTAATGCTCGCCGTAATACTGAATATTACTTACTGTTTCTTTATGTAAGATATCAACTTTACTATTGTTAATGTCGTATTTAACGCGAATACCGTAGCGGTGTTTCAGCCATGCGGCATAGCCCCGGCGTTCTGCGTGATACTCAGACCAGTGCTGGAACAATACTGTTTCCGGGTCATCAAATAACTGTCTGTAGGAAGTCAGGTGATTAAGTCGGGCATAGTCTCTATAATCACAAATGTGTGTCAGTTCATGGAAGACAAGACGATATACTTCACAAAGTGGGGAACGTCTTAAATATGGTTCCTTAAAAATCAGTGTAAACGGCTCGTTCAGGTCAAATTCCGGCACATTGACACAGGCATAAATTTCTCCGTTCTGCGGATTCATAAGCAGAATTGACACGCGTTCTGCCTGC
>ERZ827197.2458-NODE-2458-length-12269-cov-3.624775_pt1 | contig 12269 bp, 3 predicted proteins | sample MGYA00519867_ERZ827197 | MGnify/ENA primary metagenome ERZ827197 (study PRJEB31778, sample SAMEA3449278) | human gut metagenome | biome: human gut; feature: human-associated habitat; material: faeces | place: United Kingdom | collected 2010/2012 ...
ATTAGCAAAAATGACAATAAGTGCGGCAATGATGTAAAGACCAGCCATAAATGGCACAACTTTTTCGGATACTTTTGAAATAGATTGAATACCACCGAAAATGATAGCAGCAGTAATAAGAGCTAAGATAACACTAACAATTTTTGGTGACCAACCAAAGCTGTTTTGAAGAGATGATGTGATTGAGTTAACTTGCGAGAAGGTACCAATACCCAACCATGCGACAAGAACGCCAGCAAAAGCGAAGAAGTAGGCTAAAGGCTTAGCGATTATTTGCCATTTTCCACTAAAACCGTGTGTGATGTAATACATTGGTCCACCAGAGACATTTCCTTGGTCATCAAGCGTACGGAATTTAATGGCTAAGAGACCTTCAGCATATTTGGTTGCCATACCAAAGAAAGCAGCAATCCACATCCAGAAAAGAGCACCAGGCCCACCAGTCTTAATGGCTGTCGCAACACCAACAATATTACCAGTACCAATAGTTGCACTTAAAGCTGTACATAATGCGGCAAAACTTGTAATTTCGCCTTCGGCCTCTTCTTCATTTTTAACCATCCATTTTAATGCTAAAGGGAGCTTTCTGAGCTGTAATAAACCAAGACGAACTGTCAATAATATTCCGCCAAAAAGGATAATTACCATAAGCGGCACACCCCATACGAAATTATCAATGTTCGCAAGAATCTGATTAATTGAATTCCACATTGTACTTTCTACCTTTCATATCTAAACTACAGCATAGTACAAGCCTATACTGTCCCAACACCGCAAATGCCGTACATTACTAAATACTTTGCTAATATGCAGACTTTTACTTAATGCATTGGAATTATAGACAATATTGTCTGAATAAATATAAAAGCAGAAATAACATTTTAGAATATACAACTTATCATATAACAAGTTATATTATACTTTATGCCTTCTCTGTCCTTTTGCCTGAGAGATTCATATACCCACTTTATAAGAAGTCACAATGTTGTTATTAATAATGTTGTCTTATAATCACATTATTAACTGCTTATAAAGAACTATATGTTGCACCTTCGGCCTCTGTGTTTATCCAGAACTCTCCAGAGAGTCGATCCATTTACAGTTGCGCCAGCAGATGCTGGCACCTGAGAGTGTTACTCCTTCGGCAGGCTTGCGCCGTTTTCCTGCAAACTTCATATCGAAAATTGCCTTATATTAATATAATCTTATTTTCTACATAATTCAACTTATTTTTACATTTTTTAATAATTATAGAATTTCCTATTACATAAAAAGGCAGCCACCGTGATTACACTCCTCCGCTGGATATACCAGAAAGTATGCTGTATCACTTTATGTGACTGCCATTTTATTATCTGCTTATATTATCAGCTTATATTATTAAGTATATAATTCTAAGCATTTTCTTTTCTTCTATATAATGTAAGACATATAACACCTGCACTAATCATAAGAACTGCAAGAAGAATTATTGTTCTTGTAACTGAGAGAGTATCAGCTGTAGCCGCACTATCATCTGCTGTTGCAGCACTGTCTTCTGCCACATCATTATTATCTGCCGCACTGCCATTTCCTGATACATTGCTCTTATCCTCTGTATTAGAATTAGCAACATCCTCATAGACTACAATATATGTTGAGAATCTATCAGTTGCAAATGTAAGTTCTCCTGTTGCTTCATCAAATGTGGCACTAAGAATATCTGATACCCCATTATGAATTCTTATTACACTATACTTCCTTGTCTTTGAAGAATCTTTATTAATAAGGTCTGAATTTAACTTAACCTTAATATTAATTGCACTGTTAAGTTCATATACATCAGACTTCTGCGAACCTATAATCTTCTGTAACTGAATATCAAGTATGCATCCAGCAGCCTGATTGTCCTTAATGTTACTATTAATAAGTTTCTTCTCATCTTCTGTAAGATTAGAACTCTTATCCTTTACAGTAAGTGCAATATCAACCTTTACACCATCTTCTGCCTGTTTAGCTTCATCTTCTGTAAGGATAGCTTTAATAATGTCTTCTGTTGAATCTACAAGTCCTGTTTCCGGTACTCTTTCATCTACCAATACTGAAACTTTAATATCTGTCTTAACATCAGAGTTATCTGAACCCGGCTTGTTGTTATCACCCGGCTTATTATCGTTGTCGCCTGGCTTATTATCGTTGTCGCCCGGCTTATTATCGTTGTCACCTGGCTTATTATCGTTGTCGCCCGGCTGTGTATTCTCAAGCTTAGGAATAACTGTAATGTCTGCCTTGTCACCACATACTGTACAATGATGTGACTTGCTTCCTTCTTCTGTAGTAGTAGCTTCCTTATCGATAGTCCATTCTGTACTATAATTATGTCCTGCCGCTGGAATTACTTCTGTCTTAGTATCTCCACATACTATACAAGTATATAACTTTGAACCTTCTTCTGTACAAGTTGCTTCTTTCTGTACTTCACCATCATTCCATACATGTTCTGTATGTTCTTGCTTAGCTTCATTGTAAGAAGTCTTCTCCCACTGTAATGTTGTAAGTGTAAGCTTTCCTGCACCTGTATATGGTTTAACTTTAGTATCAAGTTCTAAAGCTGCATATAATGTGTAGCCAGTATAAGGAAGGTCTTTCTTGAATTCATCTTTATCCTGAACTAATGCTACTTCACCTTCTTTATCAGTATTAAGAGCTACCTTTAATTCCTGCTGGACTCCGTCAAGCATATAGATTGTATTAAATGCATTAATATAACCTGCTGGACTGCTTCCGTTACCACTTATAAGTGCATTAGTTATACCTGACATATAGCAGTTCTCAAGTAACATATGAGCTCCACAGTTAGATGATGCACCATTACTTACAATTTTCTTAGCTAATTCCGGATTTGTCTTTTCTATATCAAGACGCATTTCTCTTAAATCCTGTGCATCCATAATACAATTGTATACATGTGCTGTACCATAACGAAGTCTTGGCATTCTATCCATCGAATTCTTATAGTAGTTATTAGCAAGTGTAAGTTTAATATTCTTAGCTGATGAATCATCATCAGACTGTCCTAATAAATGAGTCTTTTTCTGACCATAAGCATAATTGTATATCTGCTGATCTGTCATACCCTCTTCAAGCAAATGCTTATAATATGGGTAGTTATCTGGATTAGCCTTCATAGCATTCATCATTTCATCAAAGAATACATTATCTTCACTTGCTGGAAGGAATTCACACCATGATATTGTTATATTACTGTCATTAACTGGTGTCTTAACATCAATAACTCCATCATATGACTTATAGAAAGTACAGTGGTCAACCCATATATCAGAGCTTCCCTTTTCTATTGTCATATAATCCCAGTCATTACGATCATAAGCACCTTCTGTATAATCGTCCCACTCCCATATCTCATCAAATTCAATATTTCTTATGATGATATTATTAGAGCCTGTTATATCTATACATGTATGTGTAATCTTAGCTCCATTCTTAGAGTAGATTGTAAGATTACTCATATCTGCAAGCTTAAGCATTGATACACCTGTCTTTAAAAGTGTTGGGTGTGTAAGTGGCTCAAGCTTATGTGCTGTTATAAATGAGCTGTAGCTGTCAAAGTTATTAACTTCCTTATCACCAAGCGCAATATCTGCTGTAAGCTCTATTACTGATGCCTTACCACTCTTCTTTACACTCTGTATTGCATTAAGGAATTCTTCTGCTGTGCCGGCTGTGTAATAGTTATCTGATGTTTCCTTTAATAATCCACCACCTGTTACATTAGCACTCTGTGCATAACCTTCCTGTGCATACTGTGCAAGTCCTGTATCATCACCTTCTGTCTGTGAATAAGTATCTGATACATATTCTTTCTCTACATATCTGTCTATGCTGTCTGTCTTAACAGTACCTGTATACCTTATTGTACCTACTATTGTATATGGATCCCAGCCAAGATATGATGTTGAAGTCATTTCATTGGCTTTCGTAGCAGATATCTGTCTTCTGTTACTGTTAATTGCAAATGCAGGACCATAGCTTCCATATTCGAAAAATCTTGCATTAGCAGCCAAATTACCACTCATATCTGTATATGGATTAGAAGCATTCGGCTTTAATATCTTACCCATATAGCAGTTAATCCAAGTAATATAAGCATCTGCTCCCCAAGGTCTTGCAAGATAATACTTACTTCCTGAGCATCCCTCTTCTGAGAGAACCTGACAGTTAAAGAATGTAAGACCATATGTTGCAGAGGCTGATGCCTTAGGAGCTGATACATAGCCTGAATTCTTATTAGCATTGTAACGGAATACAAGCTTGCAATCATTAAATAATGCCCTAGGCTCATTACCATATATGAAATCCACATTACCAGCTATATAGCACTTGTAATAATACTGGGTGCCACCATTAGCACAAAGTGTATCCTGATAACCAAGTATTCTTAAGTTGATATATGATGTTTCATTGGCATCATTTCTTAAAGCATCTGCTGATTCATTTGACTTAGTACCATCACCAAGATAATTATAAGTATTCTCGATTGTAAGGTTCTCTGCCGAAAAGCCTGTTGCTGTCTTATCTATTCTTACAGCACATCTTAAAGACATATCTCCACCAGCTAATTCCTTAACATCATAATATATTCTTGTCTTCTCGCTATCCTCACCTATAAGTGTTATATAAGGAGATTTAACAACAAGATGTTCTTCATAATCACCTTCTTTAACAAGAATAATTACACGTCTCGTGTTATCAGAAGCAACTGAATCTACTGCCGCCTGAACTGTCTTATAAGTTGGTATTCCATTAACCTCCTCACCATCAGTTCCTGTGTATGCACTATCTACAACCTTGTTGTAATTAGTAAGATATACATAATTAAATGTTTCTCTAGTCTTGTTACCTTTCTTATCTGTGAATATTAATTCAACATCATTTCTTCCTTCTTCAATAGCAATGTCTTTAAATGCAAAGCTTTCTTTTTCTTTAACATCTGTCTTTGCTGCTTCACTGCCATTAACATAAAGCGTTGCTGTTACATTTTCTTCAACTACACCTTCAATTGTAATCTTTCCATTGTATACAGTGTCATATGACTTCTTAGTTATTGTATACTTAACAGCATCATCTTCATATACATATTTACCTGTATGTCCTGCTGTTGGAACAGTCCATAAAGTATCTGATGGGTTACTGTAGTTATCTACTTTTCCATTAACGTGTGAATAAGCTATTATATAATAGTAATATGGCATCTCTGCTGTTACATCTTTATCTTTATAAGCACATTCTGTAACTGTTGCTATCTTTGAAGCATTCTCTGCTGTCTCATCGTATGAATAACGATATACCTCATATTGGTCAGCCTTATCTACTGCATCCCATACAAGATCAACTGCATCTGCACTTGAAGCTATGCTTGCCTTTGGTGAATCCAGTGCTGCTATTACTGTTATTGCATCTGATTCAACATAATCATTAATCTCACCATTAATACCTAACTTACCAGCCACTCTGAACTTATAATCTCCGGCATCCTTAATTGAATACTTATATGTTGGCTCAGTAATGTCTGATGCAACCTTTTCCCAGCTCTTTCCGTTATCTCTTGATACTTCAAGCACATATAAACCATCGCCTTCGGCTGGTACTTCATCTGTCCAGCTTACTGTGATGTAATCTCTTGTATAAGCTGCTTTAGCTGTAACTTCCTTAACAACTGGTGCTGTACCTACTGCATTGTAGCATTTATTCTGGTCGTAAAGAACTGTTCCGTCCTGTGCTATATACTTCATATTCTGGATAGTTGCCTTAACACCTGCTAATACAAATCCATATGATACTGCTGTATTTTTCTTATCTGCATTAAATAAGAGATTATCACTTGCACTATAAGAATATGTAGCTGTCTTAGTCTCTCCACCCTTAGGTGTTGCTGTGATAACAAGAGCATCGTCTGTCTTTTCAACTGTAAATGTCACAACAGTTCCTGCTGGAATAGTTGTATCCACTTTACTTGAAGCACCTGCAAGATCTGATAGCTTCTTTGAGTAAACCATCTTAAGTGCATTAGAATTACGTATTCCTACGGTGTCTATATAATTCTTGTTAAATGCACCAAAGAATATACCATTAGTATTGCTTGAACCACACTCTGTAATTGTTATATCTGCTGTAAGCTTGTTGGCATCTGTAGTCTCATCAAATCCAAAGAAGCTTACTGTATTATTGATATTAGTTGACTTATCAGTGTTTGTAGTTGTATTTAATGTACCACCTGTCTGTGTAAGAACAAGTTTCTGTCCTGTAGGCTGTACAACAAGATTAGAAGCTGTACCATAATCATATGTCTTAGGCATAGCTGGCTGTTCATTATATTCAACATCCTTAGCTGCATATACTATAGATATTGAAACTATGTAAGCTGAACCTGTTGATACAATTTCAACTGTTCCTTCGCTCTCATCTTCATAATTATATACTGTTGTCACATCATCTTTTGATGCCGGCTCACCCGCTATTGTGTAAAGTGCATATGTACTTGCTGGTGCATATGATTTTACTGATATAGTACACTTTCCACTTACAGGTATTGTTATCTTAGCTCCTGTAGTAAACTGTGCTGAATTAGGGCTTGGTCCATTAGGAACTAACTTACCTTTTGTAGCATCAATAGCTAAACCATTGTAGTAGCCTGTTGTTCCCATAATATTATCATCATAATAATCACCATCATCACTCTTAACAAAAGACCAGCTTGTAACCTGCTCAAATATAAGCTTATGTGATGCTTCAGCACCCTTTACTGTAACTGTGTTACCTGACTTTACCTTGTATGGAAGTGCAAGGAAATCACCACCAAGTGTAAGTGTATATGAACCCTCTCTTAACTTAATAGCATCCTTATCTGTAAATACATATTCATATCCATCATCATTATTCATATATATGTATTTTACATTCTTGCCTGTTAAATCAGGTTCTTCCGGAAGACTTACTGTAACGGCATATGTTGGCTTAAGTCCTACAGTTATATCTAATTCTGCATCTTCTGAATATTTAATTCCATCTGATACAGAAGTTACTTCATAGTCATTAGCACCCTTTACGGCTACACTATATGAAACACCTTTTTCAAACTTAGCTGTATATTTCCAAGTATCTGTATCAATAGTTACTTCTGGAACATAGTCTGTTTCCTCAGTTGTTGTAAATACAAGTTCAAGGCCTTCTGTATAATAACCCTCAGTAATGCCATTAATCTTACCTGTTACTGTGCAGGTATCAAGGCTAATGACAGTTAAATCTGCTGTAATCCTGGCAGCAGTCTCTGTACTTACACTATGTTTATAAATACCACTCTTAATCTGGTATGCCGGATTGCTCAGTGATATCTCATATTCCATAACTTCATCTTCTGCTGGTACTTCAATTGAATATGTACCGCTCTTGCCATTCTCTGCAACTGTTATATCTGATGTATATGTAAGTCCAGTTGTATTATTAGTCGCTACAACCTGCATATCAGATGGAATATCTGATTTAGATGTAATAGTTCCATTTATTACTTTCTTATTAAGTTCTACACATTCGATTGAAAGATTTCTAATGTATGTATTAGTTTTAACATCTAATGTAAGCTCTCCTTCATCTCCTGTAAGATAACATTCAAATTCTACATCAACATAACCGCTGTCAGAATTTGCAACACAGGAAATACATTCCATCTTTCTTAAGACCTTGTCACTTCCTGTTATATTAAGTGTATTTCCTAATATGCTGTCCTTATCTGTACCTACGTTCTTATTGACAGTAAGTTTAATAACAGCCTTATCTCCCGCCGCTGGTATAACTATCTTAGTACCAGTATTAACCTGGATTCTATTAGTTCCATCTGTTTTGGGTTGAAACTTACCTGATGTTGCATCAACATATAATACATCTTTATCACCATTAGTATAAGTTCCTGTATCACTTTGAATTGATGAAGTAGAACCCTTGCTTGATAAAACTGTTTCTGAATATCCCCATTCGGCTTTAATATCCCCCCCATCTGCGAATGAAGCAGATGTTGTCGCATAACTTGTTGATGAGTCAACCTTTATTGACTGAAAATAATTCTGAACATTTGTTGTAAGTGTTACCGATGAAGCACCTTTATCAACTGTTCCTTCAATTATGTAATATGCCCAGCCATTTCCTGACTGTTCTGTTATTTTAATATTGCTCATTCCTGTAAATGCCATATTATCAGCAGTTACTGCTACATATGCCCTTAATGTTATTGTACAGGTCTTAGCATTATTAACTATTGGAAATGTTAATTCAGTGTTTGGATTAACCAGATAGTCGCTAGACCTTTTAGTTATTTTACCTGAATTAGCATTAATTAATAATTCATCATTATTAGAATTAACCAGCTTACCTGATTTGCCGTTCAATTCCGTAACTGAATTATCATTATCGCCATCTGCGTACATTGTAGAACTTACTGTCCACTCTGCACTGGCTTTTTCTGCCGCTTTGGCTGTAATGCTAAACAAGCCCTCCGGCAATGAAAGTCCAGATATGATTAAAGCTAATGCCATAAACATAGCCGAACTTCTGCGAAACCATTCTCTTCTACGTCTTGATTTCATAGTCCATACTCTCCCTTTCTTAACAATACAATGTTTTGTAACTTTTACACAAAACTAATTGCCTATTTTTTATAAGATTACAACTTTTGACGAAAATGTACTACTGATTTTTATAGTTCTCGGGTACCAATTACTGAAATTTTTAGGTTTTGATGTATTTTTTGTGATACATTGCATAAAATCCGTGTAAACATTTACCAATAATCGTCTATATCACAAAATAATATATATTTATTACTGCTAATTATTTACACGGATGTTATACGCATATATTTAATTATTATCATTCTCTTAGTGTCACATCTATTATCTGCCTGCTTGTCTGGCAATTATATTAACTAATTCATCAGCATCTATCGGCTTTGCTATATGTGTATTCATACCAGCTTTAATGCTCCGTTCTATATCATCATAGAATGCGTTGGCACTCATTGCTATAATTATTACAGTACCCGCATCTTCTCTTCCTGACTTTCTTATCTTCTCTGCAGTTTCCAAGCCGTCCATAACCGGCATCATTATATCAAGGAGTATAACGTCATACTCATTAATATCTGAATTCATATATGTATCCAGTGCTTCCCTGCCATTGCTTACTCCAACAGTCCTTGCACCTGCATTATCAAGAATAAAGCTTACAATCTCCATATTCATCTCGTTGTCTTCTGCAACCAGCACTTTAAGCCCTTCAATTGACATCTGTGCATCACATTTACTATTCTTAGCTTTAGTCACGTTACGATTAATTTTGAATGGTAATATTATTGTAAACTCTGTTCCAACATTCTGTCTGCTGATAAATTCAATTTCTCCACCCATTATCTCAATAAACCTCTTGGTTATTGCAAGCCCAAGCCCGGTTCCTTTATAAGCTGTTCTTGCATTGCTGCTCTCCTGTGCAAATGGCTCAAAAGCTATCTGCTGGAATTCTTCACTCATTCCTATTCCGGTGTCTTTACATATGAAAGTAACCTTAACTATATCGTCATCAGCTGCATTTTCACTATAAGAAAATCTTACAGAGCCATTCTGCACATTATATTTAATCGCATTGGATAATATATTCTGTAATATCTGCCTTAAATGAAGCGAGCTGCCTATCAGATTGTCATATTCTATACTGCCCCTGTCAACCGAATAATCGATACACTGTTCATCTGCCTGTGTCTCAATAACACTGCTGACCTCATTAATAATCTTCGTAAGCTCAAATGGTTCTTCTTTAATGGCAATCTCCCCCGACTCAAGCTTATTCATATCAAGAACATCATTTACAAGGTCTAATAAAAAGCCTGAGGCTGACATAATCTTATCAAGACATTCTTCTTCCTTTTCCCTGTTGCCAAGATTGAACCTGCATATATCGACCATTCCTCTTATTCCATTAATAGGTGTTCTTATATCGTGGCTCATACGCCTTAGAAAATCTGTCTTTGCAATATTGGCACGTTTCTCCTGCTCTGCCGCCTGTAGAAGCTGTCTTTTATATTCCATTTCCTGTAGCTGCATTTTACTTTCATCTTTAGCAATAACAAGCTGTCTTACAAACATAACAACACCTATTACCGCAATATATACAAACAATGCGGCAGCAACCGCCCTGTTTCTTAAAGCATATACCTGCTTATCCGCAAAGAACGCATATATTGTATAATTCTCTATCTGCTTTCTCTTGCCATAGTAATAATCATTTTTGTATGGTACAGCTATAATGCCATTATCATTTTCTTTCCATGCCCCGTCATATTTCTGTCTCAGTGCCTTCATATCAAGTCCCTGAAGCTCCTCGTCATTGGAATTAAGCACCTTGTTCTCATCTGATATATACACAATCCCATCCATATCAAACTCAAAGCCTGATATGAGCCTGTCAATGCTTATATCTCCACTATTATCATAGCTTTCCTTCTTCACATATGTAATAACTGCACCTTTTGTATCTTTTCTTGCCGCTACAGCAATATCGGAAAATTCCTCATTCTGGCTTTCAGTATATGTTATGCTCCCTGACCGGACATTAACTCTTGTTATATATACCTTCTGTGGGTGTTCAATGACATCTTTTACATTACTGTCGTCTATAACTGAATCAACATCTGTATATTCTATTCCCCTGTAATATTCACATTCACCCTCTCCATCAAGAACAACTATTCCGTCGAGCCTCTGGTTATACATATATTCATCCAAAAATGTATCAATATCATCTTCATACTGCATGCACCTTACCAATTCCTGTGTCTTATCAGAAAGCCTGTACAAGCTTTTAACTTTATCATTCTGTATAAAGTATTCATAGGTATTAACTCTTGTCTTCACAAAATCCAACACCCTGTCTGCTGTCTTATTAACCGTTTCATTGCTTATTTCGGTAAATATAACAGCTACTATTGTCACCAGTATAAATCCTGTAATTATTGAAATCAGAAATGCTTTAACATCTGATATGCCCCATATTCTACTCTTATCTTCCATTAGTTCCCCCATACTGCCATACTAACGTCAACCCCATATTTCTCTGCTATGCTCTGTATTGTGCCATCAGCCCTCATTTCATTAAGCACCCCTGTAAGCTTCTTATCAATTCCACTGTCATTATCAAGTGAAAATGCAATTCCCAGCTCTGACATACTTAATTCTTCCCGAAGCACACCAAAATGTTCCTCATTGGACTGTACAAATACTTTCATAGCATTTTCGTGACCTGCTATGGCATCAACATAACCTTTTCCAAGAGAGGTAAAAAGCAGTTTTCGGTTTTCTAAGCTATACACATCTTTTACATAAAAGATATAATACAAAACATGCACAAAATTTTAAAAAGAACAGGTGATTTTTCAAGTGGATCATGTTATGTAGTTTTCACTCAGAGTAGTACTCCTTCACTTTCCCTCTGAAACTCCATCTTCATTTTTACTTTTGCCAGTTTTATTTCCGGTACTCCTTCAGAAATGGGCATAAAAAGCGCCATAGGTTTTCGATACCTATGGCGTGTAGATATAGGGAAAAGCTGCCTTTTTTATCGGCAGTGGAATATTTTCTGTGTTTGTGCCAGATCATCCAAGTCATATGAGTGAATTCCTAATGCTTCCAAATCCATTATCCATTCCTGAACTTCATATCCCAAAATATCTGCGAATATTTTTTTCAATATTCCTTTGTCTTATCAATTATCTTGTATATGGTTCGGTGTCTTTTCCGTCATATACAAATACTTTTATATCCGTATTTTCATCAACATCAGCATGGATGCCTACCGTGTATTCTTCATCTGTAACGTTCAGAAAAGAATGGCAGCCACCCGCAGGAATCCTGCCAGATACGAGTTCCTGTTTTCCTTCGCAGAGCAAATACACAATAATGTCAAAATCGTTTCTGTTCTGAACCGTCAACACGCCTGTTTTGGATGAAATTTTTGCATCGGAATATGTAATTACATAAGAATCAGGCGTTGACTCTTCCGCACAGGTTACAGAACAATCCCACTGTATCGCGGCATTTGCTTTTCGACAGTCTTCTGAAGACTTATATATTGAAAACATAATCATTATACTTATAGCAACAATACTAATAATGACCAACACTATTGTCACTTTTTTCTTCACAGCCATCACCTCCACACACAATTCAATT
>ERZ827197.2463-NODE-2463-length-12250-cov-3.335137_pt1 | contig 12250 bp, 10 predicted proteins | sample MGYA00519867_ERZ827197 | MGnify/ENA primary metagenome ERZ827197 (study PRJEB31778, sample SAMEA3449278) | human gut metagenome | biome: human gut; feature: human-associated habitat; material: faeces | place: United Kingdom | collected 2010/2012 ...
AGAAGCTATGAAGATTTGTCACGAGTGTGTCGCAAATTTGAAGTTGGATATGCATTTGATTAGTTCTGAATATACATTGGATCGTACAAAAGTTATTTTTACATATGTATCTGATGATCGTGTAGATTTTAGACAACTATTGAAAGATCTAGCACAACACTTACATTGTCGTATAGAATTAAGACAAGTGGGTCCAAGAAACAAGGCTAAAATTGTCGGTGGAATTGGAAACTGCGGTATGGAGTGCTGCTGCTCAAGATTCATGTCAGATTTTGATACGGTATCAATCAATATGGCTAAAAACCAGTTGTTGGCATTGAATATTCAAAAGTTGAGTGGACAGTGTGGAAAACTAATGTGTTGTTTACGTTTTGAAAATGAAGAATATACAAGAATGCGCAAGGATTTGCCAAAAATCAATTCAACTGTGGCATATAAAGACAAGAAGTATCGTATTTCAAGTATGAACGTTCTTCAAAAACAGGCTAAGTTAGAGAACAAAGAAGAAGTCTTGTTTGTGGATTTCAAAGAATTGTGGCCAGACAAGGAATTAAATAATGATTAGACAGAAGAGTTTTGAATCGGATGTTTCCACATTGTATTTGGTTCCTACACCTATTGGAAACTTGCAGGAAATGACACCTAGAGCTTTGGATATTTTAAAAGAAGTGAGTGTCATTGCAGCTGAGGATACGCGTAACACAAAAAAACTTTTAATGGCATATGGAATTGATACAATGTTGATGTCGCATCATGAACATAATCAACAGGTCAGTATTCCTAAAATCATTGAACGATTAGAAAATGGCGAAAATGTTGCGGTAGTTTCCGATGCAGGCTACCCTTTGGTTTCAGATCCAGGACAGAAATTAGTTCAAGAAACCATTTCGCATGGATTTAATGTGGTTTCTGTTTCAGGTGCCAACGCGGCTATGAATGCAATGGTTGCGAGCGGATTGAGTTGTTATCACTATTTGTTCTATGGCTTTTTAGACAATAAGAGTTCAAAAAGAAAGAAACAGCTAGAAGAAATCAAAACAATTCCTTATACAACTATTTTCTATGAAGCACCTCATCGTATTGAGGATACTTTACAAGATATGTTGGAAGTATTGGGAAATCGTCAAATGTGTTTAGCTAGAGAACTTACAAAAGTGCACGAAGAATATATTCGTGGAACGATTGAAGAAGTGTTAGAGGTAGCGGCTACTTGTAAAGGTGAAATGGTTATTGTCATGGATGGCTTTAAACAAGATGACGTTGTATTTGATATGTATACAGCCATTACGAAAGTGGATGAATATATTGAATCTGGAATGCGTACAAAAGAAGCTATTGGTTTAGTTGCTAAAGAAATGGCTTGCAAAAAGAATGAATTATATGAAGCTTATCATAAAAGATAGGCTTTTTTCTTTTATATAAAATAAATTATATTGTTACAGAAATTAAATGAAAAAGTAATTGAAATAGTTACAGAAAATATTATAATGATTTACATAAAAGAGAAGAGGAAGAATTATGAATAAGAGAAGTGTATGTGCCCTAGGTATGGCATTTGTACTTGCAGGATGTTCTGCAGGTGGATCAGGTTCTGGTAAAGAACAAACATTAACAGTTGGATTGTTTACAGAAATGAATGGAGATTTTTCTCCCATGTATTATCAAACGGTAAACGATCACAATGTAGTTAACTTGGTATATCAAGGATTATTGGCATATGACAAGGATGCCAATTTAGTTCCAGAATTAGCAGAGGAACTACCTACTATTAGTGATGATGGAACAACAATGACATTTAAATTGAAGAAAGGTGTTAAATTCAGTGATGGATCTAAATTTACTTCAAAAGATGTAAAGGCAACGTTTAGCGTTATGGCCGATCCAAGCTATACAGGACGTTTTTCAAGTAATGTTGATTTCTTAAATGGATATAGCGAATATCATGATGGAGATGCCAAAGATGTCTCAGGTATTGAAACACCGGATGATTATACCGTTGTATTCCGCATGTCTAAACCAAAAATCGATGCAGAATCGACTTTGGGAACACAAAAAATTTGTAGTGCAAAAACATTGAAGTATAAGAAGGGAAAAACTTCGAATGTTGAAAAGAACAATAGTAATCCTATTGGAACAGGTCCTTATAAATTAAAATCATTCTCTAAAACAGAGGGAGCTTCATTGGATCGAAATGAAAATTTTGAAGCCAAAGATGGAGAATATCAGATTTCTAAGATTATGATCAAGAAAACGGAGACTTCGACTGAAATCAAAGAATTAGAAAATGGAACTGTCGATTATATTCCAGATGTAGTAGATGCGAATAAAATCAACACAGTAGCCAAAGACAAAGATAAAGGTTTGACTATGGATTCTTATCCAAGTGATCGTGAAGACTTCTTGTTTATGAATACAGCTGCAGGGGCATGTCAAGATCAGGCAGTACGTCAAGCTTTGGCTTATGGATTTGATCGTGAAGCCTATATCGCAAGCTATTATAAATTAGATGATAAAGATGCCAAATTGGCATATGTACCAGGCTTGTTTGGTAACCCAGTATCTGGCGAAAATAGTGCATATGTTCGTGGTGAAGAAAAAGTTGATGGGGCTACTTATTATGATTATGATGTAGAAAAGGCAAAACAAATTTTAGACGATGCGGGATGGACTGTTGGTAGTGATGGTATTCGTGAAAAGAATGGTCAAAAATTAAGCATTAAGTTCTTGGCTGTAAAAGAAAAAGATGCGATGGATACAATGATTCCTAAGTTACAAAAACAATGGGGTGAACTTGGTGTCGACTTCAAGGCAAACACAATGGAATTTAATACAGTTATTTCAACTGTAGGTGATGATTCAGCTGTTGGTGATTGGGATGTATCTTATTTAGGAAACTCTTTTACAAGCCCTGAAGATACAGGCGTTGATTACTTTATTCAATCACAAGGTGTAAATAACTTTGCTCGTTTAAAAGATGATGAATTAGATTCATACTTAGCTGCAGGTGCTTATACAGCTGATAAAGAGGCTTCAGCTGCTGCTTACTTAAAGGCTTATGTTCGTCAAGCAGAACTATGTGCATACTTACCAACAGATGGTGTACAAACATATTGTTTACGTAATAAGAAAGTAAAAGGTTTGAAGACTTCTTCTACATTTATTTGGTCACAATCAATGGCTACAGCTTATATTGACGATTAATACGAAAGGGATATGGAGACATATCTCTTTTTCTTGAAAAAATGTAAATAACTTGAAAAAATGTTGAAAACAGATTTTATTTGGTGTATCCTATAGACAACCGATGCGAAAGAGATCAAACTAAGGACCGGATACAAAGAGATTCTAGTCAGGGTGGAAGCTAGATTATTACGACTTAGCAAATGGACTTTCAAGGGCAAGGTGAAAAGTGTTTCTGAGTAGCTGCGACGTGTTCCGTGCGTTAAATGGATCGAATGTGATGGCATTCTAGAGGTGGGTATAAGTATACCAATTCAGGTGGTACCGCAGATTATTTTGATATTCTGTCCTGTGTCAAATTTTTAATTTGATGCAGGATTTTTTATTTATAAGGAGAGTGATGAAAAGTGTTAGCTGACTGGTGGTGGTACAAAGAATAAATAATTAGGAGGTAAAAGAGAATGTATAAAAATTTATTAGTATGTGGAATGGCTTTATTGATGTGTGGATGTAGCGCAAAAGCTGCAGGTAATGATCAAGTGTTGACAGTTGGGTTGAGTTCAGAAATGAACGGAACTTTTTCGCCCATGTATTACCAAACGACAAATGATTCTTATGTCGTTGATTTGGTTTATCAAGGGTTGTTGAAATACAACAAAAAAGGAGAGTTAGTTGCAGATTTGGCTAAGTCCTTACCTGAAATCAGTGAAGATGGCAAGACAATGACTTTTAAATTAAAGAAAGGCATCCATTTTAGTGATGGATCCAAGTTTACTTCAAAAGATGTGCAGACAACATTTACCATTATGGCCGATCCAAGCTATACAGGTCGTTTTGCGAACAACGTTGATTTTTTAGATGGTTATAGTGAATATCATGATGCAGATGCATCTAGCTTTACTGGAGTTGAAACACCAGATAATTATACAGTTGTTTTCCATTTGGATAAGCCTAGAATTGATGCGGTTTCTACACTTGGAACACAGAAGATTTGTAGTTCAGAATATTTAAATTATAAAAAAGGAAAAACAGAAAGTATTGAAAAGAAGAATAGTAAGCCAATTGGAACGGGCGCTTATGTGTTAAAGAAGTTTGAGAAGACAAGTGGAGCTAGTTTAGTTTCAAATTCAAAGTTTAAGGCGAAAAAAGGACAGTATCAAATTTCTAAGATTATGATTAAAAAGACTGATACTTCAACAGAAGTCAAAGAATTGGAAAATGGAACAGTGGACTATATTCCGGATGTGATTGAGGCAAATAAAATTAAATCTGTACAAAAAAATAAAAGTTTATCTGTTGATTCTTATCCGAGTGATCGTGAAAGTTTTATTATCTTTAACTCTTATGTGGGAGCTTGTAGTGATGCTGCGGTAAGAAAAGCTATCGGATATGGATTTAATACGCAAGAATATATTGATAATTACTATCAAATTGATGGTATGGCTTATAAGCCTGGTACTTTTGGAAATCCTGTTTCTTTAAATAATGGAAAAATGATTCGTAATGAAGAAAAAGTAGATGGTGTCACTTATTATGATTATGATGTTGAAAAGGCACAATATGGAATTATCTATATTGATGAGATAGATAAGATAACTAAGAAGTCGGAAAATGTATCTATAACAAGAGATGTATCCGGCGAGGGCGTACAGCAGGCTCTTCTTAAGATATTAGAGGGAACTGTTGCTTCTGTTCCACCACAGGGAGGAAGAAAACACCCACAGCAGGAGCTTATTCCGATTGACACAACTAACATTCTCTTTATATGTGGTGGTGCTTTTGACGGACTTGAGAAGATTATAGAAGCAAGAATGGATCAGAGTACAATCGGATTTAATTCACAGATTATAAGACAGCAACTGAAGATGTTGGAGAGATGTTCCATAAGGCACTTCCACAGGATCTTATTAAGTTCGGTCTTATTCCTGAATTTGTAGGAAGAGTACCTGTTGTTGTTGCACTTGATTCATTAGATGAGGAGTCACTTGTAAGAATTCTTAGAGAACCTAAGAATGCTATACTTAAGCAGTATAAGGCATTATTAAGCCTTGATGAAGTGGATCTGGAATTCGATGATGATGCAGTTAAGGCTATTGCACATAAGAGTTTTGAAAGAAAGACTGGAGCAAGAGGATTACGTTCTATATTAGAAGCTGTTATGAACGAAGTTATGTATGAAGTGCCATCTGATGAAACGATAGCAAGATGTACAATAACTAAGGATGCAGTTATGGGAACAGGAAAGCCTGTTATAGAGTATAGAACTGATGAAGTTAAGAAAGCACAATAAATATGAATATGATTACAATACCAGTAATTGCGTTAAGAAGTATGACCGTGTTACCCGACATGGTCATACATTTTGATATAAGCAGAAAAATATCAATTAAAGCAGTAGAAGCTGCTATGGAAAATGATGAGAAGGTGCTGCTGTTGACACAGACCGACTCAGCAGTTAAAAGTCCTACAGCTAAAGATTTATATATGACAGGAACTATAGCTTCTGTTAAGCGGGTTATAAGAATGCCTAATAAGTTAGTAAGAGTGCAGGTTGAGGGACTTAAGAAGGCTGTAGCCGCAGACATTAATACTGAGGGTGATTACATATATGCAGATGTACAGGAGTGCAGTACATTTATAGAAGAAACGGATAAAGTATCAGATAAAGCTATTGTCATTGGAATGAATGAATTATTAAGACAATATGCGGCTGCTAATCCAAGATGTAATAAGGAGATGCTTAATCACTGGCTGGCGATTGACAATGCCAGAGAACTTATGAGCAGTGTAATCTGTGATTTTCCTATGGAATATACTGACCGTCAGAAGTTCCTTGAGATGAATAATATACTTGATATGTATGAATATATTGCAGGGATACTTATAGAGCTGACGCAAGCGTATAGTATTAAAGAAGAAATATCTGGTAAAGTCAGGGCTAAAGTAGATGAGAACCAGAGAGAATATATATTAAAAGAACAGCTTGAAATTCTTAATAAGGAGCTTGGGCAGGATGAATATTCTGAAACTAATGAATTAGAAGAAAAGATAGATAAGCTTAATGCTTCTGATGAAGTAAAGGATAAGCTTCATAAGGAGGTAAAAAGGCTTAAGAACTTATCTAAGGGTTCATCAGAGGTCAATGTTGAAAGAACATATATTGAGAATTGTCTTGAACTTCCTTGGAATAATATGTCAGAGGATAACAATGATATTATTAATGCAAGAAAAGTGCTTGATAATGACCATTATGGAATGAAAGATATTAAAGACAGAATAATAGAGGCACTTGCTGTAAGAAATATAACTTCTAATACAGATGCTCCGATATTATGTCTTGCAGGACCTCCGGGAACAGGAAAGACTTCAATAGCACGTTCGGTGGCGGCTGCCCTTAATAAAGAATATGTAAGGATATGTCTTGGCGGAGTAAAAGATGAAGCAGAGATAAGAGGACATAGAAAGACATATGTCGGTGCAATGCCGGGAAGAATAATAGAGGGTTTAAAGAAGGCAGGAACAGCCAATCCATTAATGCTTCTTGATGAGATTGATAAGGTGAGCAATGATTATAAATCAGATACAGCCTCGGCTCTTCTGGAAGTGTTAGACAGCGAGCAGAATTCACATTTTACGGATCATTATATAGAAATGCCTGTAGATTTATCTAAGGTATTATTTATAGCAACGGCTAATGATTTATCAACACTCAGCAGACCGCTGCTTGACAGAATGGAGATTATAGAAGTATCTGGCTATAGTGTTAATGAGAAGCTTCATATAGCAAAGGAACACCTTGTTGGCAAGCAGCTTCGTAAGAACGGGCTTGCCACATCACTTTTAAAGATATCAGACTCAGCATTAAAGCATATAATTCTTGGTTACACTAAAGAGTCAGGTGTGAGGGAGCTTGAAAGACAGATTGCCAAAATATGCAGAAAAGCAGTAACCAAGCTGTATGAGGCAGGAGTTTTTAATGCTGATGGCACAAGAAACAAAGAAGTCAAGGTGTGCATAAGAATAACGGACAAGAATTTGACTGATTATCTTGGCAATATTAAATATAAGACTGACAAAGCATACAAGAAGCCACAGGTAGGAATTGTAAGAGGACTTGCATGGACAAGCGTTGGTGGTGAAACTCTTGAAATAGAAGTTAATGCAATGCCGGGAAGTGATGATTTGAGGCTCACAGGCAATATGGGAGATGTTATGAAAGAGTCTGCTATGATTGCGTATTCTTATGTGAGAGCTATTACTGAGAGTGGAAAATATAAAGTTGATATGAAGTATTTTGATGAACATATGCTTCATCTTCATATACCAGAAGGAGCAGTTCCTAAAGATGGTCCATCAGCAGGAGTGACAATGACAACGGCTATGTTGTCGGCAGTTACAGGTATACCGGTAAGACCAGATGTCGCTATGACAGGCGAGGTGACTCTTAGAGGAAGGGTACTTGCAATAGGCGGGCTTAAGGAAAAGCTTCTTGCGGCCAAGCTTGCTGGTATGAAGAAAGTGCTTGTGCCAGAAGAAAATGTATCTGATGTAGAAGAGTTAGATGCAGAGATAACTGACGGCTTAGAACTTGTATATGTAAAGGATATGTCAGAGGTTCTTAATAATGCACTTGTATTATAGAGCATAGAAATGAGGATAAATATGGTAATTAAAAAGGTTAATCTTGATATAGTAATAGGTGTGACAAGTGCTATACCAGATACAGAGTTTCCAGAGGTAGCATTTGCGGGCAAATCAAATGTTGGTAAGTCATCTTTGATTAATGCTCTTATGAATAGAAAATCATATGCAAGAACATCGTCACAGCCTGGTAAGACACAGACTATTAATTTCTACAATATTAATGATGCGATGTATCTTGTTGACCTTCCGGGATATGGCTATGCCAATGCCAGTCCTGCGGTAAAGGCAAAATGGGGTAAGATGATAGAGAAATATTTAAGACAGTCTGCTAATCTAAAGCAGGTGTTTTTATTAGTTGACATAAGACACGACCCATCAGAGAATGATAAGATGATGTATAACTGGATTGTTGATAACGGCTTCAGACCGGTTATAATTGCAACAAAGCTTGATAAATTAAAGAGAAGCCAGATAGCAAAGCACGTTAAAGCTGTAAGAGCAGGTCTTGGTCTTAAAGAAGATGATATACTCATACCGTTTTCTTCACAGACAAAGCAGGGGCTTGACGAACTGTGGAATACAATAGAGGGCTACATCGGGCAGTAATTATTAAAGATGCACATTATGCAGTAACAACTGGTATGGCATAAAAAGTAACAGCTGGAATATTATAAAAAGTCAGATAATCGCAGTAACAGATATATTAAACTGGTTGTAATTATTTATGAAAAGTAGTATAGTTGTTGGTGTTGTGGGTTGATTAATTACATTTGAAGAATTGTAGGATAATTTACAGGAGGATTATTAGTATATGTTGACAGTAACAATTTTACTTGATTCAGTTGAGAAAGTTCAAAGATTTGTGAGCAAAATAAGCAGATATTCGTGTGGATTCGATGTCGAATGTGGCAATAGCTGTGTTGATGGTAAGTCTCTTGTTGGATTATTCAGCCTTGATATAAGCAGACCACTCCAGCTGACAGTTAATGGCGGCGAGAGTGAGATTGAAGATGTGTTAAGAGATATTAACGAATTTATGCAGTATTAAGGAAGCAGAATTTCTTGGACTGGAATGGAGAAAGAATTGAAGAAGATACTAAGTATATTAATTGCAATGATGTTATCAGTGTCTTTAATGGCCTGTGGAAAAGCTGCTGACAGCCAGACACAGACTAAAGAAGAGGATAATCTTTTATCAGGAAAACATCACGTTACAATTACAGTGCAGGATTATGGTGATATTAATGTGGAATTAGATGCTGACGTGGCACCTATTACAGTGACTAATTTTATTAATCTTGCTAATGATGGATTTTATGATGGACTTACATTTCATAGAATAATCAAAGGTTTTATGATACAGGGTGGTGATCCACTTGGCAATGGAACAGGTGGCTCGGATAATAAGATAAAGGGCGAGTTCAGCAATAATGGAATTGAGAATAGCCTCTCACATACAAGAGGAGCAATCTCAATGGCACGTTCAAGCAATAATGACAGTGCAAGTTCACAGTTCTTTATAGTTCATAAAGACAGTACATACCTTGATGGTAATTATGCCTGTTTTGGTTATGTAACAGATGGTATGGATATTGTAGATAAGATATGTGCCAATGTTAAGGCAACAGATGACAATGGTACGGTTGCTAAGAATAACCAGCCGGTTATAACTAAGATAGCAGTTATTGATTAGGAATAATATCGGATTATAGAAATAACAATGGATTGTAATAACCAGAGTTATAGATTTGGGTAACAATTGTAATAACCTGTGTTACAGGTCTTGATTACAATTGTAAATATGAAATGTAAAAAAGGTGTGATAGGAATTAATCTTATCACACCTTTAAAAATATTAATTAATGCGGAAAATGGGACTTGAACCCACACGTGGTAACCCACACAAGAATCTGAATCTTGCTCGTCTGCCATTCCGACATTTCCGCTAACTATATTATTGTATTCTAAGGCAGGGATTTTGTCAAGGCATAAAGAAGTACTAGTTAGCAGACACACTTAATTTAAAAAAGATTAAAAATCAATAGTAAGAATTTGAAGATAGATTTAATATTATTTTTAAAAAGTGACAGTTATACAACAAAATTAAAGACGAATTAAAAAATAATTGAAAAAATTGTAAAAAGCTGTTGACAAAGTGTTACGCAGATGATAATATAATCAAGTCGTTGGGAAACAGCGATTAACTAAATAAGCAGTCGTGGCGGAATTGGCATACGCGCTAGACTAAGGATCTAGTCCATATTGCTTGGGTGCGGGTTCAAGTCCCGCCGACTGCACTTTATTGAGGGAAGCTGGTCAGGCTTCCCTTTTTCTATATCAATATATAGATATAGAAAGTAAATATGTATGCAGATTGTGATTATGAAAATATCTGTTTATGCAAAGGCATCAGTGTCTTATATAAAAGGTTAAGTGTATTTATAGGAAAATAATAATATATTACACAGAATATTAATTGGTAAAATATAAAAAATGATAAATAAGGAAATAAGGATATTATGAAAAAAGTATTGACAATAGCGGGAAGTGATTGTAGCGGAGGTGCTGGAATACAGGCGGATTTAAAGACATTTGCCGCACACGGTGTATATGGAATGAGTGTTATTACATCACTTACAGCACAGAATACAACGGGCGTATATGGAATAATGAATTGTAAGAAAGGCTTTACAGCAAGCCAGATAGATGCGGTATTTGAGGATATAAGACCAGATGCGGTAAAGATTGGAATGGTGTCTGAACCATACATAGTAGAGGAGATAGCAGAAGAATTAAGAAAATACAAAGCGGTTAATATTGTATTAGATCCGGTTATGGTGTCAACAAGTGGTAAGAAGCTCATCACTAAAGAAGCAGAGGAAGTGCTTATTAAGAAGCTTATGCCGCTTGCAACAGTTATAACACCTAATATTCCAGAAGCTGAAAGTCTGTCAGGCATAACTATTAATGACAGATATGATATGGAAAAAGCGGCAGAAATCATCTATAAAAAGATAAATATTAATGATGAAGGACCGGCAGTTCTTGTAAAAGGCGGACATTCCATTAATTGTGCTAATGATTATCTGTATACAGAGATTGGAACAAGCTGGTTTGAGGCAGAAAGAGTAGATAATCCTAATACACACGGAACAGGCTGTACGCTGTCATCTGCTATTGCATGTAATATAGCAGATGGGTATAGTGTTAAGGAGTCGGTTGCAAGGGCGAAGGAATACATAACAGGTGCTCTTAAGGCTGGACTTAACATAGGTAAGGGAAGTGGACCTCTTAATCATATGTATGTGCTTGATAAGTAAAATGGTGTGGATAGGAGATTGATAATGGATAGTTTTATATATAGTATTAATGCAACAGTTCCTATATTTCTTGTGATGATTATAGGGTGGTTTATTAAACAGATAGGTCTTATTGATGACCATTTTGCCAATGTTGCTAACAGATATGTGTTTAAGGTGGCATTGCCAGCATTACTGTTCAGGGATTTGTCAAAGTCTGATTTTAAAGGTAAATTTGACCCGCAGTTTGTATTGTATTGCAGTATAGTAACAATACTTATGTTCTCATTAGTGTGGATAGCAACTGAGATATTAATGAAAGACGATACACAAAAGGGAGCGTTTGTGCAGGGTTCGTGCAGAAGCAGTGCAGCAATTCTTGGAATGGCATTTGTGCAGAATATGTATTCAGATACAGGAATGGCACCGCTTATGATTGTTGCAGCAGTTCCGTTATTTAATATATTTGCAGTCGTTGTACTTACATTTAAGGCACATCCGGCAGACAGCAGTGAAGCTGTTAAGGCTGGAAGGGGTAATAATATAAAAAAAGCATTTGTTAATATATTAAAAAATCCAATTATTATAGGTATAGTTCTTGGTTTTATATCATCAATGCTTAATATGAAGTATCCTGCAATTATTAATAAGACTATAGAAAGTCTTGCACAGACAGCAACACCTATAGCTTTAATATGCATTGGTGCAGGTTTTGAGGGGAGAAAAGCATTAAAGAAGATAAAGCCTACTATTATAGCAACATTTATTAAACTTATAGGACTTGCGGCAGTGTTTATTCCGGTTGCAGTATTTCTTGGCTTTAGAAATCAGGAGCTTGTGGCGGCTCTTATAATGCTTGCATCTCCTACTACAGTTACAAGCTATGTTATGGCAAAGAGTATGGATAATGATGAGGTATTATCATCAAGCATAATTGTTTTGACGACAGTATTATCAAGCATAACATTAACAGGCTGGATATTTATTTTAAGAGCATTAGGCTTGATATAAAGTTGTTGAAAATGTAATAGCTATATGTTATACTTCTAATAGTTATGAACAAAAAGGAGGTATTGTTGTGAAGCATATTAAGACAATCAGCAATCGCGTATTAAAGGATACAATGA
>ERZ827197.2469-NODE-2469-length-12220-cov-6.137032_pt1 | contig 12220 bp, 10 predicted proteins | sample MGYA00519867_ERZ827197 | MGnify/ENA primary metagenome ERZ827197 (study PRJEB31778, sample SAMEA3449278) | human gut metagenome | biome: human gut; feature: human-associated habitat; material: faeces | place: United Kingdom | collected 2010/2012 ...
TTTTCTATAAAATCTAATTTATCTTCTTATTTCCAGTTTCTGCTTGCAATTCAGGCTTTTTTTTATAAAAAAAGCATCAGATACTTCTGACGCTTTCTCCTTCTATAAATGTGAAGTCAATAAGTGTAGCACGTTCGACCTCTTTTTCTTCAATCATATCAAGAATAATTTGTCCAGCCATCTGACCAGCATGGGCATAATGGAACTTAATAGTTGTAAGGGCAGGGGACATGACAGTAGAAGTCCAATAACCACCAAATCCAGTCACTGAAACATCCTCAGGAATACGTAAACCGTGATCTTTTAGAACCTTCATACATCCCATCGCAATCGTATCTGTTGCACAGATAATAGCAGTAGGGCATGTATGATTCTTTAAGTAATCATTGAGTTTATCCATAGTCTTTTCTACAGAGAAGTCTGTTTCTAGAAAATGAGGATGCACATCCTGTAAGCCATCATAAACACCCTGTCTACGAATGACTCCTAAAGCCACATCTTTTCTGCTTACTCCTGCATATACAACATTCTTATGACCATTATTATAAATATACTTACCTATCTTATAACCTGCTTCATAATCGTTATTAATAACACTTACACCATCATCATAGGCCTGCGCCATAAACACAATAGGAATGGAACTCTTAGAGGCAATATCTCTATGTGCCATTGTGATAGATGTTGCAAGCAGGACAATTCCATCCACCTTTAGCTGCATAAGTTTAGTAATAGATTTGATTTCATCGAGTTCATCATGATTTGTATTAATGATAATTGTCGTATAATGATGCTTCTTTAAGAACTGATCAATGTTCATCATCATACGACTAGAAGCATATGAAGTAAGAGTAGGACATACAATACCCACAGTATGTGTCTTGTTGGCTTTTAAATTCGCAGCAAGCACATTAGGCTCATAATCATACTCTTTCACAATCTTCTCTATCTTCTGACGTGTTTCTTCTTTTACATAGCCGCCATTAAAATAACGAGAAACAGTTGTCTTAGAAACACCTGCAACTTTCGCGATATCGGCCATAGTCATCTTCTTCATGTTAATCCTCACTAAATAAACTCATGATTTCTTCACCACTCATAGTCGTAATAGAACCACTATTACCTTCCACAAAACGATCTGCAAGATCCTTCTTTGCAGCCTGCAATGTCTGAATCTTTTCTTCAATAGAATCAGCCATAATCAATTTATATACAAATACCTTATTCTTCTGACCGATACGATATGCTCTATCAGTTGCCTGATTTTGTGCAGACATATTCCACCAAGGGTCAAAATGAATAACACCTTCTGCAGCAGTCAAGTTTAAACCAGTACCTCCAGCCTTCAAGCTAATTAAGAAGACTGTTGTATCATCGTTCTGATAAGCATCCACTAATCCTTTACGTTTCTCTTTTTCTGTATCACCAGTCAACATATAATAAGAAGTCTTACTCTTATCTAATTCTTTCGCAAGAAGATTCAATAAACTCTTAAATGACGAGAATACAATAATCTTCTTATTATTATCCTTATATGTCTGAATAATATTCAAGCAGGCTTCCATCTTAGAAGACTTATGTTTTACATCATCAAATACAATACGAGGCTCACAGCAGATCTGTCTTAACTTAGTCAACATGGCAAGAATCTGAATGCGATCCTTAGACCCATCTAAAGTCTTTAATAACTGATTGGCCTGTGCTAAATGTGCTAAATAGAGCTTCTTTTCATCTTCACTGAAGTCTACAAGTACAGTGTTTTCAATCTTATCAGGTAAATCCTTTAACACTTCATTCTTTGTACGTCTTAATACAAATGGTGAAATCATCTTCTGTAATTGGGTCTGAACCTCTTCATCATGATCCTTGACAATAGGTGCTTCATAATGAGACTTAAAATAACGATAGTTATATAAATAATCTTTATTCAAGAAGTCAAAGATGGACCATAACTCAGCCAGTGAGTTTTCAATAGGTGTACCAGTTAACGCAAAACGCTGTTTACCTTCTAATGATTTTACTGCAATCGCATTCTTAGTTTTCTGATTCTTAATATACTGCGCTTCATCTAAGACAATAAAATCAAATGTGATACCTTTATATTGTTCATAATCCTTACGAATATAGTCATAAGAAGTAATCATAACATCAAACTGTTTATAGCTTTTAATAATCTCTTTACGTTCCTTCGCACTTCCCATAACACAAGTCACCTTTAAATGAGAAGAGAACTTATTAAACTCATCTAACCAGTTTAAAATCAATGAAGCAGGACAGATAATAATAGAGAAATGATGTTCATTACTTTCTAATAAACTCATAATCTGAATCGTTTTACCTAGCCCCATATCATCGGCAAGAATACCACCAAAATGAAGGTCATTCATAGTAGAAAGCCATTGGAAACCTTCCTTCTGATAATCTCTTAAAATAGGTGCATAACGCTCATTTAAAGGATGTTCATGATGTGTATAGTTCTTTAAATGGTCTAATACATCCTTAAATGATTCTTCACGATTGACCTGTACATATTCAAAACCTTGAGTGGCTAAGTCCATCTGATGAGCTCTATTCAGATTTAAATCAATAGTACCATCTTCAGAAATATCTTTAGGTAGAATATGATACTGATCCATCATCTGACCTAACTCATCTAATTCATGTGTATCAATATAAAGTAACTGACCATTCTTTAAACGATGATAACGTTTCTTCTTCTGATGACTTGCTATAATATCAGCCAGTTCTTCTTTAGGAACATCTAAAGAATCCAGATCCATTTCTAATAAATTATGGGAAACCTTAATACCAACAGATAAGTTCATAGACTTCTTAGAACCAATAGCCTGTAAAGAATCAGATACATAAACATCTGTCAACTTATTCAAGTGATTTAAACCATCATGAATCATATCAATGGTTTCATCGCGATGTGTATCAAAACGCATAGGTCCTGACATATCATCAGGATTATATTTCTCTAGGAAACTAATAATCAAATCTGCCTTTAAAGAATGAGGTACATCATCTTTAAGAATATCATGCTTACCATCCTCATATGTTCCCATTAAAGTAATCAAAGCATATTCATCTTCATCTACATCTGCATAGATTTCTAGATGCGTTTCTTCCTTAATCTTATCTTCTAGACCTACATATTCAATATATTTCTTTGTAGGAGAAATAATATAACGTGTAAAGTTTTCTAACTGATCATGAGATACATAAAGACGCTGTAATGTATCAAATCGATTCAATAACTCAACACTTACGCCCTGCTTATCAAAACGATAACGTGTAAAAGAGTGTGTAGAAGGGTTATAACCATATAAGTTCTTCTTACCAATATAGTAAGGTGAGAGGTCTGTGTCCAATTCTAGAATTGTATCATGCTTATCCTTAGACACTGATACAACAGGATGTAATTCATCCTCTAAACGGGCAAAAGGATGCATTGCCTGAGGGATTTCTTCAAGTAAATCCCAGAAAGCATCGACATTATCATCATTGATGAATAAAGTGTTATTACTAGATAAATGTGAATGATAATATCTTAAAATAAATTGATAAATCTTCTTTGAAGGTTCATCAAGAATATCAGGATTATGCACAAAAGCGAGTGTCTTACCATACGTATGATATTCATTATTTTGCATTTGTGTCACAAAATTAGGAATACTCTTTACAATATAATCTCTATTACGTCCAATCTTTAAAGTAATGCCAAACTGCCAGTCATCTGCATATAGTTTTAAATGAACAGGTGTAGAATCAACAGGTGTAAACTGATTCACTAATTGTTTTTTAATATAATCAGTCAGTTCATTGGTTTCCTTTTCTCTTTCTTTACGTCTATATTCCTGCATACGCTGTTCCCATAAAAGACGTTCTCTCATAGCACTTTTCTTTTCTTCCTGTGCACGCTTTTGTAAATCAACAGCATAACGATAAGGGAATGTGTTAGGAGATAACTCCTGAACCTTTAAGATAAGGGCACCTATATGACCACAGGCTGTATATTCATCGGCATAAATACAATTACAGTCTGTAGAAACTATTTTAGAATTGGGATTTACAAGAACACGAGGAAGATAGATATTACCATTAATCATAACCTTACCAGAAATATGATAATAACCACGATTATCAGTTGTAATAGAAACATTCACAACATAATCTCTTCGATAATATTCTCGTGCAATATCACGGTTACGTGCTCTAGATACAACACGTTCAAATTCATTATCAGTGATAAATAACATAGCAATTCCTCCTAATCTAACTAATTATATCATAAGAAAGAACACAAAAAAACTGGAATAAAATTTATTCCAGTTCAACAGGTTCCTGTTGTAGAGTTAAACCATATTTCTTTTTAATAATAGAAACGATTTCTTCTCTAGCCTGTTTTAAGTGTGCATAACTTTGTGCACTTTCATTAATTAAGATCAGTGCAGCTTTCTCAGATACACGCATGCCATGGAAAACCATTCCCTTTAATCCAGCATGGTCTATCAACCATCCAGAAGGGACTTTATTTCCTTCCCATACCGGTACATTCATGCCTCTTAAACGATCAGCTTCAGCATCATCTAAATAAACATTCTTAAAGAATGATCCAGAATTTGCCATTTCTTCAGGTTTAGGAAGCTTGGACCAGCGTATTTCAGTCACCATCTCTCTAATAGATTTAGGAGAGAAATCAGTAATCTGATGTTCTTCTACATAATTCTGTAAAGAAGTATAGAAAGGAGGAGTAAGTGTATCATGACTTAAGTGAATAGTCATAGAGATAATCAAATAACGTCCTGCATCTTCACCATGATTGAAGATACTTGATCTATAGCCTAGCTTCATATCTTCAGCTTTAATAGTGACATACTTTTCTTCCTTTAAATCATAAGCAAGAACAGAGTCTAATACCTGTACAATTTCCTGACCATAAGCACCTACATTCTGTACAGGTGCAGCACCTACTGTACCAGGAATAGCACTCAATGCTTCAATACCAGATAAATTTTTTTCTGTAGTGAAAGCAACAAGATCATCAAGTAGTTCTCCACCCATTGCAACAACTGTTAATTCATCAATAGAACGTATACCCTTAATACGGTTTAAAAGAATAAACCCCTTGAAACCTTCATCTTTTCCAATTACATTACTTCCTGTTCCTAAAATAAATACAGGAAGCTGACGTTCTTTTGCAAATAAGTAAGCTTTTTCTACATCTTCTACGGTCTCTAATTCAATCACATAACGCGCTAGACCGCCTAGGCGCATTGTAGTGAGTTCCTTGATTTCTACATTCTCATTTATTCTCATAAAGTGCATTATAACATAGTTTTTTCAAAAGTGTGCATTAATGATGGAACAATCTCTGATGTGTGAATGCAAGAACCATATCATACTTATCACATGTATCAATAACATGGTCATCACGAATAGAACCACCAGGTTCACCCACATACTTTACACCACTCTTATGGGCACGTTCAATATTATCTCCAAATGGGAAGAATGCATCACTACCTAGTACAACATCTGTATTCTTCTTTAACCATTCTTTCTTTTCTTCTTTTGTGAATACTTCTGGTTTTACCTTGAAATAGTTCTGCCATACATCCTCACCAAGCACATCTTCATAATCATCTGATACATATGCATCAATTGTATTATCCTTTTCAGCACGTTTTAGACCATCAGCAAACTGTAAACCTAATACCTTAGGATGCTGACGTAAGAACCAGACATCTGCCTTATTACCGGCAAGTCTTGTACAATGAATACGAGACTGCTGGCCAGCTCCAATACCAATAGCCTGACCATTCTTGACATAACATACAGAATTAGACTGTGTATACTTTAATGTAATCATAGAAAGGATTAAGTCATGTAATGCATGTTCAGGAATATCTTTATTCTTAGATACAACATCCTTAAACATCTCTTCATTAATCACGCAGTTATTTCTACCTTGCTGGAATGTAATACCAAATACCTGTTTAATTTCTACTGGATTAGGCACATAGTGAGGATCCATCTGTAATACACAATAAGTGCCTCTTCTTTTCTTCTTAAGTATTTCTAAAGCTTCTTTTGTATAACCAGGCGCAATAATACCATCACTTACTTCACGATTGATAAGCTTAGCAGTCACTTCATCACATACATCAGAAAGAGCGCAGAAATCACCATATGAACTCATACGGTCACTACCCCTTGCCTTAATATATGCATTAGCGATTGGACTTAACACTTCAGCACTTTCCTTTACAAAATACATCTGTCTTTCTACTTCAGTTAAAGGTGTCCCGATAGCTACACCAGCAGGAGATACATGCTTAAAACTTGCCGCACAGCTCATATGAGTTGCTTCCTTTAATTCCTTCACTAGCTGCCAGCTATTAAAAGCATCTAATAAGTTGATATAACCAGGTTTACCATTTAAGACAGTAAAAGGAAGTTCTCCTTCTTCCATAAACACCTTAGCAGGTTTCTGATTAGGGTTACAGCCATACTTTAATTCTAATTCTTTCATAGATTCCTCCAAAAAAAGAAGCCGACACATACTCCAGGCTTCTTTGCCCAGACGGTCGGCTTCTTCATTTGATTTATTATACTCCCTGTGGTCAATTCCACTTCCGTCAGTCATATAACTAATGTCATTATAGTAAAAAGAGACTTATAAAACAAGCATTTTCATTATATAAAAATAGAATGTAAACGCTTGCATAATTGTAATTATTAGGCTATAATTAAGTCAGAAAGAGAGGAGGAAGACCTCCTTAACATATACATTCATCTCAAAGAACTTGGTCAGAAAGGAGAGATTCCCATGGGATACTGTGACTGAGTATCCATTGAGGATACTCAATTAAATTAGGAAAAACGTATTTATCCACCGATAATGATTTATATGCAATATCGATAATGTATGGTTTATATGATGGGTGGAAACGGGAGATAGCTCCTGAATATAATAATAAGGTACGTTGATCTATATATTGGAAGGCTATAAAAAGGTTTTCCCATTTATCTATGATGCTGGAAATTGAATCCAAAAGATGTAATCCTAGTATTCAGCAGAAAAAGCTATGGTGATGTAAAAGCCATAGCTTTTTCATTTGAAAACAAAAACCTCCTTGTCGATAGACAAGGAGATTTTTGCGCAGGTAGGCTTACTTAGAGTACTTCTACCACTGTTGTATAGTATATGAATACTAACGTCAATTGTATTTGTGAAAAAGCATCTATTTCACAATAAATTTTCATTTTATAAAAATTCGTTGTAAACGCTTGCATTCATACGAATGATAATGTATGATATAAGCGAAAAGAGAAGACAGAAGATAAAACATTAAATATAAGACATGTTACTTGACTTCCTAGTCTAACGAACCGAAAAGTAAAATGAAGAAATACGGCAATTATAGTAAGATTCGATCTTATATTAAATGAGAAATGAAAATTTCTAATAAAATGTTGAATCCATAAAAAGTCTAATAATAAAAAGAACTCAATATCAATAAGATGGGTTTGATAAATTATTCAAATGAGTCTAATGCTTCTCCTTATATAGCAAAAGAGGAATCCAAATGGGTTCCTCTTTTCGTTTAGCTTTCTTCTATTTCTAATAGTTCTAGATAACGTTCATTCTTTTCTTCTAAAGTCTTTTCAACTTCATCACGTTCTTTACTTAATTCATCGAGCTTTTCAAAATCCTGGGTACTTCCCATTTCTTCATCGATCTCACTTAAACGTGTTTCTAGATTCATTAATAGATCATCCATACCTTCTAGTTCTTTCTTTTCACTGAAGGTTAATCTTCTCTTTCTATTTTCTTTAGCCTGTTTACGATAGTCTTCTCTTTGAGATTCTGTTTCTTTCTTAGTATTAGTGATATCAATAGAAGCACTATAGCCACCATTCACATAATGAATTTCCTGATCCTTAAAGACAAATAAACCATCCACAATACGATCTAGAAAATAACGGTCATGGGATACAGTAATCACAATACCTTTAAATGTATCTAGATAATCTTCTAATACATTCAATGTTTCAATATCTAAGTCATTCGTCGGTTCATCTAATAGTAATACATTCGGTGCACCCATTAAAACCTTTAATAAATAAAGTCTTCTCTGTTCACCACCTGATAACTTACCAATCTGTGTATATTGGGCATGGTCATCAAATAAGAAACGTTCACACATATTACGAGCACTAAGTGTACCTTCACTTGTTTCTAGATTATCACTTGTTTCTCTAATATAATCAATAACTCTCATTGTAGGATCATCATAATGGAAATGCTGCTGGAAATAGCCCATACGGATTGTATCACCAATAATAATCTCACCATCATAATCGGTGATAATACCTGCAATCATATTGAGTAGTGTTGTCTTACCACAGCCATTTTGTCCTAATATACCTATACGGTCAAATCTCTTAAATAAATAAGAAAATGGCTTAAACATCACCTTATCAGGATAGCTTTTAGACACATTCACTAACTCAATAGTCTTCTTACCTAAACGACTTGTAGTATCTATAAGTTCAACAGTTCCTTTGTCCTGAATTTGTTCAATAGAAGATAATTCTTCAAAACGCTGTAAACGATCTTTACTCTTAGTAGAACGTGCTTGAACACCTGCTCTGACCCATTCTAATTCTTTCTTTAAGAAGAGGTTTCTTTTTCTTTGTGCCTGTAAGGCATTGTTTTCTCTTTCTGCCTTTAATTCTAGGAAATGAGAATAGTTAGCAACATAAGGGAAAATCTCACCTCTATCTAATTCATAAATCTTATTTGTAATACGTTCTAGGAAGTAACGATCATGAGTGACCATAAGTAACCCTTTAGAACGCTTAATTAAATATTTTTCTAGATATTCAATCATAGGGGTATCTAGATGGTTAGTCGGTTCATCTAGAATAAGTAAATCACATTCTTCCAGTAATACGATAGCAAGAGCTAAACGTTTTTTCTGACCCCCAGATAAAGTACTGATTACCTGATCCATATCTTCTAAACCAAAACGTGTCAAAGAAGACTTAATAGAATATTCAGGGACATCCTTAAGAATATGTTTTGCTTCATTAAGAATCGTTTCATTATCTCTAAATACAGGATTCTGAGGTAAATAAGCAATCTTTAGATCCTTCTTATAAGTGATTGCAGGACTGTCATGATGGGCAATCATCTTTAATAAAGTACTCTTACCTGTTCCATTGACACCAACTAAGGCAATCTTATCTGTATCCTCTACAATCATATTCAAGTTCTTATACAACTGTCTCTCACCAATCGCATAAGATAAATTCTGTATATTAATTAACATGTAGTCACCTCTATAAAAGAGAGTGGAATAAATCATCCACTTCTTGTTTTCTCTTCTTAGTTTCTTCAGGTAAAACACGGAAGCATTCATCTAATACATCATTCTCATGTGCATTTAAACCTCTCTTTAAAATGGTTTCACCTGTCTTTAAGTTTTCTAGATGATAATACCCTTTTTCATCAATTCTTTCAACAACCCACATGATTCCATCTCCTCTTTGTTTTCCTCATTATAGCATGCTATAATGGGGAAAAGGAGTGTGAACTTTTATGAATAATATTCTTTTATTTGGTTTATGTGTTGTTGTGCCAGTGCTTATTCCTTTAATTATCGCATTATTAGTGGCTGTATTATGGAAAATAAAATAAGTACAAAAGGTGTATTCTTCTTGCTTATGACAGCATTCTGCTGGTCACTTGCAGGTTTATTTATACGTGCAAGCCACTTAAATGGGCTGGGATTCTCAATGATGAGTTCTATTGTCGCAATACCTCTTAGTATGATCATTCATCATAAGAAGCTGGTATTCAATAAAATGACAGTTACAGTGGGGGTCTTTCAGTTCCTTATGAGTTTAACGTTCATCTATGCCAATAAGCTGACATCAGTGGCCAATGCGATTGTATTACAATACTCATCAACAATCTTTGTATTGATCTATCAATCAATTGATTTACGTAAATTACCGACAAAAAGACAAATGGGGATCATTGCGATTGTCTTTATCGGTATGGCACTATTCTTTGCGGATACTCTTTCCTTCTCGCATCTATTAGGAAATATACTCGCAATTATATCAGGAGCCTGCTTTGGAATGCAGTTCTACCTCAACAACAAAGAAGAGGCTGAAGCCTTCTCATCGACAATATTTGCTTATATGTTCTCTCTTACAGTAGGTTTAATTGTCTTTAGAGGACTTCCCAACTTCCATATCACCGATGCCTTTGGTGTATGTGGTTATGGTTTCTTTCCAATGTGTTTAGGTGGTATATTTCTTGCATTAGGTATTTCTTGTACAGAAGCTTTTACAGCCAATCTTATTTGCATGTTAGAAGTCATTCTAGCGCCTCTGTGGGCTTTCATCTTCTTCCATGAGACAATATCTGGTATCAGTTTAATTGGCGCAGGAATGGTTGTAGGAGGCATTATCTTAAACTTAGTATTAGACTTTAAAAAAGGAACCTTTAATTTTTAAGGGGGGCAATAGAAAACTTGCTTTAAATTATTGGGGGTTTCCACTTGTAAAGGGCAGTCATATTACCCCTATTTAAATGTTTTATTTATTCTTTTTCTTATAAGATTCTCTCTTTTTGGTATTAGAGAAGTGTTTTTTGCCTCTTATCATGTTATGTATGACTTTATATTTTCTATAGTCCTTAATGTTCATTCTACTGCCGCATTCTGGACAGGAGATAATGGTTCTCTTAAGTGTGATACAATAAATCACTTCTTTTTCATTGATTTTAGTCGTATGAGACTGTACAAAGGATTCATAATCCCCTAAAATAATTCTTAGATCATTATCCAATTTGTGATCTCCTTTCGCTTTGATTTAATATGAGCAAATTAATGATACAGCGAAAGGTTTTTAATTACACAGAAATACCTAAAAAAGTGGGAGCCTTAGTGTGACCCCCACAGATTTAAAGGGGCTGTTTCCAAGACCCCCAAATATTTAGAGCGAAGGTCTGACCCCCACAAAAATTAAAGACCCTAAAAAAGCAGCCATCTAGGCTGCTTCTTTTGATTGTAGACCATTTCTACTTCGATATATTCATAATGTCCTCGATGGTCTTGTTTTTCAACAAATTGTCACACGCTTCATTAAGATCTACAAAAATAGAATCAATGGCTTGTTCTACTTTAGAGTCCTTAATAGCTTCTCTTCCATCTTCTCCATTGTGCCAAGTCACATGGATATAATCATTTGAGACAGATTTCGCAATCTCAGATAAAGTAATAACATCGGCTTCTTTATCAAGACGATATCCTCCATCAACACCTGCTTTAGCCTTAATAAGGCCAGCTTCTCTCAATTTGATCATAACACGTCTTACACGTACTGGATGAGTGCAAATATGCTTTGCAAGTTCATCGCTAGAAATAAGGTCTTGGTTTTTACCTAAATAGACGAGAGCGTGGACAGCAATACTAAAATCACTAGTCATACGTATCACCTCCATATAAAACTTCTATTATTATTTCCATTTACATAATAATGCCTTTTGTAAATATTTACAAGATTATTTTGGAAAAAATTCACTAATAACACTCAAAAAAAGCCTTTTGTAATCAACACTTTTACAATTTTGACTGGAAAAATATTAAAAGAAAGCATATCATTCGTAGTCTTGTTCTAAAAGTGTTATGATAGTATTAGATAAAGGAGGAATTGAATATGAAATTCTATCGTTGTGAACATTGTGGTAATGTTATCACTCATTTTGTGGATTCTGGTGTACCAGTCGTTTGTTGTGGTGAACCTATGAAGGAATTAACACCAAATACAACTGATGCCGCAGTTGAAAAGCATGTTCCTGTAGTGAAAGTAGAAGATGATAAAGTAACAGTATCTGTAGGATCAGTAGAACATCCTATGACTGAAGCACACTACATTACATTAATTGTATTAGAAACTAAGAATGGTACTCAGTTTAAACAGTTAACACCTTCTGATAAGCCTGAAGCTGTATTCTATGTTGGTGAAGGTGATGAAGTTGTGGCAGCTTATGACTACTGCAATCTTCATGGTTTATGGAAAGCATAGTGAACTACTCCGACTTAATATTTTATTAAGTCGGTTTTTTTAGATGCTTACGCATCCGTTTAAGAAGATTGATATTTAAGTCTCCACCTATTGCTAGGCAATCCTTATT
>ERZ827197.2475-NODE-2475-length-12178-cov-6.876846_pt1 | contig 12178 bp, 7 predicted proteins | sample MGYA00519867_ERZ827197 | MGnify/ENA primary metagenome ERZ827197 (study PRJEB31778, sample SAMEA3449278) | human gut metagenome | biome: human gut; feature: human-associated habitat; material: faeces | place: United Kingdom | collected 2010/2012 ...
GAGGTCATGCTCAGCGAGCCGGACAGCCACGAGCCGTTCCGCCAGACGGACGTGGTCTCCTTTGGCTGTCAGGGCCATTTTATCGGGGAGGGCATCAGCGGCTATCTGCACGCCTGCGCCTACCTCGTCCAGCTGCTCCGCATCGACGGCAGCGGGCACACTCACTTGGTGATGTAGCCCTCTCAGGCGCTGGCCAGCGAGCGCGAGACGGAGTGGTTTTCAACGATTCAAAAAGAAGGGACGTAAATTCAATGATTATTTCCACCAAAAAAGGCACCCCGAAAGTAGAGCTTGAGAAGATCGTCGATAAATTTGAGAAGCAGGGCCTTGATGTTACCCTCATCACGGGCAAGGACTACAATGTCTTTGGTCTGGTGGGCGACACCACCAAGATCGATGAGCGCGACGTGCTGGCCAACCCCTGGATCGACAACGTCACCCGCGTGTCCGCTCCCTATAAGCGGGCCAACCGCCTGTTCCACCCCGCCGATTCCATCATCGACTGCGGCGGCGTGAAGATCGGCAGGGGCGAGAAAATCGCCGTGATGGCAGGCCCCTGCAGCATCGAGGGCGAGGAGCAGGCACTGCGCATTGCCAACGGCGTAAAGGCGGGCGGTGCAAGCCTGTTCCGCGGCGGCGCTTATAAGCCCCGCACCTCTCCCTACTCCTTCCAGGGTCTGGAGACCGAGGGCATCCTCGATATGGTCAAGGCACGGGAGGCCACCGGAATGCCCATCGTGTCCGAGCTGATGAGCGAGGACCGGATTCCGGAGTTTGAGGAATATGTGGACGTGGTACAGATCGGTGCCCGCAACATGCAGAATTTCCAGCTGCTCAAGGCCGTGGGTAAGATGCACAAGCCTGTTCTGCTCAAGCGCGGCCTGTGCAACACCATCGAGGAGTGGATCATGTCCGCAGAGTATATCATGGCCGGCGGCAACGAGCAGGTCATTCTCTGCGAGCGGGGCATCCGCACCTTTGAGAAGTACACCCGCAACACCCTCGACCTCTCCGCTGTGCCTATCATCCACGAAAAGACCCATCTGCCCATCATCGTGGATCCCAGCCACGCCACCGGCAAGGCCAATCTGGTTGAGCCGATGATGATCGCCGCTGTGGCTGCCGGTGCCGACGGTCTGGAGGTGGAAGTCCACTATGATCCCCGCCACGCATGGAGCGATGGCGCACAGTGCCTGACCCCGGATGCCTTTGCACAGGCCATGGCAAAGTGCCGTCAGGTCGCATGGGCCATTGGCCGGGATATGTAAAGATGGATGTGGTGGTAAAACGCGCCCGCGCAGTGGCGGGCAGGATCGCCGCGCCGCCCAGCAAAAGCATGGCTCACCGGGCGGTGCTCTGCGCGGCGCTGGCAAAGGGGACCTCCCATCTCCATCATCTTGCTTTCAGCAAGGATATCTCCGCCACGCTGGGCGCGGCGGGCCGACTGTGCGCCCGTGTCACCACCGGTGAAAACGACGCGGTGGTGGAGGGGCTGGGCCGCTTTCTGCCGGTTGATGCCCCCGTGGACTGCTGTGAGAGCGGCAGTACCCTGCGCTTCCTCATCCCGCTGGCCAGCCTGACTGGGCAGGAAGTGACTTTTACAGGCCGTGGGCGGCTGATGGAGCGGCCCCAGTCGGTTTACAAAACGCTGTATCAGCAGCAGGGCCTGCGTTTTGAGCAGAGCGCGGACCGCCTGACTGTGGAAGGTGCCCTGACCCCGGGCGAATACGAGCTGGCGGGCAACGTGTCCAGCCAGTTCATCAGCGGGTTGCTGTTTGCCCTGCCCCTGCTGGGCGGCACCAGCACCCTGCACCTCATCCCGCCTGTGGAGAGCCGGAGCTACATCGATATGACCCGCGCGGTGCAGCACGCCTTTGGCGTGGAGAGCCGCTGGCTGGATGAGAATACGCTGGAAATTCCCGGCGGGCAGCACTATCTTCCCGGTGATTACACCGTGGAGGGCGATTACAGCCAGGCGGCTTTTCCTGCCGTGCTGGGCGCTGTGACCGGCGGTGTGGCCATCACCGGCCTGTCTGAGGAGACCTTGCAGGGCGATGCCGCCATTCTGGAGATCCTCCGGCGGTGCGGCGCAAGATTCACCCGCACCGGGCAGGGCGTGGTGTTTGAAAAGGCCCCGCTCCACGGAACGGACATCGACCTTGCCGACTGCCCCGACCTGGGCCCCGTGCTGATGGTGTTGGGCCTGCTGTGTGAGGGAACCACGGTCATCCGCAACGCCGAGCGTCTCCGCATCAAGGAGAGTGACCGCATCGAGGCCATGGAGACCGAGCTGCGGGCCTGCGGCGGGCAGCTGGAGAGCGAGGGCGGCACCATTACCATCCATGGCTGTGCCGGCGCGCTCCATGCCCCGGAGCAGCCGCTTTCCGGCCACAACGACCACCGCGTGGTGATGAGCCTTGCGGTGCTGGCGCTGGCCGCCGGGCTGGCCCTGCCCATCAGCGGGGCCGAGGCCATTGCCAAGAGCTGGCCGGATTTTCTGGAAGCCATCAAGCCTTTGGGCGCGGAGGTGGAACATGTTGGATAAATCAAAGCGTTATCTCATTGTGGGCCTGGGCCTGCTGGGCGGCAAGTACGCCCTGGAGCTGAGCAGGGCCGGGTTCCATGTGGACGGCATCAACCGCAGCGAGGGCCATCTGCAGTATGCCCTCGACCACGGCTATATCGCCAGCGGCAAGACCCACGATTTTGAGGATCTGGTGCGTCAGGCCGACCATATCATCTTTGGTTTGTACCCCACGGCCCTGATCGAGTGGTTCCGGACCTACGGCCACCTGCTGAAGGAGGGCTGCATCTTTACCGATGTGTCAGGCGTAAAGACCGGTCTGGTGGAGCCGATCCAGGCCATGTGCAGGCCGGGCGTGGAGTTCATTGCCAGCCACCCTATGGCGGGCCGTGAGACCTCCAGCGTGGAGCACGCCGCCGAGGTGAATTTTGCCCCGGCCAACTTCATTGTGACCCCCACGGAAAAGAACACCCCGGAGGCCGTTCAGTGGGCCAGGGAGCTGGCCGAGGTGCTGGGCTTCAAGCATATCTGCACCCTGACCGTGCAGGAGCATGACAGGATGATCGGCTATGTCAGCCAGCTCTGCCATGCCATCGCCGTCAGCCTGATGTGCGCCAACGACAATACCTCGCTGTGCGAGTACACCGGAGATTCTTTCCGGGACCTGACCCGCATTGCACGCATCAACGATAAGATGTGGGCGGAGCTGTTCCTCTGGAACAAGGAAAACCTCATCTCCGAGATCGACCAGTTCAGCGGGGCGCTGAACGAGATGCGCAACGCCCTTGTGGCCGATGACCGGGAAAAGCTGGAGGAGATGTTCCGCCTGTCCACCCAGCGCCGCGCGGCGTTTGATAAGAAAGCGCCGTAACCTTTTCAGCACACAGCACTGCTGTTTTTTCTGGCTCCCCTGCTGGGGAGCTGGAATCGAGACTGAGAGGTTTGGCACAACACGAAAAAATGAGGTGTACCGAATGCCCAAACAGGAAGGCCAGAAATCCAAGCTGCTGGCGCTATTGCGCATTTTTGAGCAGCAGACCGATGAAAACCACCTGCTGAACGTGCCGCAGCTGGTGGAGCTGCTGGAGGCGCAGGGCATCCGCTGCGAGCGCAAGAGCGTGTACAGCGATATTGAGGCACTGGGTGCGCTGGGCTATGACATCAAGCTGCGCCGGGGCCGGGGCGGCGGGTATTTCCTTGCCAGCCGCACCTTTGATCTGGCGGAGCTGAAGCTGCTGGTGGATGCCGTGCAGGCAAGCCGGGTGGTATCTGGCACCACGAGCAGGCGGCTGATCCACAAGCTGGAAAAGCTCTGCTCCAACTACGAGGGCAGCCAGCTGCAGCGTCAGGTCTATGTGGAGGGCCGCCCCAAGACCGACAGCAAGAGCCTGCTGTACAGCATCGATGCCCTGCACGAGGCCATCAACAACGGTAAAATGGTGGAGTTCCTCTACAGAAAAGCCGACAGCCGCGAGAAAGAGAAAAAGATTGTCAGCCCGTGGCAGCTGGCCTGGGAGAACGGGTGCTACTACCTCATTGCGTTTGCCGATGAAAAGGGCATCCGCCATTATCGGGTGGACAAGATGAGCGGGGTCCGGGTGCTGGATGCGCCCCGGCGCGGTCAGGAGCAGTTTGCGGATCTTGACCTGCCTGCCTATCTGCGCAAGCACTTTGGAATGTACGGCGGGCCGGAGCATCGCGTTACCCTGCGGTGCACCGCTGATCTGGAAGGTGCCATGCGGGAGCGCTTTGGCGCAACGCCCGTGTTTTTACCCGAGGAGAATGGCTGCTTCCACTTTGATGTCCCCATCTGCGTCAGTGACCAGTTCTATGGCTGGGTCTGCGGCTTTGGCGGTAAGATAGAAGTGGTTGCCCCGCCCGAAGTGCGGCAGGGAATGCGGGAAATGACCGCCAGGCTGGCAGAACAGCATCAATAACAAAAAAGGACTGCGAAAGCAGTCCTTTTTGCGTGTTTACGGTTCCTTCAATTCCAGATCACTGGGCAGGATCAGATCCAGCACGGCAGCGGGCTCGGCGACAAGGCGGCGGCTCTGGTGGAAGATGGCCTTTTCCAGTGTGTTGCGGGCAAGGCGGCCATTGCCGGCGGTGCGGGCATCGGCTGCCTGCCAGCGGGCATAATAGCCCAGCAGGGGTTCGGTGCAGGCTTCGGCCAGGGTGTAGCCCTTGTTTTTGGCAAGGACCTGGGTGATCTGCAGCAGCTCCACGGCGGTGTAGTCCGGGAACTCGATCCGGTTGGGAAAACGGCTGGCAAGGCCGCTGTTGGCGGTGAGGAAAGTCTCCATCTCCCTGGTGTAACCTGCCAGAATGACCACCAGCTCATCCCGGTGATCCTCCATTCCCTTCACCAGCGTATCGATGGCTTCCAGCCCGAAGTTGTCCTGCTCGCCGCGGTAGAGGCTGTATGCCTCGTCAATGAAGAGCACACCACCCAGCGCGCTCTCGATGACGCTGTTGGTCAGGGGGGCGGTGTGGCCGGTGTAGCGGCCCACCAGATCGGCACGGGTCACCTCCACCAGTTGGCCGCCCTTGAGGGCACCGATGGCTTTCAGATACCGTGCCACCAGCCGGGCAATGGTGGTCTTGCCGGTGCCGGGGTTTCCGGTGAAGATCATGTGCATCGAAAGGCTGGCAGTCTTGAGCCCGGCGGCGGCCCGGCGCTGCTGCACCTGCAGGTTGTCGGCCAGACCGAACACATATTCCTTGACCGGGGCAAGGCCCACCAGCTCGTTGATCTCGGCGCGGATGGCATCCAGCGCACCGGTGTAGGCGGCAGGCAGCAGGTCGAACAGGGGTTGGTCTGCGCCGTCGTTCAGGCGGAACAGCACCCCTTCCGGCCCGGCAGTCAGGGTCACGGTGCCGGTCAGGGTTTCATCGGTCCGCAGACAGTATTCGCTCAGGGCGCGGAAGATGCGGTCGGTGCACGCGGAAAGGCCTGCCGCACCCTTCTGTGTGGTGCACTGGGCCGCGACATAGTCCCGCACGTCGGCCCCGGCGGAAAGGGTCAGCCCCAGCCGGGTGCGGATCTTCTGGGCCAGCGCGTTGAGCTGCTGTGCGGCAAGGGCGGCCAGATCCTCCCGGGTGTAGGAGGCCGTCTCGCAGACATCCCCCAGTGCCGACACCAGCGCCGCACCGAATTTGTCAGCCAGTGCCTCCCGGCCCTTGTGGGAGTAGAAGATGAGGTATTTGCCGCAGGGGTCGATGCGGCTGACGGCTCCCGGGGCCAGCGCCGTGCCTGCATCCACAAGGATGCCCTCTTTGTTCACGAGATACCGGCTGGACAGGGGGGCACTGCCCTTGACGGCCAGATCAGACAGGATTTTCAGAAAGCCGGGATAACAGCTCTCGTAGTGCTCAAAGGCAAGGATCTCCCCGGGCGCGTGCAGGGCGGCGTAGAGGTCCTGCAGGAAGAGCTTCTCGGCTCCGGAATTGGGGTAAAGGGCCAGATCCAGCGTGGCGATCCTGTCGCTCTGCAAAAGGCCCCGGGCCGCCATGCAGCGGGCAGTTTCTTCCAGTGCAAAATGCCTGCCTGTGCCTGCCCCGCCTGTGAGCAGGATGACGTTGCGGGCGGCGGGGGCTTCGGTACCCAGCACAAAGGGGCGGCGCATGGCCCGCACCACGCTGTCCACAAAAGCATCCTGCCCCAGCACCGTCTGCTTGACCTCGGCGGCAAGGCCTTCAAAGCTGCCCAGGTGCTCCGGCTTCACGTCGGTGGTGCCCCTGGCCAGCAGGCCTTCGTCCTCCATGTCCCGCAGCATCTGGCGGCTGCTTTCCAGCGCGGCGGCGGTGGCATCGCTCTGGGTCCTGAGCTGGGCGTTCTGCTGCTTCAACAGCTCGTCCAGCCGTTTCTGCTGTTCCAGAAGCGCCGCGTTCAGGTCAGGCAGGGCGGCGCTGCCGCCTGTTTTGGGTGCAGAAGTGCCGGGGGCGGCCTTGAATCTGCCCCCCGGGCCGAACACGCCGTTCATCAGACTTTCCCAATCATCGGTGTATGCCATAAAACTTCCCTCCGTGCAGTGTTTTTTCTTTCAGTATAGTGGAGTCTGGTACGTTTTGCAAGGAAAGGGTTGAAATAAAGGACAAAGTTCGTTACACTATTGTCAAATGAAAGGATGAATTGCCATGGAGCCAAGAACACCTGCTGAATGGAAGACGCTGTTTGAGAGCGAAGCCTTTGCCCGCCAGACGGAATACTACGGCCCGCTGGGGGTGGAGTATACCCCCGCCGGGACACACCTGCGCCTGTGGGCTCCCACGGCAAAACAGGCAGCAGTGAACCTGTACCGCCGGGGCACCGGCGGGGCCTGTGTGGGCACCCTGCCCCTGCAGCAGCAGGACAAGGGCGTGTGGAGCATCTATCTGCCCGGCGACCAGCACGGAAAATACTACGATTTCACCCTTACCACCCCGTTTGGCACCTGCAATGCAGCGGACCCCTACGCCCGCTCGGCAGGGGTAAACGGGGTGCGCAGCATGATCTTTGACCCGGCTCGGGTAGACCCGCAGGGCTGGGAGCGGGATGTGCGGCCGGTGATCCCACCGGCCCGCCGCAGCGTGTGGGAGGTCAGCGTCCGGGATTTCTCGCAGGACCCGGCCAGCGGCGTGCACACGGCCTGGCGGGGCAAATTTCTGGCCTTTACCCAGCAGGGTACGACCCTGAGCAGCGACGGCATCCACCCTACCTGCCTGAATTACCTCAAGCGGTTGGGGGTGAGCTATGTCCAGCTCATGCCAATCTTCGATTTTGGCAGCGTGGATGAGAGCCGCCCCCTGACCCGGCAGTATAACTGGGGCTACGACCCCACCAACTTCAATGTGCCCGAGGGCAGCTACTCCACCGACCCCACCCGGGGTGAGGTGCGGGTGCGGGAGTGCAAGCAGATGATCGCGGCTCTCCATGCGGCGGGCATCGGCGTTGTAATGGACGTGGTGTATAACCACATGTATCGTTCCGATAATGTGCTGAACCGGGTGGTGCCCCTCTACTACTTCCGCCAGAACGACGACGGTTCCCTCTCCAACGGCAGCGGCTGCGGCAACGAGTTTGCCTCCGAGCGGCCCATGGCCCGGCGCTATCTCATTGATTCGGTGCTCTACTGGGCACGGGAATATCACATCGACGGCTTCCGGTTTGACCTGATGGGCCTGTATGACGTGGAGACCATGAACCTCCTCCGGGCTGAACTGGACAAACTGCCCGGCGGGCGGGATATCCTGATGTACGGTGAGCCGTGGCAGGGCGGCTGCAGCGCCCTGCACCGGTACGAGGCCAACAAGAACAACCTGAACATGCTGAACGAGCGCATCGGCATCTTTTGCGACAACACCCGGGATGCCATCAAGGGCGGCTGCTTCGATGCCCGGGAGCCGGGCTATGTGGAGGGCAAGCCCGGGAGTTTCTGGGATATCGGTGCTTCGGTGGCGGCGTGGTGCCGCAGTGAGAAGCTGCCGCCTCACGCCCCGGGGCAGATCATCAGCTACGTTTCGGCCCACGACAACTTCACCCTGTGGGATAAGCTCCTGATGGTGCGCTACGCCCGCCCGGAGTTTGCCGCTGTGGACAAGACCGCGCTGGCCCAGAACCGGCTGGCAGCGGGCATCTACCTGACCAGCATGGGCCTGCCTTTCTGGCAGGCGGGCGAGGAGTTTGCCCGCACCAAGAAGGGGCAGGGCAACAGCTACCGCTCCAGCCCGGCCCTCAACCGGCTGGACTGGCACCGGGCCGAACAGTTCCACAGCCTTGTGGATTACTACCGCGGGCTCATTGGTCTGCGGGCGGCGTTCCCCCGGCTGGGCGCGCTGGACAAGGCCAGCCCTGCCGCCATCGAGTTCTTCCCGCTGGAACAGCCTCTTGTGGGCTGGCGGCTCCCCGCCCAGTGGGGCGACGGCGCGGCATGGAGCGCCCTGTGCGTCTACTATAACCCCACCGAGACGGCGCAGGTCGTCACCCTGCCCGGCGGCAGCTGGAAGCTGCTGAGTGACGGCATCTCCTCCAGCCTGTGGCGGGGAAGCAGCCGCATCTGCACCGGCCAGACCGTCCTCCTGCCCCTGAGCGCCACCGTGTTCGGGCAGGTATAAAAATACGGTCTGCCGTTGCTTGACAACCTGCAATTGAAAATCCCCTGACCAGTTCACGCCGGTCAGGGGATTTTTGATTTATGGATCAGGAAAAAGATTGGGAAGAATCAGGAGTTTTTCTGTGCCTGCTGGGTCTGGGCGTTCTTTTCGCCCAGGGTCAGGCTGACGGTCTGCATCTGGCCTTCCCGGGCCACGGTGATGGAAAGGGTATCACCGGCGGCATGCTGCTGGATCAGGGTGCCAAGGTCGTCCTTCTGGGCGATCTCGGTGCCGTCGATGCTTACGATGCGGTCACCGGTCTTCAGACCGGCCTTGTCGGCGGGGCCGCCCTGCACAACATCCACAACATAAACGCCATAGGCATTGACGTTGAGCTGTGCGGCGGTCTGGGCATCGGTCACAGCCAGATAGGTGATGCCCATGTAGGGGCGGCCGGAGACATAGCCGTTCTCCAGCAGATCCTGTGCCACCTTGATGGCATCGTTGATGGGGATGGCAAAGCCCAGACCCTCCGCATCGCTGGAGGAGGACTTTGCGTTGACCAGACCGATGAGCTCACCGTTCATGTTGAACAGGCCGCCGCCGGAGTTGCCGGGGCTGACAGAGGCATCCATCTGGATCAGGGACATGGTGTTGGTGGAGCTGGTGCCCTGGATGGTCACGCTGCGGTTCAGGGCGCTGACGATGCCGCTGGTCACGGTGCCGCCCAGCTCACCCAGCGGGTTGCCCACGGCCAGCACGCTCTCGCCCACGGCAAGGCTGTCGCTGTTGCCAACGGTGGCGGGGGTCAGGTCAGTGGCATCGATCTTGAGGACAGCCACATCGCTGGTGTCATCCTCGCCCACCACGGTGGCGGGGTAATCGGTATCGCCGATGGTTACGGTGATGTTGGACGCGCCGGACACAACGTGTGCACAGGTCAGGATATAGCCGTCGGAGCTGATCACGACACCGCTGCCAGCGCCGCTTTCCACCTGGCTCTGGCCGTACCAGGACCACTGGGAGTAGACCACCTGCTCGGTGGTGATGACCACAACGCTGGGGCTGACCATCTCAGAGACCTGAGCGGTGGTCATGCCGGAAGCAGTGTTCACTGCGGAGGCAGAGCCGGAATCACTGCTGGACGTGGAGGAAGGTGCCACCTGCTGGATGACCACCTTGCCGCCTGTGTTGCCCACCTGGGCTCCCACAAAGCCGCCGACAAAGCCCATGGCTGCGGCCAGCACCAATGCAACTGCACTGCGGGCGATATTGCCGTTTTTCCGGCGGCGCTTTTTGGGAGGCTGCTTGGGGCTTCCCTGTGCGGCCTGATACCGAGGGCCTTCCGGAGGCGGCACCGCGCCGCCATCGCTGCCGCTGTTCGGCTCGGCCTGGGGGTCGGCCTGTGCGGCCTCGCCGTAGGTACCTGCCGTGTTGGCGGTGTTCATGCCGGAGGAGCCGACGTTGGGGTAGCCGGTCTCGCCGGTCTGGCTATGTTCAGAGGAATAATCGTATTCCCACTTGTTCTCGTTATCCATACTGGTTACTTCCTTTCTCAAAGGGAATGGTTCGGAGGGGGCGCTTCTGCCGCACCTCCTTGGAACTGTTTCTATTGTATCCGGTAATTGTGAAAAGGAATCGCTGACCGGGTGAAGAATATGTGAAATAAGGTCGCAGCGGGAAGCCTTGACAGCGGCGCAGGGGCTTGGTATTTTAAGGGTGCAGCGCAGAAGCCGGCAGCGTTGCGAAACCTCTCCGTCATCTTCGCTTTGCTCGATGCCACCTCTCCTAGTAGGAGAGGCCTTGGCATACCGTCGCGTTTTCGTGGGTCGGCGCTTCGCTCCTGTTTGCCCTGCGGCAGGTATTGGTTTTGGAGCGTCAGCGATTATTGCGAAAAAACGAATCTTCTGCCAAGGGCTCCCCTACTAGGGGAGCTGTCGCGGCAGCGCCCGCGACTGAGAGGCTTGGCCCAACAGGGCAAGCTCGCGAAAGGAGCAAATTATGAAACTGGAAAAGACCCCGGGCGGTTATGCCCTGTATAAAGAGAAAACCATCATTGGCACTTGCCAGGCCCGGCCCACGGAGCAGGGCGCGGACATCACTGCCCTGACCATTGTGCCGGAATGGCGGCGCAAGGGCTACGGCTCCTACCTGTTAAAAGAGGTATTGCGCAGCCTGGGCGGCTATGACAAAGAGAGCGCCACGGTGTTCACGGCTCCTCTGCCTGCCGATGCGGGGGAGCGGGCCTTCTGGGCAAAGTTCGGCTTTGCGGCAGAGGGCAGCGGCCTGTGCCGCCGCCGTACTCCCGACCTGACGGCCGTGAAGCTTGTGCAGGACTTCCTCGCCGCGCGGCTGGCTGACCCCAGGCTCTGCATCGATGCCACTTGCGGCAACGGGGGCGACACGGCTTTTCTCTGCCGCCTTGTGGGCGAAGGGGGCCGGGTGCTGGGCTTTGACATCCAGCCGGAAGCCATTGCCTCCACCCGGCAGAACCTTGCACGGAAGGGCCTTGCGGCAGAGCTTCACTGCGACAGCCACGCCAACCTCTTACAATATGTACAGCCCGGCACTGCCGATGCCGTGATGTTTAACTTCGGCTGGCTGCCCGGTGCCGACCACGGGGTGTTCTCCCACGCCCAAAGCAGCATCCCGGCGCTGGAGGCCGCCCTCGAGGCCCTGCGGCCCGGCGGGGTGCTCAGCGCCATCCTGTACAGCGGCAAGGTCATCGGTTCCGACGAAAAGACCGAGATCCTCCAGTGGATGCGCTCCCGGCCCCTGAAACAGTGCACCGCCCTTGTCTGCGGCTTTGCCAATTGGGCCGATACCGCCCCCTTGCCCTGCTTCCTCCTGAAAAAATAACAAAAACTCTTGCATCTAGGTGGAATTGCTGGTAAAATATAAGTTGTGTGTAATTTTGGCATCCTTGCCCTCTCAGCCAAAGCCTGTCGGCTTTGCCAGCTTCCCCGAAGGGGGAGCCAACGCATCTGGAAGGAGAAGTGCTGCAGATCTGCAGGGCCTGTACCTGGAGCAGCAACTGGCTCTCCCTTTGGGAGAGCTGGCTGCGAAGCAGACTGAGAGGGCGAGGCCGTTTACCGAGGAGGAAATCCTATGAAAGAAGTCAAGACACCGCGCAAGCCGTTGGCGATCTATTACGCCCTCGTGCTGCTGATGCTGCTGCTCCTCAACCTTGTGCTGCTGCCGTGGATGGAGGAGCGCCAGGTCAAAGAGGTGGACTACGGCACCTTTATGACCATGACCGAGGAGAAGAACATCGGCCGTGTGGACATTGAATCCAACCAGATCATCTTTACCGATAAGGACGAGACGCAGGTCTACAAGACCGGCCTGATGAACGACACCGGCCTGACCGAGCGGCTGTACGATGCGGGAGCCACCTTCTCCAGCGAGATCGTGGAACAGTCCTCGCCGGTGCTGAACTTTTTGATCTGGTTCGTCCTGCCCATCATCCTGTTCTCGGCCATCGGCAACCAGATGAACAAAAAGCTGATGGAAAAGGCCGGCGGCGGCCCGGGCTCCATGATGTTTGGCGGCATGGGCAAATCCAACGCCAAGGTCTACGTC
>ERZ827197.2477-NODE-2477-length-12169-cov-8.002559_pt1 | contig 12169 bp, 9 predicted proteins | sample MGYA00519867_ERZ827197 | MGnify/ENA primary metagenome ERZ827197 (study PRJEB31778, sample SAMEA3449278) | human gut metagenome | biome: human gut; feature: human-associated habitat; material: faeces | place: United Kingdom | collected 2010/2012 ...
TCGAACCCGGGCACGCTTTGCTGCAGGTAATCGGCCGTGGTCGCCTCGAGCTTCATCAGGTCGCCCAGGCAGGCGTCAACGGGCGTGTCGGCCAGGATGATGGCGAGCAGCTGCGCGTCGAGGACATACGCATCGATGCGGACGATCTTGAGCAGCTCATCGCGCATGTCGTCGAACAGGCGATTGCGCGTCTGCTCGAACTCCTCGTCGCTGCCCATGTCCTCGATGCGATGGAGCTCGTCGAGCAGGTGGCGATGAACACCGGCGTAGGACAGCAGCGCCTGGGCATGCTCGGACTGCGCATACTTTTGGGGATTCGCGCTAATGTCGTTATGGACAAGCTCGCGTGCTGCATCGGTGAGCTCGGGGTGCGACGCCAGATAGGTGCGCTCCAGGTAGGCGGGGATGTAGACGCTCGGATCCATTAGAGGTCTCCTCCCTTAAACGGCAAACCCTGCTCGGCTGCGCGCAGGATGCGCTCGTCGATTTGGGAGCGCACGATGTCGTTGGTGGCGACCCAGGCGGCAAAGCTGGCGTTGTCGCGGGCGCCCAGACCCTCCTGCAGCACCGGTGTTGCCTCGGACAGTGCAAGGACAAGCTCGTCGGTCGAGCCCACGCCTACGTTGACGCGGGCATAGACGCCATCGGGAAACTCGGTTTGGAAGTAGAGCGCCTCGGCCGCGTGCGGACACGAGCGCGCAAGGATACGCAGGTAGTGCTCGGCGCCCTCGTAGTCCAGCTCGCGCCAGGCAGCGCTCATCAGCGCGATGAGCGTCCATGGGTCCAAGTCGCGCTCCGCGTCCTTGGGACGACGGCGCAGCGGCGTGTTGGCGAGATAGGGGACGGAGTGAGCGGAGCGAAAGCGCCTGAGCTCCTCGGCGGGGTATTCGAGCTTTGCCATGGCGAGCATCGCGGTGTGGCGGACACCAGCGGGGTCGTTGGGCGCAAAGTCCAAGCTGCGATTTGCGGCTTCGAGCGACATGCGGTAGCGGCCGCTAATGAGGGCGCGCGATGCCAAGGCGGCAAGCCAGCGCAGATAGGGGCGGCGCGTAAGGTCGCCTGCGGCCTCACGCTCGTAGGGGTCCTGCGCCGAGGCGATTTTGAGCGCTAGGTCGTGCTCGACCTCGTCGCACTTGGACACCAGGTACTGTACGTATTCCTCGTTGGATTCGGCGGTGAGTGCCGTCAGCATGCGCTGAGCGTCCCAGTTGGCCGGATCGAGTGCGGCCGCCTCGCGGAGCATGTTCTCGGCAGCTGCCTCTTCTTGCTCTGCCTGGGCATCGTCGGGGATAAAGGGAATGCGGTAGTCGACAGCCTCGACCACCTTGGCAATGAGGTGCCCGGCGCGGTCGCGGTCGTGCACGATGAGCGGTGCGGGGTTGCGGGTGAATTGTTCCATCAGACGCTCTACGGCGGCAGCGTCGGTGAGCGGGATATTGTCGCGGCGCAAGGCCTCAAGAACGAGGCGATGGCAATCCTCTTGAATGGGATCGAATGCCATGGGGCCTCCTTTGCTGCGGTTAGGGATCAAATGTTTCTATATAAGGTTCTAGTTTACCCGCATGTGGCACACCGGGGGTGCCGCACTTGGACTTGCACCTTTGCACCACGAAGACGGATGTCGCACAAATGTCGGCACCTTGGACGACCGAGTGGTATCACGGTGCCGCAAACGGTCGATTTTGGGCGGCAAACGGTGCATATTTTGGAGGGGCACAGTCCTGCCCAGGATATGTAGTCAACCTTGATAAAACGTTTGCCCAGCTTGGGAGTATGAATGCCGCACAAGGGTCTTCAGGGACAGAAAAAACGTTTCATCATTGGCGGCTTTAGGTGAATAACTGACCAACCAGAACGGTAAAATAGTGTTTGTCTGAGCGTTGAGACGTTTAGACATCGCGCATTGTCATCGCCGGCAACGCGCAAACCGGTCCTAACGGAGCCAATTGGGTGCTCCGTTATATACGCAAGTCTAAGAGGGGCTTGTTTAGGAGGCACAGTATGGGACGTTTTACCAATCCTCGCGATCTGTACTTTGGTGAGGGCGCTCGCCACGAGGTGAAGAACCTCAAGGGTAAGAAGGCCATCATCGTTTCTGGCGGCAGCTCTATGCGCCGCGGCGGGTTCCTGCAGGACGTTGAGGCCGACCTCAAAGAGGCCGGCATGGAGGTCAAGCTGTTCGAGGGCGTCGAGTCCGATCCCTCCATCGAGACCGTCATGAAGGGCGCAGCCGCTATGCGCGACTTCGAGCCCGACTGGATCGTTGCTATCGGCGGCGGTTCGCCCATCGATGCTGCTAAGGCCATGTGGGTCTTCTACGAGTATCCCGAGGAGTCCTTCGACAACATTATCCAGCCGTTCAGCTTCCCCGAGCTGCGTCAGAAGGCTCACTTCTGCGCCATCTCCTCTACCTCCGGTACCGCTACCGAGGTCACCGCATTCTCCGTCATCACGGATTACGAAAAGGGCATCAAGTACCCGCTGGCCGACTTCAACATCACCCCTGATGTCGCCATCGTCGACCCCGAGCTCACCTACACCATGCCCGCCAAGCTGTGCGCTCACACCGGCATGGATGCTCTGACCCACTGCATGGAGGCCTACGTTTCCACCTGCGCCTCTATGTTCACCGACGCCAACGCTCTGCACGGCATCCGCGAGATCGTCGAGTGGCTGCCCAAGTCCTATGCTGGCGACCATGAGGCCCGTCAGCACATGCACGAGGCTCAGTGCATCGCCGGTATCGCCTTCTCCTCGGGCCTGCTCGGCATCGTTCACTCCATGGCTCACAAGACCGGTGCTGCCTTCGAGAACGGCCACATCATCCACGGTGCCGCTAACGCCATGTACCTGGGCAAGGTCATCCAGTGGAACTCCAAGGATCCCCGTGCTGCCGAGCGTTACGCTTACGTGGCCAAGGAGATCCTGCACCTTCCCGGCGAGACCAACGAGGAGCTCATCGCTGCACTCGTCCAGAAGATTCGCGACCTCAACGACCAGCTCAACATTCCGCAGTCCATCAAGGATTACGCGAATGGTGGCGTGAAGGTCGACGCCGAGAACCCGCAGATGGTTTCCGAGGAGGAGTTCCTCGCCAAGCTGCCCGAGATCGCCGCGAACGCCGAGCAGGACGCCTGCACGCCCGAGAACCCGCGTGAGACCAAGGCTGCCGACTTCGAGAAGATCCTCAAGGCCTGCTACTACGACACCGATATCGATTTCTAATCGACTCTTGTTATCGTAACGAGGGGCTCCGCACGTATCTGTACGGAGCCCCTTTCTTTTTTAGAGAATGGGATAGTTATGGCTGCAATTTTCAATAGCCCCAGCAAGTACATCCAGGGTCCGGACGAGCTCGCCAAGCTCGGCTCCTATGTCGAGCCGCTCGGCGCTAAGGCCCTCGTCATCGTGACGCCTTCGGGCAAGAAGCGCGTCGGTGCCAAGATCGAGGGCGGCTTTGCCGAGGCTAAGGCCGAGCTGCTGTTTGAGGACTTTAACGGCGAGTGCTCCAAGGGCGAGGTCGATCGTCTGGTTGCGCTCGCTCGCGACAACGGTTGCGACATCATCGTCGGCGTCGGTGGCGGCAAGATCCTCGATACCGCGAAGGCCGTCGCCTATTACCTGGAGTCCCCGGTTATCATTTGCCCCACCATCGCCTCGACCGATGCACCGTGTTCGGCGCTTTCGGTGCTCTACACCGACGACGGCCAGTTCGACAAGTACCTCTTCCTTAAGGCAAACCCCAATATCGTCCTGATGGATACGACGGTTATCGCGGCGAGCCCGGTGCGCCTGACGGTTTCCGGTATGGGCGATGCACTTGCAACCTACTTTGAGGCCCAGGCGACGCACGATGCCGACGGCGGCACCTGCGCTGGCGGCAAGGGCGGCATGGCTGGTCTGGCACTTGCCAAGCTCTGCTACGAGACGCTTATGGCCGATGGCGTCAAGGCCAAGGTCGCGCTGGAGAAGGGTGCGCTCACGCCTGCTGTCGAGCATATCATCGAGGCCAATACGCTGCTTTCGGGCATTGGCTTTGAGAGCTCGGGCCTTGCTGCTGCTCATGCCATCCACAATGGCCTGACGATGCTGCCCGAGTGCCATGGCATGTATCACGGCGAGAAGGTCGCCTTTGGCACTATCGTCCAGCTGGTACTCGAGGATGCCCCGACTGAGAAGCTCGAGGAAGTCTTGGGTTTCTGCATTGAGCTGGGCCTGCCGGTCACGATGAAGGAACTGGGCGTTGCCGAGCTTACGCGCGAGCAGGCCATGATTGTTGCCGAGGCCGCCTGCGCGCCCGAGGACACCATGTGCAACATGCCGTTTGAGGTGACGCCTGAGATGGTCGCCAATGCCATCCTGGGTGCCGACGCACTGGGTCACTACTACCTTATGGATGAGTAAACTAAGGTAAGGAAGGGGCAAAGCCGACAGATGGCTTTGCCCCTTTTTGCTATGGTGCAAAGGGGTCAGGTTACTTTGCACCAATTGTTGTTGATGAAAGGGCGGATTCTCGTATGGCGCTTCCCATGGTTTATGGCGGTCCCGGACGATATGTTCAGGGGCCGGGTGAGCTCTCGCGTCAGGGCAGGTATTTGTCATGGTTGGGCTGCGCTGCCTATGTCTTGTTCGACCAGGGCACCGAAGATCGGCTGTGCAAACAGATCGTCGATGGATTTCTGGACGAAGATCTAAGTGAGCCGTTCTTTAAGATTTATGACGGTCCGTGCACGGAAGATGCTGTTGTCGAAATGGCCAAGGAAGCCCGGGCCGAGTTTTGTGACATGGTGGTGGGCATTGGCGGCGGCAAGATGCTCGATATCGCCAAGGCCGTTGCGTATTATGCCGAGTTGCCGTTATGCGTATGCCCCACGGCGGCTTCGATGGACGGTCCGTGCAGCGCGATTTCGGTGCTGTATCACGAGGATGGGTCGTTCGACCGCTACCTGATGCTCGAGAAGAATCCAGACCTGGTCGTGGTCGATACCAACGTGCTCGCGGCAGCCCCGCTGCGTATGACGGTCGCTGGTATGGGCGATGCGCTGGCAACGTACTTCGAGGCGCGTTCGTGCGTCGCAGCGCACGGTACTAACGAGCACGGTGGCGCGCCGGGACACTTGGCCCTGGTTGCGGCTCGTGCCTGCTACGACACACTCATGGAATGCGGCGTCGCTGCCAAGCGCGATCTCAAAAAGGGCCGTATATCGCCGGCGGTTGAGCGCCTGATCGAGTGCAATATTCTGCTCTCGGGTGTTGGCTTTGAGAGCGGTGGCCTGGCGTTGGCGCATGCCATCGCCAACGGTCTGACGATTCTGCCCGAGTGCAAGGCCATGCATGGTGAGGCCGTGGCATTTGGCCTGGTGGTGCAGCTGCGCCTGGAGCGTGCGCCCGAGCTTGATCAGGTGCTCGAGTTTTGCCAGCGCGTTGGTCTACCGACGACGCTCGCGGAGCTGGGACTTGGCGAGATTTCCGATACCGACCTGATGAGCGTTGCGGATGCGGTCTTTAGAAACGAGCGCAATATGGCCAACGAGCAGGCCAAGGTGACCAAACAGAAGCTCGTGCAGCTCATGTGCGAGGCATAGCTTGGCGCTTGATTGACCTTGTGCAATCGGGGCGGCGATAGGCCATGGGTTATTTCCCTCAAGGTGCACCGCGTGTAATTTGCCCGAGGTGTGGGCCGATAGCGTATCATTATCTCTTGCTTGTTTGCACTGCTCAGGGAGGGGCCGCGCATGGCGCAGGAACACGATCTGTTTGATGACATTATCGAGATCAGCAAGGGTTTCGACTTTCTTAAAAACCCGCTTGGCGGCGTGACCGATGCACTCGATCCCTCGGCGCCGCAGTGGAATCCTGCCGACTACAAGGAGCGTCCGCGCGGCAACACCATTCCGTGCCTGACCTGCAAAAACGAAAAGAGCGGCTGCACCGCGTGCATGGACGTGTGCCCGGTCAACGCTATCGAGGTCGAGGAAGACGCCATCGAGATCCTCGACTCCTGTCGCAAGTGCGGCCTGTGCGCCGCTGCCTGTCCGACCGAGGCAATCATCTCGCCGCGCCTGGCGCCCAAAAACCTGTATGACGATATCGTCTCTGCTGCTACGAGCCACGAGACCGCCTACGTTACCTGCACGCGCGCCCTTAAGCGCATGCCGCGCGAAAACGAGGTCGTCGTCGCCTGCGTGGGCGATATTACGGCCGAGACCTGGTTCTCGGTACTGGCCGACTATCCCAACGTGAGCGTCTACCTGCCGTTGGGCGTGTGCGATAAGTGCCGCAACACCGGCGGTGAGGACATTCTGGGCGAGGCGATTGCGAAGGCCGAGGAGTGGTCCGGCACGGGTATGGGCTTGGAGGTCGACTCCAAGAGCCTCAAATGCCATAAGCGCCGCGAGTACGAGCGCAAGGAGTACATGGAAAAGATTGCCCGCACCACGGGCCTGACGGTGACCAAGCTCAATCCGGCGACTGCGGCACTGGCCTCGGTGACGCAGAAGTTGAAGGCCCACCGTCACCAGATCACGCAGCTTGAGCGCACGCTCAACACCATGTGCGGTACCACGACGACCAAGCGCCGCCGTTCGCTCACGCACGGGCGCCAGCTGGTGCTCTCGACGCTGCAAAACCACCCCGAGCTTGCCCAGAACATGCAGGTGAGCACGCCGGAGTGCGATTTTGACAAGTGCACGTCGTGCGGCGAGTGCGTCAATGTATGCCCCACGTTCGCCTGCGATTTGGTGGGAAGCGGCCGCTTTGCGTTGGAGTCGACGTATTGCTTGGGCTGCGGTGCCTGCGTCAAGGTGTGCCCCGAGCATGCGCTCAAGTTGGTTGAGCATGACGCGTCCAATCTGGTCGTCGTCGACCCCGAGGCCGAGGAAAAGGCCGCCCAGAAGGCGAAGGCTCACGAAGAAGCTGAGAAGGTCAAGGCCGAAGCAAAGGCCAAGCTCGACAAGATGCTCGATCAGGTGGAGAAGCTCGCGGACTAGCCAGCGACCCCAATCTTTGCTTCATTTGCGCCGCCGCGGTGTCCGGATTCGCCCGGATGCTGCGGCGGCGCTATACTTATGCAGTTTGAAGTACCTGTACCAAAAGGAGCTGTCGTGTCCCTTTCCATCGGTATCGTGGGCCTGCCCAACGTGGGCAAGTCGACGTTGTTCACCGCGCTTACCAAAAAGACCGGCCTTGCCGCCAACTACCCGTTTGCCACGATCGACCCCAACGTGGGTATCGTCGATGTGCCCGATAGCCGCCTGCAAAAGCTCGCCGACATCGTCAGCCCGGGCCGCATTGTGCCGGCGACGGTCGAGTTTGTCGACATTGCAGGTCTGGTGAAGGGCGCTAACGAGGGCGAGGGCCTGGGCAACCAGTTCTTGGCAAACATCCGCGAGACCGATGCCATCTGCGAGGTCGTGCGCTACTTTAAGGACCCCAACGTCATGCGTGAGGTGGGCCGCACGGGCGAGTTCGTCGATCCCGCCGGCGATGCCGACACCATCATGACCGAGCTCATCCTGGCCGACATGGGCACGCTCGAGAAGCAGCTGCCCAAGCTCGAGAAGGAGGCCAAGCGCGACAAGGAGCTCATGCCCAAGTTCGAGGTGGCCAAGCGCCTGCTTGCCTGGCTCAACGAGGGCAAGCGCGCCGCATCCATGGAGATGACCGACGAGGAGCGTGCCGCCGCCAAGGGCCTGTTCCTGCTCACCATGAAGCCCATCCTGTATGTGGCCAACGTGGACGAGGATATGCTCAACGACGATCTGGCGCCCATCGATGGTGTCAAGCCGCTGCCCATCTGCGCCAAGATCGAGGCAGAGCTTTCCGAGCTCGATCCCGAGGACGCCGCCGACTACCTGGAGAGCCTGGGCCTGGAGCAGCCCGGCCTGGACGTGCTCGCGCAGGCGGCCTATAAGCTGCTCGGTCTGCAGTCGTTCTTTACGGCCGGCGAGATGGAGGTCAAGGCCTGGACGGTTCGTCAGGGCGCGACCGCCCCGCAGGCCGCCGGCGTTATCCACACCGATTTTGAGCGCGGCTTTATTAAGGCCGAGGTCATTGGCTATGACGACTACATCGAGCTCGGCGGTGAGCAGGGCGCCAAGGCCGCCGGCAAACTGCGTATTGAGGGCAAGGACTATGTCATGGCCGATGGCGACGTCGTGCACTTCCGCTTTAACGTGTAAGGGCGACGCATATGTTTAAATACGGCAAAAAAGCTGGCTACATGGGTATTGCGCTGCTCGTACTTGCGGTGATTCCGCTGGTGGTCGCAGCGTGCGTTATCCCCAACATTGGTCCCGAGGTGGCAACGAAGTTTAACGCCGCCGGCGAGGTGACGCGCTGGGGCAAGAGCTACGAGTTGCTGGCGCTGCCGGTGCTCAACCTGCTGCTGAGCGTGGCGACATACTTTACGGCGGGACGTCAAGCTAAAAACAATGATGACTCCGCCGCCATGGCGCGCATCGTGTGCGAACGCTACCTGCGCAACGGTTGCATCACGGGTGTGTTCCTCAACGTGATCAACGTTTACTTTATGTACTCGGCGATTACCGGAACGGGCTTTGGCTTTGGTTTCTAGCTTGTCCTTTTAGGCAACGAGTCTGCACACATATTCGATAGCTGCTGCGAGGCCGCCGCTCGATCGTGGTTTAAAGACCATGTCGGCGGCGGCCTCGTTTTCGTATCCGGCGCCGCGAAGGGCGAGTGCGATACCGGCTTCCAGGAGAAGGGGCAGACCGCGTTGGCTGGTTGCGATCACGGCAGCCTGATTGAGCGAGCAGCTGTGCGCCTGGCATTGGATAGCAAGTTCACCTTGCGCCGGGCAAGGGACCAGAACGGCGGCGACGCGACTTGATAGCAATGCAAATGCTGTGCGCTCATCGGGCGAAAGGCATTCTGATTCAACGACGACGAGCTTGGGCGGCGCGCTGTTTGTGCGAGGCGTGGCTCGGTACATGCGGACCGAAGAACCCGACATAGAAAACTCCTGTGTATTCGGCAAAACGTAAACTATAGTTTACGTTTATGTTCGGCTCCATTTCAAACTCGGCTGCATGGACGAACGTGCGAAACAGATTCTTGGTAGGCGGGTCGAAGAGACACGCAGAGACCTTGGTATCTCCAAGGTTGATTTTTGTGTGGCGACAGGAATCAGCCGACCCTACCTCGACCGAATCGAAGATGGGACGGCAAATTTCACGCTCAAGGTTCTATTTAAGATCGCGCCCGCACTCGGCATGACGGTATCTGAGCTTCTCGAGGGTATTGAATAAAGGACGCCTATTGACCGGTGGTTACGCCATCGGGATGCGGTCGTGGTTGACTTGGCTGTAGAACAGGCGCTGAATCTCGGCGGCATCGCGTGACTGGCCGAGTGCCCACATGGTCTTGGCCACGAGCGTCTCGGTGGTCATGTCGTCGCCGCGCAGAATACCCGGATGATCGGCGTAAGCGCGGCCGACCTCATAAACGCCCAGATCGAGGCCCTCTTCGGGGACCTGCGTGGTCATAACGACGGTGCGGCCCGAATCGACCCAGCGAAAAATTGCCTCTTGGAACGACTCGCCCGACTCACCAAACTCGGGGATACCGCCAATGCCAAAGGTCTCCAGAATCACGGCGTCGTAGCTATCGGCAAGGGCGTCGAGGATGCCCGGGTTTACGCCGGGCGTAAGCTTGAGTACAAATACGCGCGGGTCGATGCTGTCGTAGAAACGCACCGGGTTTTCGCCCTGATGCGTGCCGTGAAGCCCGTTGCGCACAATGCGGTCGTTGCGGATATAGGCGATGGGCGGATAGTTGACGCTAATGAACGCGTTAAAGCTCATGGTGCGCTGCTTGCGGGCGCGCGTGCCGGCAATGGTGACGCCGCCAAACACGATCGAAACGTCGTGCGAGTGCTCGTCGAGCGCATAGAGCAGGCTCTGGTACAGATTGAGCTTGGCATCGGTAAAGGGGTTGCCCATGGGCTTTTGCGAGCCGGTGAGCACGATGGGCTTGGGGCTGTCTTGAATCAGGTAGGAAAGCGCTGCTGCGGTGTAGCTCATGGTGTCGGTGCCGTGCAGAATCACGAAGCCGTCGTGGTCGGCATAACCCTCGACGATGACATCGCGGATGCGCATCCAGTCGCTCGGGCGCATATTGGTGCTGTCGATATTCATGGGCTGCACGACGTCGAGCTCGCAGAGCCCCGAGATCTCGGGGACGCTCTGGGCGAGCTCCTCACCGGTCAGGGCGGGGGAGAGACCGTTGCCGTCTTCGGTCGATGCGATGGTGCCGCCCGTGGCGATGAGAAGGATGCGTTTCATGCTGGTATTCCTATCGTATTTGCCGCCGCAGAGGCGGAATCGTTCGGCAGTATTGTGGCACAGGGCGTCCAATGTTCAAACGTATTACATCATCCGTAACGTTTGGTAACACTTCAATTGTCGTCAAACAGGGGCCCAGGTCGTGCGTTTGCCGTGCGCTGATGGCTGCGAGGGACGAGAAACCCCATATAACGTGTACACTATGGAAGTTATTTTCGTTCATTCGCGCGGGTGGGCACCGGCTCCCCGCCAACAAGAGGGGGAACCATGGATCAAAAGGCTTCCGCAAAGGTCCTCGTACTCGACTTTGGTGCGCAGTACGGTCAGCTCATTGCCCGTCGCGTCCGCGACCTCAACGTGTATTCCGAGATTGTCCCCTGCGACATCTCGGCCGATGAGATTCGCGAAATGAACGCCTCTGCGCTCATCCTTTCCGGCGGCCCGGCTTCCGTGTATGCCGAGGACGCTCCGTCTATCGATCCCGCCATCTTTGACCTGGGCCTTCCCGTCCTGGGCTTTTGCTACGGCCATCAGATCACGGCCGTGACGCTCGGCGGCAAGGTCGGCCACTCCGAGGTGGGCGAGTACGGTCGCGCCACCATTACGCGCACGGCTGGCGCCAAGCTCTTTAACTCCACGCCCATGGAGCAGACCGTGTGGATGAGCCACCGCGACGCCGTGTCCGAGGTGCCCGAGGGCTTTACCGTTACCGCCAGCACCGACGTGTGCCCGGTCGCTGCGATGGAGTGCGTCGAGCGCAAGATCTTCACCACGCAGTTCCACCCCGAGGTCAAGCACTCCGAGTACGGCCAGCAGCTGCTGAGCAACTTCCTGTTTGAGATCTGCGGCCTGGAGCCCAACTGGAGCATGGACAACCTGGTCGAGACCATGACGGCCGAGTTCCGCGAGAAGGTCGGCAACGACCGCGTGATTCTGGCCCTGTCCGGTGGCGTCGACTCCTCCGTCGTGGCCGCCCTGGGCGCCCGTGCCGTGGGCAAGCAGATGACCTGCGTGTTCATCAATCACGGCCTGCTGCGCAAGGGCGAGCCCGAGCAGGTTGAGGAGGTCTTCACCAAGCAGTTTGACGTCGACTTTATCCACGTCCACGCCGAGGACCGCTATGCCGAGCTTCTGGCCGGCGTGACCGAGCCCGAGGAGAAGCGCCGCATCATCGGCACGCAGTTCTGGAAAGAGTTCTTCGCCGTGGCGCAGCAGCTCGAGACCGATGGCAAGCCGGTTAAGTATCTGGCTCAGGGCACCATCTACCCCGACATCATCGAGTCCGGCGCTCGCAAGACGGGCGGTAAGACGGCCACCATCAAGAGCCATCACAACCTGATTCCGTTCCCCGAGGGCGTGCACTTCGACCTCATTGAGCCGCTCGACCATTTCTTTAAGGACGAGGTCCGCGCGCTTGGTCTGGCGCTGGGCCTGCCGGGTCACATCGTGTTCCGCCAGCCTTTCCCGGGTCCGGGTCTGGCCATCCGCATCATCGGTGCGGTCGACAAGGAGAAGCTCGAGATCATCAAGAACGCCGACGCCATCGTGCGCGAGGAGCTCGACGCCTACAACCAGCGTCTGTTTGAGCAGACCGGCGAGCGCAACTCCGAGCACAGCTGCTGGCAGTATTTCGCGGTCCTGCCTGACATCAAGTCCGTTGGCGTTATGGGCGACGAGCGCACTTATCAGCGCCCGATCATCCTGCGTGCCGTCGAGTCCAGCGATGCCATGACCGCCGACTGGGCCAAGCTGCCCTACGACGTGCTGGCCCGCATCTCCGGCCGCATCGTGGCCGAGGTTCCCGGCGCCAACCGCGTGTGCTACGACATTACGTCCAAGCCGCCCGCGACCATCGAGTGGGAGTA
>ERZ827197.2491-NODE-2491-length-12094-cov-7.880638_pt1 | contig 12094 bp, 8 predicted proteins | sample MGYA00519867_ERZ827197 | MGnify/ENA primary metagenome ERZ827197 (study PRJEB31778, sample SAMEA3449278) | human gut metagenome | biome: human gut; feature: human-associated habitat; material: faeces | place: United Kingdom | collected 2010/2012 ...
GGCAATATCGCCCTCACGCCCGCACCGGTCGCCGGCGAGCTCGTGACGCCCACGGGCGCTGCCATCGTCGCCGCACTGCGCACATCCGAGCACCTGCCGGCTCGCTACCGCATCGAGGCCGTCGGCTACGGCGCCGGCAAACGCCCCTACGAGGGTTGCTCCGGTACGCTCCGCTGCCTGCTTGTTCACGCGGACGCATAGCCATGGACGCCCGCAAGACAAAAAGCCGCGCCGCCATCGTCGCGGCGTTCTCCGAACTCCTACGCGAAGAGGACTACGGCAAGATCACCGTCGGCGACATCATCGCGCGCGCCCACGTAGGCCGCGCGACATTCTACGGCCTCTTTAAGAGCAAAGACGGCCTACTGTCCGAGCTCGTGAGCGGCATCTGCACCCACGCCCTCGACGACGATGGTACGCCGCTCGACGACCCACTCGTGCAAGTCGAGCATATCCTCAACAACCTCTGGGAACGCCGTCAGGGCGTTCGAGCCCTCGTAGCCGGCGCCGGCTCACGCGTCTTCGCCGACTGCTTACGCAAGACCATCATGTCACGAGCAGCCGAAACCGTCCCCGTCGACCCCGCAGGCCCCGCCGGCACCATGGACCGCAGCTTCTTACTGCACCACATAGCCTCAAGCTTCGTAGCCACCGTCCAATGGTGGGCCTGGCACAACTTCCAAGCAGATAAGGCCGAAGTAGCCAAAGACTACCTATCAGCCATCAAGCCCCTCTTCGGCTAAGTAACTATCCCTTCCCAAAGTGCCAACAGCAGCCCAACGCCCCTACCAGCAACAAGCCCCTCCCATCCAAATTCAGATATATATGTTGGGTTGCTTGTACGAACGCAACAAAGACCCCGCAGCCGTCCGCATGGGGTAACTTCCCAGCGCACTCCGCAGGACGCAAAAAGGCTCGCCGCACAAAGTGCGCAGCGAGCCTTTTTGCATGTCCGAGGACGCGCTGGGAAGTTACCCCATGCGGACGGCGAACAACTATGTAGTCTTGGACTAGAACATGCCCAAGAAACCGTGCACAAACAGTGCGGCCAGAGCGGCACCGACAAACGGAGCAATGCCAGGAACGAGCAGACCGTACTTCCAGTTGTTGTCGGCCTTGTTCTTGATCGGCAGCACCTGATAGGCCATGCGAGGACCAAGGTCACGAGCCTGGTTCATGGCGAAGCCGGTGATGCCGCCCATGCCCATGCCAACGGCCCAAACGATCAGGCCGACGCAGATAGCGAGCATCAGAACGTTCTCACCAGCGCGGCTAGCGGCAGCAAGGATGGCGCTGATGAACACAAAGGTGCAGATAGCCTCGCAGAAGAAGTTGCGAGCATAGTTGGTGCCCTCGGTGGTGGGGTTGGTCGAGAAGATGTTGCGCTGGGCAATGGGGTCGACGACGCCCTCGGAAGCCTTGAACTCATCGGCATACATAAGCCAAGCGATTACGGCGCCCACAAAGCCGCCGAGCATATCGGCAATCATGAAGGGAATGCAGCTGCCCCACGGCACCAGACCTACGATGCACTGGGCGAGCACCATAGCCGGGTTCATGCACACGGCGCCGCCAAAGACAAACAGGCAGACCGAGATGCCAAAAGACCAAGTGGTGATGGCAAACATATGGCCGGAACCCTGATACTTGGTGCCCTTGAGCACGGTATCGCAGTGCACGCCCACGCCAAAGATGATCATGAGGGCCGTTGCGCCGAATTCGCAGAGGAGTTTGGTAAGCATAAAACCTTATCTTTCTTGTCGGTTATAAACGATTCGTTTAGGCCGCGTACTAGTGCTGAGCGACGACAACACCCAGGCCATCGGGAATGACGGCCACCTTGGCATCGGCACCCTTCATCTCAAAGGCGAGCTTGAGCGCCTCATCGAGGGTGTTGACCGGCGTCATGTGCATATCCTTGATCATCCGGTGATCGCACAGGTCGGTAACCATGATCACAGGGTGATGCGCCAGGATGCGGGCGAAAATCTGGCTCGTCCACTGGTCGGGCAGGGTCTCGTCCTTAGGACGGTCGATGCAGGCGCGCTCAAACTCCGCAGGATCGTTGTCGGCGATGTTGTGATAGAAGCCCTCGCCACCGTGACCGTCGGCACAACCGGCGACATCGATAATCACGCCGCCCTCGGGAAGCGTGGCCTCGGCAGAGCACATGCCCTTCACGGCCTGGTAGATGTTCTGGTCGAGCGGGTAGCCGCCGTTGGTGGTAATGGCAATCTCGCACTCGACGGGCTCAACGCCGGCAAGGCTCTTCACGAACTCGCAGCCAGCCTCGTGCGCCTTGTGGATATCGCCGGCAAAGGAACCGATGACCTCGTGCTTGCCGTTGAGCACCACGTTAAGCACAAAGGCAAGGTGAGCCATCTCGGCAGCGGCAAACATGTCCTCGCTCACGTGGTTGTGGCACAGGTTGCCGGCACGCGAGTGGGAATCATTCACAAACTGACCGTTGTGGTTGTACATGATGGTCTTGTAGCTGGCGATGCCAGGCAGGACGGACTTGCGGCTGCCGGAGAAACCAGCAAAGAAGTGCGGCTCAATAAAGCCCTCGGCAAGCAGCAGATCGCAATCGACGGCAATCTTGTTGATGATGCACTCGCCACCAGAAGGCAAGGTGCCGATCTTTTTCATCATGCTGTCGTCAGTCGCGACGTGCATAACGATTTCCTCGTTGGCAACGATCTCCTCGCCATACTTGTTGACGAGCTCCTCATGCGTCGACGGACGGTGCATACCCGTAGCAACCAAAATACGAACTCGAGCCTCGGGCGCAGCGGAATGGATGTGATGCAGCAGAATAGGCATCGTCACACGCGAGGGAACGGGACGCGTATGATCGGAGCTAATAATGACAATATCCTTCTTGCCAGCACAAAGCTCCTCGAGCGAAGGCGAGCCATAAGGGTTGGCAAGCGACTCCTCTACCAGCTCTTCCTGCGATTTCGTAGTCTTAAACTCGTTTTGATGACCTTCCATCACACCCGCGAAGTTCTTATCCTCGAGCTCCAGATGCAACGTCTTGTGGTCAAACGGCAGTTCACATTCAAACAATGACGAGCGCCCTCTTCCTTTCAACTGACACACTAGATAAACCGTTGGAAGGATACGCCGCTCACCGAAAAACACCACCGTCCACCGACTCATTAACACAACGTTCATATTTGACCCACAACAAAACGGACGCGACCTCAAACGGGACCGCGGCCGTCACAGCTGTAAGGTGCGAAGCGCCCAATGCATCATTCTTCTCCTCAGCTTTAATCCCTGAAGATCGAGGACGAAGGGACCCGACGGGTTTCCCTCTGAATGCACTCCGCAGCACGAAGCCCCCTTATCCGCAGCTCCGAAGGAGCAGGATAAGGGGGCTTCAAGTGCGAGGACGCATTCAGAGGGAAACCCATCGGGCCCCGGTGAGAACCACAGGGCTATCGATTACCCCGTGTTCTGCAGTCCTGCCGAGACGCCGGTCACAGTCGAAAGAATCAGGCTCATGTACTCGGCCTTCTTCTCCTCGGCCATCTCGTCCTGATTCATGCGCACCTCGCGAAGGGCGCGGACCTGGGCGATGGACAGGGCGTCGACATAGGGGTTACGCACGCGGACGGCGCAGCCGAGCACGCGGCGGCGCTGCAGCGGCCACTCGTCACCGACGATGGCAAGGACCCACTTACGCGTGAGCTGCATCTCGGTAAAGACCTTCTCGGACAGATCCTGGCGATCGCCCAGGTGCAGATACATCTTGGCGATGCGCTGATCGGTCTTGGCGATCGACATCTCAATATTGTCGATAAAGGTGCGGAAGAACGGCCACTCCTGGTAGGCAGCCTTGAGCTGGTCAAGATCGCCAAGCTGCTCGCAGGCGGTGCCCAGGCCGTACCAAGCGGCCAGGTTAATGCGCGCCTGGCTCCAGCTGAAGATCCACGGAATGGTACGCAGGTCGTCGAGTGACTTCGCACCCAGACCGCGCTTGGCCGGACGCGAGCCGATCGGCAGCAGACCGACCTCGGTCAGCGGCGTCACGGTCGAGAACCACGGTGTAAAGTCCTCGGTGTTCAGCAGGTCCAGATAGCGCTCGTGGCTTGCGGTGTTGAGCTTCTCGGCCATATCCCAGAACTTCTGCGTGGTCTCGGTGTTGGTCTTCTCGACACTCGGGGCCGACTGCAAAAGCGTTGCGGCAGCAACGGACTCAACATGGCGCTGAGCCAGCGTGCGGTTGCCGTAACGGGCAAAGATGACCTCGCCCTGCTCGGTGAGCTTAAAGAAGCAGTTGACCGAACCCTTGGGCTGCGCCAGCACGGCCTTGTTGGCCGGGCCGCCACCACGGCCCACGGCACCGCCGCGACCGTGCATGAGCACCAGGTCGATATCGTTCTTCTCGGCCCACTTGGCGATGCGCTCCTGCGCGGAGTGCAGCGCGAGCATGGCCGTGGTAGGACCGGCGTCCTTGGAGGAGTCGGAATAGCCCAGCATGACCTCCATGCGGCGGTTGGTCTGGGCAAGGCGCTTTTGCACCACGGGCAGCGTAAGCATCTGGTCGAGCACGTCAACGCAGCCCTCGAGGTCCTCGAGTTGCTCGAACAGCGGGATCACGTCGAGCTCGGGAACGTCCTCCTCGTGTGCGAAGGACAGGTGGGCCAGCTCAAAGACGTCGGCCACATGCTGGGCGCTCTTGGTAAACGAGATGATGTAGCGGTGCGCCATCTTCTTGCCGTAGCGCTTTTGGATGGAGCCGATAGCGCGGAAGGTATCGATGACCTCGCGCGTCATGGGCTGCAGGTCGCCATGGATACCGTTCTCGTGGATATCCTTGAGGGCGCGGGCGTGCACCACGGAATGCTGACGGAACTCCATCTCGACCATATGGAAGCCGAAGGACTCGACCTGCCAGATGATGGTCTGGACCGGGCCGTAGGCGGCACGGACGGCACCGCAGGCAGCAAGCGAACGCTGGACGACGCGCAGGTCATCCAGGAACTCGTCGGCGCTGTGGTACATGGTGTCGGTGATGCGACGGACGGTGGCGTTCAGACGGTCGGCCATGACGAGCATGACGGCGCGATGTGGCTCGTGCTCGGAGATCAACTCAGCACGTGCGGTGTACTGGGTGCTCATCTCGACCTGATGGTTCCACAGGTTGATGAGCTCGGCAGACGGCTTGCTGTAGGTGGCCTCGAGCGTGAGGTTGCGGCCGATGCGGCGGCACTTGTCCTCGAGCTTGAGCACCATGTGGGTAAAGTACTTGGCGGCGACCTCACGGCTCACCTTGGCGGTGACGTTGGGGTTACCGTCGCGGTCGGAACCGATCCAGCTGCCGGGATGGAAGAACGCCGGGCACAGCGGCGGCACGGTACCGGCCTTGTCGCCCAGCACCCAGTCGTCAAAACGACGATAGATGACGGGGATAACGTCGAACAGCGTGTTATCAAAGATGTCGATGATGGTATCGGCTTCCTCGACCGGCGTGGGCTTCTTGAGCGCGATGGGGCTCGTACGCACCAGGGCGTCGATCTCCTGCAGCATATGGCGCTCGTTCTCCACCAGGTCGGAGCCGCCCAAACGCGGACGCTCCTCCAGCAGGTTGGAGATACGGCGAATCTTGCCCTCGACGGCCTTACGACGGGCCTCGGTGGGATGTGCGGTAAAGACAGGGTGGAACTCGAGCTTGCCGAGCAGCTCATTGGCACCCTCGACGCCCATCTCGTTTACCAACTGGTGATAGGCGACGGTGAGTTCGTTGGCGGGATCGACCTCGGTATCGGTCGATGCGCCGGCCTCGCGCTCGCGCAGCTGCGCCACACGGTAGTTCTCCTCCGACAGGTTTGCCAAGTGGAAGAAGCTCGTAAAGGCGCGAACGATGACCTGCTGCTTATCAAGCGGCAGGCTGTCAATCAGATCGACGACTTCGCGAAACGCCACGGCGGTGGGCTCGTCGGCAGTGGGCACGCCCTGTTCGTCAACGGACTCGTCGGCAGCGCGGCTACCGGGGTTGCCAGCATTGGCCACAATCTCGGCTGTCAAAATCTTGTCGAACAGGTCCGCGATCTCGGGATCATACTCGCTAAGCACACGACGTTCCAGGCGCAGGAACAGCGCCAGATTATCGCGCAGCTCCTCGGGGATCTCGATCTCGGCGAGACGCTCCCTGGACTCGGCATTCGAGCCGATTCGGTTAACGAGGCGGTTGACCACGGCAGCGACGCGCGCCGCGGCTTCGGGTACAGACTGGTTGCTTAGGTTCTCAGCCACGTTTCCTCCCATTCCTCCTTCTATGCACGTAACATGCGGTATTCATTATAGGCGCTTGAGAAATACTTTCGACACTGATTGCGCTTTACCACACAAAAGTATTTTCTGCATTGCAAGGGTTTTTGCTCTAAATGGTCGTATTTCTCGGTGGACGGCATACACAAACGGGGGCATTCCGCATAAATGCGAAACACCCCCGTAACAATCGCTCGTCGCGAGCGGGACATGTTAGCGGGTCCGCAGCTCAAAAATCATACGCTACAGACGCTCGCGAACCGCCTCGACGACGTTGGCCAGATCGACGAGAACCTCGTCATGGCTCTGCATGTCGCGCACCTTGACCTTGCCGGCGGCAAGCTCGTCGCCACCCAAGACCAGGATGAGCTTGGCGCCCACCTTATCGGCCTGCTTAAACTGGGCCTTGAGCGAACGGCCCTGATAGTCGGCCTCGGTCACAATCCCTGCAGCGCGAAGCTGCTGCGTAATGGTAAAGACGTTCTGACGCAGCTCCTTGCCGGCGTTGGCAACGTAGACGCACGGGACCTCCTCGGCACCCAGGTCGCTGCCAAAGGCCTGCAGGGCCAGCAGGGCGCGCTCAAAGCCGACGGCAAAGCCGACGCCCGCCGTGGGCTTACCGCCCTCGAGCTCAACGAGGCCATCGTAGCGACCGCCACCACCGATGGAGCCGACACCGGCGCCGGGAGCCTCGACCTCAAAGACAGTACGGGTGTAGTAGTCCAGGCCGCGCACCAGGGTGGGATCCTCGACATACTCGATACCGGCGGCATCCAGATAGCGCTTGACCTGCTCGTAGTGCTCGCGGCACTCATCGCACAGGTTGTCGCCCATCAGCGGAGCGTCGGCCATGATCTCGCGGCAATGGTCGTTCTTGCAGTCGAAGGCGCGCAGCGGGTTGAGCTCGGCGCGCTCACGGCACTCATCGCACATCTCGTCGGCGTGATCGAGGATAAACTGCTTGACCTGCTCGCGGTATGCCGGACGGCACTGCGCATCGCCCATCGAGTTAATAAGCAAACGGAGCTTGGACAGATCGAAGCCCAGGCGTTTGTAGAACTCCATGAGCATGATGATGCACTCGGCGTCGGCAGCCGGATCGGGAGCGCCGAGCCACTCGATACCCACCTGGTGGAACTGGCGCAGGCGACCCTTCTGGGGACGCTCGCCACGGAACATGGCCTCGGCGTAATAGGCCTTAAACGGCGTGGAGCCCTGGGGCACTAGGTTGTTCTCCACGACGGCGCGCACCACACCGGCCGTGCCCTCGGGACGAAGGGCCAGGCGCTGCTTGGGCTTGAGTTTGGTGTCGGTGCCCTCGGTAAAGACGCGCTCCAGGTTGGCACCACTGAACACGCGGAACATTTCCTTGCGCACGACGTCGGTCGACTGGCCGATGCCGTGGACAAACACGTCCACCTGCTCGATAGCGGGCGTCTCGATGGGCTTAAAGCCAAACGGCTCGAACACGCCGGCAGCGATCTGCTGCATCTTCTGCCAGGCGCGCATCTCGGCGCCGATAAGGTCGCGGGTTCCCTCCGCCTTCTGTGCCTGCATGGGCAAACACCTTTCTTTTGTATCGCGTCATAGGTAGTGATCATTATACGGCACAAACACAAACAGCGGCGGCGCGTCTGACCGAACGAGGGTATGGGGACTCGTTCGGCCAGATGCGTCGCCGCTGTTTGCGATCCGTTTTCCTCCGTCCCCTTCGGATCACGCGACCCCTTGGGGACGGAGGAAAACGGATCATTTCGTAGGCCCGTGGCCGCCTTGGAAACCGAATGATGGCACGAGCATCCATTCGGCTTCCAAGGCGGCCACGGACAGAACGGGGCGAACAGAAAAGAACGACGGACGCCTACTCCCCCGCCACGCTTGCGCGCAGCTTGGCGGCGATGGGCTCCGAGGCCAGCAGGAATACGAGCATGACAACAGAACACACCAGGCACACGATCCAGGCGCTCGCAAAGGAGCCCGAGACGGCAAAGAGCACATAGACCTGCCAAAGCTCACCCACAAAGCTCATGCCCGCGAGCACCGCCGAGGTGGCGATAACGGTTAGGGAGCCCAAAACGCGACCGCTTACTTTATCGGCAACATGGCCAATGACAAGCGATCCGATAACGCTCACCACGGTAGAGATCGCATTGGAGACGTTGTACTGCGCAAGGGAAATACCCAGGTCGCTGACGATCAGCGGCTGGAACAGGCTCATGCAATTGACAAAAATCGTGTAACACGTGGCCATGATCACGAAGCCGGAGGCCACCACGAGCCAGCCGGGGAAGAACTTACGCTGCTGGGGCATACTGCTCCTTATTTAACAAACGAATAGCCGGCGCCGGGCGCCGGTAGTGCCCAAGATTGCCTTGAAAGACAAGGGCATAGGCCTTACGGCCATGCCCGCAGGCTTGAAAGGCAAGGTTGGATGCTACCGGTGGTCGGCGATATAGCCCAAAGCGACGGCGGTATAGGCCGCAGCACCGAGCGGCAGCTCGGCATCGTTAAAACGTGCCTTGGGATGGTGCTGGGCAAAATGCTCGTCCGTGTCGGTTACGGCCGCGCCCACGGTAAAGTACGCACTCGGAATCTCGCTCGAGATAAGCGCGAAGTCCTCACTCGCCATGGCATGGAAAAGCGGCAAGAAAGCCGCCTTGGGCAATGTCGCACCCACGTAGCCAAGCGAAGCCTGGGTCATGTCGTCATCGAGCACGAGCGGGGGAACATCCGAGAGCGTCTCGATGGTGGCCGGCGTACGATAGGTCGCCGCGACACCATCGGCAACCTCGGAGATACGCTCCTTGAGGTGCTCCATGAGCTCAACGTCAAAGCCGCGCAGCGTGCCTTCGAGCACGCAGGTATCTGGGATGACGTTGGCCGCTTGGCCACCGGCAAACTTACCCACGGTCAGTGCGACCTCCTTGGCCGCCGGCACTTCGCGAGCAATGAGCTCCTGAAGCGCCAGGTGCACATGGACGCCGGCCGTGATGGGGTCGATGCAGATCTCGGGGCTCGAGCCATGGCCACCCTTGCCCTGCAGCGTGATACGGAAACCGTACACGCCCGAGAGCGCCGGACTCCCATAGAGCACCTGGCCGAGCGGCGATTGGCTGTTGACGTGCATGGCAAAAGCCGCCTGAGGACACGGGTTCTCGAGCAAGCCGTCGGCGATGGCAGCACGTGCCCCCTCAAAGGTCTCCTCACCCGGCTGGAACAGCAGTTTGACGGTGGCATTGGCGTCGACAAGTTCGGCCTCGCGGGTCTTGAGCAGACGCGCCGCACCAAGCAGCGCCGTCGCGTGCATATCGTGACCGCAAGCATGCATGCAGCCGTTCGTAGAGGTGAAAGGCTCGCCCGACTCTTCCGCGACGGGAAGGGCATCCATGTCACCGCGCAGCATGATGACCGTACCGGCCTGTTCGTCCGTGCAGACGCCATTGCCCTGGGCCGCGGCGGCACCGGCGCCGACAAGGCCCACAACACAGGAACCATCGACGAGCGTGGCAAATGGGATATCCATCTCGGTCAGGCGCGCTTGAATATACGCAGAGGTCTGCGGGAGGTTATTGCCCAGCTCGGGCGTCTGGTGTAAATCGTGGCGCCACGCAGCGAGCTCGTCTGCAAAAGCCTGAGCTTCTGCAACAAGACCGTCACCGATGGCGGCTTGCGCCGCCGCGGCGGCCTTGGGCGCTGATTGCGGTTGAAGATCGGACAGTGCTGGTGCCATAGATGCCCTCCAGTAACGTTTTTGCAGCAAGCACTTTGATAGCATAAAGTGCAAGGTACAACTTTAAGGGCGATGCATAAAAAAATGCCGCCCCGGAAGGCGGCGCAACAAGTTGTTTACAATTGCGGGCGAGATTTTTGGCGCAAGAAATCGAAATGCGTCTCGCTCAAGATAATCGACAGGAAGATGAGCGCAAAGCCGGCAAGTAGACGCGAGGTGAGCGCCTCCCCCATCAGCAGCACCGAGAACAGCACACCCGAAGGCGACTCCATCGAAAGGAGCAGCGAGCCCGTCGAGGCCGGGACATGCGCCAGGCCGACGTTTTGGATGAGCAGGGCCACGCACGTACAGCCCACCGAGAGAAACGCCATCGCACCGATAAAGCTCGGCGTCCACACGGACAGAGGCGCCTGGGTCTCGAATAGCAGCGACGAGATCAGGCTCAGCACGCCGTTGCCCACAAACATCCAAAACGTGATGACGTTGATGTCCATCTTGCGGCCATACTTGGCGGTCACCGCCATCTGGATGGCAAAGAAGACCGCGCCGCCCAGTGTGATGACATCGCCGACATTGAACTCGACGCTATCGAGCGCCACCAGCCCAATGCCCGCCAGGCACAGCAACGCGGCGCCCAAGTTGTAACGGGTAAGCTTTTCGCCGCTTAGAACGTAGCTCGCAAACGGAACCAAGATGCAGTACGTGCCCGTCAAAAACGCGCTTTTGCCTGCCGTGGTCTGTGCCAGGCCAATCGTCTGCAAACCGTAGGCACCCCACATGAGCGCGCCCATGCCAAGTCCAACAATCAGGTTTCGAGCGTTGAAATGGGCAATGATGCGCTTGTGGAAGATGGCAAGCATGACCAACGACGCCGGAAGAAAACGAATGTAGAGCAGCTCGAACACCGGAACGGTATCGAGCGCATCCTTCATGGTGGTGAAGGAATAGCCCCAGATGACCGCTATCGAAAGCAGCAAGACCTTCCAGAACAGCGGCGAGCGTGCGCCGGCACCGCGAGAGGCGCCGCCGGCACCCAGGTCTTCGCGGGCCACAGGGCTGTCGGGCAAGTTTTCGATTTCGCTGGCTGCGTATTGGGCCATGGAACATCCTCACACTCAAACTGGGCGTGGTGTCCGCACGCGTATGGCTGCGTGCCGCCTCATGGTCAAATAAAAACGAGGCGCACCGGACCCCCGGCACGCCCCGCTACTGTAGCAACAACCAAGCAACCCACGCAATCCAGCCCACTAAAGCGTCGGCAAAGTTTTGTTCCGCCGTTCCACCGAACGGCGGACCGGCCGACGCTGCGCGAGCCGCAGCATCAGCGTTTACATTGTTGCGCTAGATTAATTTAGTACTCTCCAGCTTTTCGATAATCCAGTCGTTGGCCTTGATGACCGGACGGCGGAAGACGACGCCCAGTGCCAGCGACGGAATCAGATAGCTCGCCAGAATGCCCAGCTCAATCCAGTACTCCATATGGTAGGCACCGGCCATGGCGGCATGCATGGCGTTGATGCCGTGAGTAAACGGCAGGAACGGATATATCGCCTGGAACACGGGGCCGGTCATCTCGATGGGGAACGTGCCGCCCGAACCGCCGACCTGCATGACCAGCAGCACGACGGCGAGCGCCTTGCCGATATCGCCAAACGAAACCGTAAGCGTGTAGACGATATTGGAGAACACGAGACTCGCGACCCAGCCCGCCAGCACAAACTGCAGCGGGTTGTCGCACTGAATGCCAAAGAACAGGATGTCGCCCGCGCACACGAGCGTCGCCTGTAGCAGGGCCAAACCGCCAAAGAACAGGTAACGACCCAGGTAGATCTCGTGCAGGCGCACGGGGATGAGCTCGTTGATAAGCTCATCGTCAACCGAGACCTTCATCATGGCTGCCAGTACGATCGAGCCGACCCACAGCGACAGGATCGTGTAGAACGGCGCCATGGCCGAACCGTAGTTGCGGATCGGATAGACTGGCTTGCGGTCGAGCGCGACGGGGCCGGAAAGCGACACGGCCAGACCCTCGGGATCATTGCCGATCATCGTCTTGATCGTAGCGAGGTCATCCGACATCAAGGC
>ERZ827197.2501-NODE-2501-length-12057-cov-3.288952_pt1 | contig 12057 bp, 4 predicted proteins | sample MGYA00519867_ERZ827197 | MGnify/ENA primary metagenome ERZ827197 (study PRJEB31778, sample SAMEA3449278) | human gut metagenome | biome: human gut; feature: human-associated habitat; material: faeces | place: United Kingdom | collected 2010/2012 ...
AGATCACGGCCGTAACGATCGCATCGCCCTTCACGTTGCCCTGCACCGAAATGTGCTTGCCCATCGAAGCGCCCGTAGCGTTCGTATAGGAGAGCAGCTCGGCAGGCATTTCATCCGTCGATGCCGCCGCATAAACCTTGAATTCGGCATTGGGATTAGCCAAGTTCGCATAGAGAATGTTGCCCGCGTCGTCCGAGGTCATACCGCCGTCGGCCGCTACGCCCTTCATGTCGTGTGCACCCAAGAAATCACCCGTCGCTCGGTTGAACAGGAACTTGTCCGCACCGGTCGAAAGCACGAGCTTGTTGCCCGACGCCGCCAGCGAATAGATCTTACCGCCGGCATTGACGATTCCGAGTTTGTCGAGCGATACGTTCTGCCAAACCTCCGTCTCGCTGCCCGCACGCCAGCCGTATTTGATCTTGGGCGGAATCTCCTTGCTCACGGAATAAACCCGCTTGGTCACGCCGTCATGCGCCGTAACCGTAAATTTCACGCCCTCGCCCTCGTAATTGGCCGCAACGGCGGGATCGGGCGAGATCGTGGCGTGGGGAGAAAGAATCACCTGCGCCGTCACCGACGAAAGGTCATCGACCGTAATGAGCGAAATCGTGTTCCGGTCGTTATCGATCACACCCTGAATAGCCGGTTCGTCGGTGGCGAAAGAGATGATCTCGCATTTATCCGATTTCTTGATGTTGCCCGTCACGCAGAAATTGCGCTTCGAACCGTCGACACGCGTCAGCGTAAACCAGTTTTCCTTCGTCAGATCCAATACCCCAAGCATCGGCGTGATGAAACAGTTGTCATCCAGATTAGCCGTGACGCGCATCTGGGTAATCGAAGTGGTATTCGACGAATTTTCGGGATAATAGTAAGGAACATCGATCACGATACGCTCCTGTCCCTCGGTCACCGCCGCGGTGAATTTTGCCAGCGGGTCGTTTTTATACTCCCCGGTAGCGAACTGCGCCGAGATGGTGTTCAGCCCCTGATCCACGACCGACGGGGTCAGCTCATCCGGCTCATGGCAGCCGCCTAAGCCGAGCAGAGCCGCCAATGCAAATAATTTAATGCTATTTTTCATGGTTTCGGTTTCTTTTAGAGATTATAACCACTCAGGGAACTGCTTGACGGCCGAATTGTTGCTCAGCTCGGTTTCAGGCAGCGGAATACGGTAAAGCTTCTCTTCGAAAAGGCGGTCCTTACGGTCGCAGTCGACGTAGGTATAAATAAACTCGGCACCCTGCTTTTCGATTTTGAGACCGTGTACGCGGCTGTTCTGACCGGAATAAGCCGTATGCGCGAGTTTCCAGCGGCGCATGTCCCAATAATGATGTCCTTCGCAGTAAAGTTCGATCTTCCGCTCCTGCCGGATCGCCGCCATCAGCGCCTCGCCGGACTTATTGGAGTAAGGCAGGCCTACGCGCTCCCGAATCTGGCGCAGGTCGTCGTTCGCACCGTCGGCCCCCAGCATGTAGCACGCCTCGGCGTGATTCAGAATGACTTCGGCCAGACGAATGGCGATCCAAGGCTGCGTACAGGCTTTCGAATAGTCGGTATAACCTTCGTTCAGCATTTTGCGCAGATAATAACCCGTGGTCGTACGGCCATTGAGCGCCGAACCGTCGTCGTAAACGGCATAGCCGTCTTTACCGCTCACATAAGGTTCGAGAGCACGGCCTTTCCATTCGCACCCGTTGTAAAGCACGGAAGCATGGAAACGGGGTTCCAATTGGGCATAAGGCGGCGTATCGGTCGTACCGGTCGTCGTATTGTGCCACGGTGTCCAGTCGGGATAACCGCCCGTCGTCGCCAGTTCGTACGACTCGACCATCTCCTGCGTCGGAGTGGCCCGGCCGCCCATGGTCGTATTGTCGCCGCCCGGCATAAAGAGCTTGTCCCAGCTATGGTTCGGGCCGCCGACCAGATAGTTGTATTCCAGAATCGACTCCGTATTACCGTCGCGCATCGAGGTAAACGCCTTGGCGTAATCGGCGGCCGTTTTGCCCGGCATCAACACATAACCGAGTTTGAATACCTCTTCGGCCGCGGTTTTGGCCGACTGCCAGCGTTTGGCATAGAGCATCGCGCGCGACAACATCGCATACGCGGCACCGGAAGTAATGCGCCCCGCTTCGTTGTCCCATTTGGCCGGAAGGGTCTTGGCGGCATAGGAAAGGTCGCCTTCGACCATATTCCACCCCTCCTCCTCGGTCGAGAGGGCCTTATTCTCGGTAATCGCCAGCAAATCCTCGTTATAGAGAATCACCTCCGGAGTGCGCTTCAGCAACTGGAAATAGAGGAATCCGCGGAAGAACCGGGCCTCTGCCTCGAAACGCTTGTAAGTGTCGCCGTCGAAATTGCTTCCGTATTTTTTCAGTCCGTAAAGGAACTCGTTGACGCGACGGATACGAGTGTAGGTATCATCCCATGCTCCGAAATGGAAAGCGGCCGTCGATGCGGCAAGTCCGCCCTCGGCGAAAGCGATGATATTGGCAAACCCCACGTTCGTGCCCGGCGTGGCGGATCCGAACTTGAGCGTCTCGGTCAAGCCGTCCGTCAGGCCGACCTGACTGTCGCCGGTCTCAAACGCCCCGTACCGGGAGATGTAGGGATAAAACCCATTGACATACTGAGTCACATAATTGACGTCGCTCCATACGATCTTTTCCGACACCTTGTTGGTCGGACTCATGTCGAGCCAATCGTTACAGCCCGTCATGGCGACCGTAGCAGCCAGCAAAACGATATTTATGATTTTCTTTTTCATGATTTTGAATTTTGTCGGTTAGAACGAAACTTCGAGACCGCCCACAACCGTACGCTGCTGCGGATAGTAACCGTTGGTCACGCCCGGCCATTCGGGATCGACGCCTTCGGGCAGACCCGACCATGTACAGAGGTTGTTGCCTTCGATATAAACCTTCACCTTTTGGATGCGCAGTTTGTTGGTCCAGTTTTTGGGCAGCGTATAGCCCAGATGAACCGATTTCAGACGCAGATACTTTCCGTCGCGGTACCAGAACGACGAAGCATAGGAGTTGTTCGTGTTAGGCGGATTGAGCGACAGACGGGGATACTCCGCATTGGGATTTTCGGGCGTCCATGCCTTTTCTACGAGATAACGCGGCGAGTTGGCGCCGGCCTTGAACGGACAGGTGAAAATCGTATTGTCCTCATTCCAGTTGTAATAAGTACCCGTCAGCGAAACGTCGCAAACGGCAGCCCCGACAAACAGAATATCGAATTCAAGTCCTTTCCACGAAGCATTGAGATTGACACTGCCGTTGAACTGCGGACGCTGGCCGCGGCCGAGATAGGCGCGGTCCTGATCGTACGTAATGGCGCCGTCGCCGTTGAGATCCTTGTATTTGATATCGCCCACACGGGGACGCGAGCCGGAGATCCACGGCGAATTGTCGATCTCCTCTTCGCTTTGGAACAGGCCGTCGCACCGGTATCCCCAGATTTCGCCGAGCGTCATGCCCTCGTAGTAGTTCACCTTGTAGTTGGTCGGCAGCGTTCCGGTCTTGCTCGTGTAGCGGGTGATCTTGCTGGTGTTGTCCCACACCGACACCTTGATGTTGTAGCTCAGGGGCTTGCCTCCGACGGTGTGGGTGTTGCGCCACGAGATGCTGGCCTCCCAGCCGTCGGTGTGCATGTCGGCGTAGTTGCCTTTCGGGGCGCTGTTGCCGTAGACGGCCGGAAGCTCTTCGCCCACTACGTACATGTCGGTGGTTTTCTTGCGGTAGATGTCCGCCGAGAAATTCAGCCGGCCGTTGAAGGCTTCGAAGTCCACTCCGAGGTCGTAGGTCGTAGCCGTCTCCCAGGTCAGCCCGTCGGGGATCGGCGACGGTGCGGCCGTGTAGTTGAATACGCTGCCGTTGTTGAGCAGCGACGACTGGGAGATGCTCATGGTCGAGAGATAGGCATAGGTGTCGCTGATGAGTCCGTTGCCGGCCGAACCGACCGATACGCGCAGTTTGAGGTTGTCGAGCCATTCGGCATTCCTGAGGAAGCTCTCCTCCGAAATGCGCCATCCGGCCGATCCCGACGGGAAGAATCCCCAGCGCTGGTTGGAGGGGAATTTCGAATTGCCGTCGTAGCGGCCGCTCGTTTCGAAGAGGTACTTGCCCTTGTAGGAGTAGCTGATGCGGTAGAACGCTCCGACGAGTCCCCAGTCGTAGCTGCCGTTGTCCTTGAGCGTGATGGCCTCGCCCTCGAGCAGGCTGAAGTTCGGCATGCCGGGAATGATGATGCCCTCGCGGTTCATCAGGTTGCTCTTGTAGGTGTAGTCCTCGATGTTCCAGCCGCCGAGCACCGTCAGCGAGTGGTCGTCGCCCAGGCGGGGCGTGTAGGTCAGCGTGGCGTTCGAGGCTACCTTCTGGCGGTTGTACGAACGCTCTTCGTAGAGCGATCCCGAGGGCCGTTCGGCCGAGCTGTTCGGTCCGGTGTGGAAGGTGTAGCTGTTCACGGCCTGCCGGCGGTCGGTCTGGTTGAAGTAGAAGCTGACGTCGATGTTGCCCACCAATACGTCCTTTATCAGGTCGAGGTTCACCGACGTGCGGTTGTTCATGTCGAACTTGCGGTCCTTGCGCCACGAGTTGCCCTCGACGAATCCGGCCCAGCCCGTGTAGACGGCCGCTTCGGTCCAGGTGCCGTCGGGATTGGTGACCAGCGTGACGGGGAACGCCTGGTGGTTGAGCATGCGGTTGATGTTCATCGGCGTGGACGTGATGTCGGTGTGGGCCGTCGGCTGGTGCGAATAGCGGTACATGAAGTCGGTCGTGTTCTCGATGCGCAGCCACGGTTTCACCCGGACGTCGCCTTTGGCCTTGACGTTGAACTGCTGGTACTTCTCGTCTCCGGCGTTGTAGATGCCGTCCTGTTCGAAGATACGTCCCGAGACGTAGTAGGAGGCCGTTTCGCCGCCGCCTGTCACGCTCAGGTTGTGCTGGTGGCCGGTCGTGTAGTCGCGGTAGAACACGTCGTACCAGTTCGTGTTGCCGAAATATTCGTAGGCGTTCTGGTTGTTGATGCGCCATTTCTCGAACGACGGGTCGCTGTTGCGGCGGGCCAGCTCGTTGTACCACGTGCGGTTGAACTTGAAGACATTGTTGATGTTGGCCGGGTCCGTGCCGTAGGCGTTGGTGTAGGATTCGAGGAAGGAGGTGGTGAAGTCGTAGCCGTTGGTGACCATCTGCGGCGTCGTGGCCCGTTTGTAGAAGGTGTACGTGCCGTTGTAGGTCACCTTCGCGCGGCCTTTCTGGGGCGCTTTGGTCGTCATCAGGATTACGCCGAACGTACCCCGTGCGCCATAGACGGCCGTCGAGGAGGCGTCCTTGAGCACGGTGATCGACTCGATGTCGTCGGGGTTCACGGTGGACATGTCGGTTTCGACGCCATCTACCAGCACGAGTGCCGAACCGCCGGCTCCGATCGAGTTTTCCGCGCCGCGGATGCGTATCGTGGCGGCACGGTTGGGCTTGCCGTCGGAGAAGGTCATCGTCAGGCCCGGGATGGCGCCCTGAAGCGACCGCGAAATACTCATCGACGAGCCGTTCCGCTCCTCGAGCGTCTCGGCCGAGAGGGTCTCGACCGCACCTACGATGTCGCGGCGTTTCTGGAGGCCGTATCCGACCACCACCACCTCTTCGAGGCTGGTGTTGTCCTCCTCGAGCGTGACGTCGATGCGGGTCTGTCCGTTCACCCGGAGCGTCTGCTGTTTATACCCGATATAACTGAAGTTCAAGGTTTCTCCCGTCGCGGCTTCGATCGTGTAGCGGCCGTCGGCATCGGTGGTCGTGCCGCGGGTCGTGCCCGGTACGACCACCGTGACGCCGAGAACGGGTTGTCCGTTCGGGTCTTTCACGATGCCCGACACGGACCCCCCCCCTCCGTTCTGTGCCCCGACGGACAGCGAGAGGAGAGCGAAGAGCAGTGCCAGCGCGAGGTTCCGGATGCGCGGGCGGTTCTTCTCCGCGGCGTCCGTGCTGGGCGAGTAGCATTGTTTCATTGTACTGCGTGTTTAGTGATTAATCGGTTTTCGCCGTTCCGCCGATATACCTTATTATATATACGAAGCGTCGATCGAACGGCCGTGCAGGTTGTTTCCGATTATATCCTGTGGGAAGAGGGCTGTTGAAAAATTTTAAAAATTAAGGTTTTAGTTTTGTTGGTTTCTTTTGGTTTTCAAATTTATGTTTTTATTTCTTTTTATGCAACTTTTGGTGCGAAAAATTTCTTCCGATGTGTTTCTTTATTCTTCGCCGGATCTTTTGCTTTACGAATGGTTGTGTGTAACATATTGATTGATATGTGTTTTGTTGTTTCGGTGCGAAAGTCGGGAAAGTTTGTTATAAAAGTGTTTCAGAGTTGTGTAAATGTTATTAAAGGAAAATTTTTCTTTCTAAAAGTTGTTTTTCGTATGGTTTGATTTGTGAAAAAGAAAAATAGTTTTTACTTTTGTCGTGCAGGTTATTCGATTCATATTCTTTTGCAGGGTAAAGAAGTGCCGTCCCGGGACCTCTGTCCCGCTGTTCTGTCGGCGATCGTTCTGTTTACTCTAATCGAATTGTGTATGAAACTTATGAAACGTTCTATGGGCATGATGCTCGCCCTGTCGGTCTGTTCGCTCGCGGCCTGTTCCGACGATCAGGATGCGGCGCCGCTCAGGCGCGACTCCGACGCGGTCGAGCTGGCGTATAACGCGGATGCCGCGACACGTGTCTCGGTCCGGTACGACGGGGCCTGGGAGGCGCGCGCGGAGTGTCCCGACCCCACCGGAGAGCCGGGCGAAGCCTGGTTCTCGGTCTCGCCGGCGAGCGGCGTGGGCAACGGTCGGGATTATCAGTATGTGACCGTTACGGCGCAGCGCAATCCGGGCGGCAAGCGCACCGGCTACCTTTATCTGAAATCGGCCGGCGGCGAGGTCGCCGTGACGGTTACGCAGTCCGACGGCCGCTTCTCGGTCGAGGATCCGGTGATTTCGGGATCGCTGCGCACGGGCTCGGAGTCGGCGGCTTCGCTCGATATCGTTTACGACAAGGCGTTCGGCGGCGAGCGGGTGCTCGTCGAGGCTTCGCTCGCAGGAGCCGGTTCGGACGGACTGCGGATCGAGGAGACTTTCGAGACGGAGATCGAGCGCGAAGGCAGCGGCACGATTTCGGTGCCGATCACCGGAACGCCCTCCTCGCTCGGCGATCTGGTTTGCCGGGTGAGGTTTTCGCTCGACGGCGAAGTGAAGTTCGAGGGCGAGGTGCAGGGCAGCGTCAATTCGTCGAACGAGCTGTTCCGCATGGGCTTCGACCTGTTCGTCTGGGGCGGCAACTACCCCGACAACCGGAAGGGACCGGGCCCCAACGGTTCGGCGACGGCCGGCAAGGACTTCGTCGGTACGGAGCCTTCCGAACCGGATGTGATCACGGCCGGGTCGGACGGTACGAACGACGTTTTCAAGACGATGTCCGAGGAGTACCGCATCAACCGCGGCGTGGAGAAGTGGGACGGGCAGCGCGTTTACGAACACCCGGGCTATGTGAAGTTGGGTGTGACGAACAACGGCGGCTGGATCATGACGCCCGAGCTGGAGCAACTGTCGGCCGTCCCGGAGACCGTCGTCGTGTCGGTCGATTTCCTGCGTTTCGACAACGAGGAGGGAACCTACCTCGTTTCGGCCGAAGGGGCGGGCACGGTGCTCAACGGCAAGGTCGATGCCGCGGTGCTGCCGACGCAGTCCTCGGCGGCGGACAGGAAGTGGAAGACGCTGAGCTTCACCGTGCAGGACGCCACGAACAAGACGCGGATCAAGATCTGCGCCGAATCGCTCGACGGCGCAGGGTATCGCATCAATATCGACAATATCGTCGTGATGGGTTCCGACGAGACGGAGGTGACCGAGAAGCTGCCGGCTCCCGACGCCGGGTCGATCGCCTACACGCCGGGCGACACGTCGATCGCGGTCGCCTGGGAGGGCGTGAAGGGCGCCTCCTCCTATGAGATCTCCCTGGCGGCGCGCAGCAACCCGGATTTCCGCAAGACGGTGGAGACGGCCGAAGCGGGCTACGAGTTCACCGGTCTCGTCCCCGGGCGCTACCTTTTCACGGTGAAGGCGCTCTGTGCCGGCAATGCCGAATTCGATTCCGACGAGACATCGAAGAACGTGGGAACCCTCGGCTTCGCCGACGAAAAGCTGGCCGCACCGGCCGGGCTTTCGGTCGGCGGGGCGACGGCGACCGGCGCCACGGTGTCGTGGAGTGCCGTGAGCGGAGCCTACGGCTACCGGGTTTCGGCTGTTCCGGCTGCGGGCGGCGAGGCTGCGGAGACGGCTCTGGTGCGGGAGACTTCCTACACCTTCGGGAAATTGCAGGCCGGTACGGAGTACACGGTTTCTGTGGTGGCGCAGGCCGCCGCCGAGGCGGGCGAGTACGATTCGGACGCCGCCGTCGCGCAGCTCGTGACGACCGACCCGCAGCCGCTGATCGCCCCGTCGGTGCGGATTTTCGCCAAGACGCACGGACTGGCCGTGCTCGAATGGGAGTTGTCGTCCGAGGCGCTCGCGCAGCAGCCCGTCACGACGTCGGACACGTACGATTTCCGCGTGAAGAACGCCGCGGGCGAGGTGATCCGGTCGGTCGAGGCGTACAAATCGTTCAACTTCGCCAAATACAGGTACTACCGTCTGGTGTGGGGCGGGCTGGCGCCTTCGACGACCTATACGCTCGAGATGCGCCGCCGTTCGACGGCCGACGCGGAGCGTTACCTCGATTCGGAATGGGCCGCCGTGCAGGTGACGACCGATGCCGACCCCGCGGCCGATCACGCGGACTGCCTGCTTTTCGCCGATTTCGAGCGAATGCCTACGGGCGGACAGCCGTTGTACGGAGCCTACGGCTTCAGCTACGGCGCGACCGAGGATTTCTCGGATCCGGACCGGGTGGACTACACGGCCCCGGGCGACAAGAACTCGATCTACTGTCAGGCCGTGAAGGCGGAACGGTCCTATTTCGACGCCTACCTGCCGGCCTGGGACCTCGACGACTGGACGAAGAACAGTTCGAATATGGGCATGGCGGCCGGGTACATGAAGTTCGGCGGCGGCAGCAAGCCTGCCTGGCTCACGCTGCCGGCGTTCCCCGGGCTGACCGGTCCCACGGAGCTGGAACTCGAGCTGGATGCCTGCTCCTACTACGAACCGAGCAGCGGCGGCGACATGATGTCGCCCTCGAATTCCGATGCGGACGCTCCGTTCTATGTGGAGATTCTCGGCGGCGGCACGATCGCCGGGGTCTCGGGCGAGACCTCCGGGCAGGCCGTGATCTCCGGCGACGGACTGACTGCGGAGCTCCGGAACGTGACGGCCGCGACGATGCGCGGCGAAGGGCGGACCGACTCCTACCGTTATACGAACCACCGGGTCCGTATCTCGGGGGCTACGGCCGCGACCCGCATCCGGATCTATACGGCGCTCGAGAACGACAAGGCCCAGCACCGGATGTGGCTCGACAACCTCAAGGTCCGCAGGGCGCAGTAGCGTTCCGGACCGGTACGACGACAGGCAGCCGGGGGCTGCGCGGATGCAGTCCCCGGGGCCTTTGCCGGGAACCTGCCGCAGGGCGGTTTCCCATGTTACCTGAAATCAACGGATACCGATATTATGAATAAGATCGAAAGTGCGCTCCGGCGCACGACCGACACCCGCGCGCTGGCGTTCGGGGTCGGAACGCTGCCCCGTGCGGCGGAACTTTTTGTCGAACTGTTTCCCGGGCGCCGGGCGCTGGTGGTCGCCGACCTCAATACGTGGCGCGTGGCCGGGGAGGAGGTGCACCGGATTCTCGGCGAGGCCGGAATCGGGCAGGACGCGCCCTGTGTCTTCGCCGATCCCGGGCTCTACGCCGAATGGGGCTACGTCGAACGGCTCGACGCGTTGCTCGCCGGAACCGACGCCGTGCCGGTGGCCGTGGGGTCGGGGGTGATCAACGACCTTGCGAAACTCGCCTCGCACCACAACGGGCGCCGTTATCTGGTGGTCGGTACGGCCGCGTCGATGGACGGATACACCGCCTACGGGGCGTCGATCACCCGGGACGGCAACAAGCAGACGTTCGACTGCCCGGCGCCGTTGGGCATGGTTTTCGACCCGGCGATCGCCGCCGCGGCCCCCGCCGCGCTCTCCGCCTCGGGGTATGCCGATCTGATCGCCAAGATTCCCGCCGGGGCCGACTGGATGCTGGCCGACGCCGTGGGAGCCGAGGCGATGGACGATTTCGCCTTCTCGCTCGTGCAGGACGGACTGCCGGAGGCGTTGTGCGATCCGACGGGCGTGCATGCGGGCGACGTCGGGAAGGTCGGCCGGCTGGCCGAAGGGCTTCTGCTGAGCGGTTTCGCCATGCAGGCCGCGCAGTCGAGCCGTCCTGCCTCCGGGGCCGAGCATCAGTTCAGCCATTTGTGGGACATGGAGCACCTGCGCTTCGGAGGAGCGTCGATTTCGCACGGTTTCAAGGTCGGAATCGGCACGCTCGCCTCGACGGCCTTTCTTGAGATGCTGCTCGAGGCGCCCGTCGAACGGCTCGACGTCGCGGGCTGCGTGGCCGCATGGAAGTCGTGGGAGGAGACCGAGCGGGACATCCGGGCCGTCTTCGCCGGCGATCCCGAGCTGGTGGCCCGCGGTCTGAAGGAGACGTACGGCAAGTATGTCGATCGGCAGGGGCTGTACGAACAACTGACGCGGCTGCGGCAGGCATGGCCCGAACTCCGGGAGCGGATTCGCCGGCAGATCATTCCGTTCGGGGAGGTGCACCGCCGGCTGCGGCTCGTCGGAGCGCCCTGCGAGCCGGAGCAGATCGGAGTGTCGCGCGCCCGGTTCCGGGAGGCTTTCGCGCGGATTCCCTACATGCGGAGCCGCTACTCGGTGATCGACACGGTGTTCCGCTGCGGGTGGATGGAGGAGTGGCTCGACCGTCTGTTCGGTCCGGGCTGTATCTGGGAGATCCGCTGACGGAACCGTCCGTCGGAGGAAAATTCGCGACTTTTTTCGCTTCGGGCGCGGTTTTTTGCTTCGGAAGGCGTATCTTTGTTGAGAAACTGCTAACTTTCATTTCGTAATGACACCGGAACAGGCAAAACGGTTCAAATATTGGCAGACGCGCACCATCCTCGCCACGATGGTGGGCTATGCGCTCTTCTATTTCGTGCGGAAGAACTTTTCGCTGGCCATGCCCGGCCTGGAGGCCGACCTCGGCATTTCGAAGACGAGTCTCGGCGTCTTTCTGACGCTCAACGGGCTCGTCTATGGATTCTCGCGCTTCCTGAACGGCATCCTGGCCGACAGGATGAACGCCCGCTGGTACATGGCCGTCGGCCTGGGGCTCTGCGCGCTGGCCAACTTCGCCTTCGGATTCGGCGAGGACGTCTCCTACTGGATCACGGGCGAGCACACCGGCGACCGTTTCACCAATACGATGATCCTCTTCATGGGGGTCATGTGGGTCGTGAACGGCCTGTTGCAGGGAACGGGCTTCCCGCCCTGCGCGCGGCTGCTCACCCACTGGATTCCGCCCAAGGAGCTGGCTACCAAGATGTCGGTGTGGAACACCTCGCATTCGATCGGCGCGGGACTGGTCGTCATCCTCTGCGGCTACATCATGAGCCACATGGGCACGGGCGACGCCCATGTCGGCGCATGGCGCTGGTGCTTCTGGATTCCGGCGGGCATTTCGTTCGCCGGTGCGATCGGACTGTTCATTTCGCTGCGCGACACGCCCACTTCGGTGGGACTGCCCGAACTGCCCGGCACCGAGAGCAAAAAGAGCGGGGACGCTCCGTCGGCGGCCGACAAGGCCTTCCTGCGCCGCAAGGTCTTCGGCAATCCGCTGATCTGGATTCTGGGCTTCGCCAACTTTTTCGTCTACATCGTCCGTTTCTCGGTGCTCGACTGGGGTCCCACGCTGCTGAGCCAGTCCAAGGGGGTCAGCATGAGCCACGCCGGCTGGCTGGTGGCGATGTTCGAGATCGCCGGCATCGTGGGTATGCTGGTGGCCGGCTGGGCGACCGACA
>ERZ827197.2511-NODE-2511-length-12012-cov-10.376181_pt1 | contig 12012 bp, 6 predicted proteins | sample MGYA00519867_ERZ827197 | MGnify/ENA primary metagenome ERZ827197 (study PRJEB31778, sample SAMEA3449278) | human gut metagenome | biome: human gut; feature: human-associated habitat; material: faeces | place: United Kingdom | collected 2010/2012 ...
CGGAAATGATAATTCAGGAATACATAGAAAAGAGCGTGGATCATTTCCAGGGGGAGCTCATCAGAGTTGAAGTTGAATACGAACCGGGGCAGGCAGCAAATGCAATCCTTTATGATTTTGCAGGGGAGAATATAAGAGTAAGGAAACTGGAGAATGGCCGTTGCAGAGCAGTATTTCAGAAGATGGATAGTGTTACGCTTGTAGGGTGGTTTATGCAGCATGCGGGAATGTATAAGGTTGTTGGACCGGAGAAGTTGAGGGAGGAAGTGTGTAGAGAAATAAATCTTGCCAGTGAAAAATATAAGTAAAAATGAAGATAACTAGGATACATACGATATTGTTTCATATTTGCATTTATGAATATAAAGCTATGGAGTTGTATCATTATTTGGTATCGAACCAAAGAATAAAATGTTTCAAAAAGAAAGTTCGACTTATCGAAGTAATTGTTTGTAATTTGGTTGATAGAATAGCGTAGATATGGTAAAATAGCCACAATGAGGAGACGTATAGGTGAAACTTACGATAAAAGCTATATAGATAGTGATTAAGAAAACAAAGAGGTAATGTATATGTCAGTATCGTATAATGGATTGTGGAAACTATTAATTGATAAAAATATGAAGAAGGTGGACTTGATTAATGGTCTTGGAATAAGCAGTAGCACTATAGCCAAGATGACAAAGGGGGAGAAAGTCTCTATGAATATTTTGGAGAAAATCTGTGATGAGTTAGACTGCGACTTTGGTGACATTATCCACTATGAAAAGAATAAGGATGGTGGAAACAATGAACTATAGTGCAGGCATGGTGTCTCAGGTATTTGCATTTGTAGAGACGAAACAGACAGCAGAACTTATGGTAACAGGTATGTCGAAGGATGAAATAAAGGATAAGGTGATTGGTGAGAATCTTTATCAGCTTAGAAATGAGACCAGATTACGGAGAACATTCAATTATGTCTATAATCGGCTTTCGTCATTGCCTGATGGAGCAGTAGAGCTTTTGGTTAAAGTGGATAATGAGAATGCAAAGCTGCTGACACTGATTGCAATTATGAATACAGATAAGCTCTTTTTTGAATTTGTATATGATGTGTATCGTGGCAAGGTAATACTTGGAGAAAAGACGATAGAAGATAGAGATATAAATGGATTCTTTGACGATAAGGCAGCTCAAAGTGAGGAAGTAGCAGGCTGGTCAGAATCAGGAATTAAGAAACTCAAGAATTGTTATATGAAGAATCTTGCAGATGCGGGATTGATTGAATCAACAAAGACAAGGGTAATCAGACATGCTCTTGTTAATTATCGTATAGAGGAACTACTTCACAGTAATGGGATGGATGCATATATCAATGCAGTTAAAGGAGTCTGAGCATGGCAAAGTTAAGTTTGGATGATAGACTGAATCAGATAGAAGACAAAATATCAGAGAAGTCGTTTAGAGAGAATAAAGGACTTGGAAATGAAGTCGGATATTATATATTCGATTATGATCCAGGGGAAGAGCTGTATGTGAGAAATCACATAGCATACCTTAAGGATAGAATAAATAACGGAAACAAAGATTTCAGAATAGTTGAGTTTGACCTGTTTCACCTGATGGTTGAGATATTGCAGGAGGAAGGTTATCTGGAAGCATTCTTTGATTTGGAAAAAGAGAATGGATTTTTTGAGATGGCAGACAGCTTAGTAGAAACATTGGGGCTGGATGAGACAAATGAGCTGAATCTAATCATATCAAGAATATTGCAGGAAGATTTGACAGACAGTGTGGTATTCCTTACCGGAGTAGGCAAGTGCCATCCGATAATTGCAAGCCACAACATCTTAAATAACCTGCATCAGGTGCTTGACAGTGTGCCGGTAGTGCTTTTCTATCCGGGAGAGTATAGCGGACAGGATTTGAAATTATTTGGAACGATGGATTCACACAACTATTATAGGGCATTCCGTCTGGTGTAGAGGAGGAAAATTCTCTGCTCCTGCAAGGGCAGTCGCATTTTCTAATAGAAAACAAGGAGAATTAACAATGCAGATTAAAAATATGTTTGAAAAGCAGATTGACCGTGACATCAAGGGCGTTATTAAAGTAGGTCAGTCGGATGAAGAAAATGTATATCAGGAATTAGATGAATATGTAGTGACCAAGGAACTTCTGAAGCATTTCAGGGATTTCTTTAACAATTATGAAAAAGGTGTAGACGGATATACAGATAAGATGGGTGTCTGGATTTCCGGATTCTTTGGGAGTGGTAAATCTCACTTCCTGAAAATACTGTCTTATTTATTGAAAAACAGCACAGTAGAAGGTAAAAGAGCCATTGAGTATTTTACAGATGGTAAAAAAATAGAAGATTCAATGCTTATTGCAGAAATGACAAAGGCTGGAACAATTGAGTCAGATGTCATGCTTTTTAATATTGATTCAAAAGGCTCAGCGAAGGTAGGTTCCGGTAAGGAGGCTATCGTTGAAGTGTTTATGAAGGTGTTCAATGAGATGCAGGGATATTGTGGTTCAATACCTTATCTTGCAGAATTTGAACGCCAGTTGGATAACGAGGGCAGATTTGAAGAGTTCAAAGAGAAGTTCGAGGCGAATGCAGGAGCACCTTGGGATAAAAAGAGACAGGCATTTGCAGTTATTCAGGATAAAGTAGTAAAGACATTAGTTGAGATGGATTTCATGAGTGAGGAAGCAGCCCGCAACTGGTGCAAGAATGCAAAGGGCAACTATGATCTCAGTATCGAGAAGTTTGTATCACTTGTGAAGGAATATTGTGCGAAGAAAGGTCCGAATCATCATGTTATCTTCTTAGTGGATGAAATCGGTCAGTATATTGCAGATGATACGCAGCTTATGCTCAACCTCCAGACAATCGTGGAAGACCTTGGAACAGCCTGCAAAGGTAAGGCATGGGTTATCGTAACGAGCCAGGAGGATATTGACTCTATTACAAAGACAAAGGGAAATGACTTCTCTAAGATTCAGGGACGTTTTGATACGAGACTTTCTCTTTCGGCATCCAATGTTGATGAAGTAATTCGTAAGCGTGTACTTGCAAAGAATGAGACAGCAACACAGACACTTAGACTTCTCTATGAGCAGAAAGAATCAATTATCAAGAATCTTATTACATTTACAGCGGATACAGCGGACAAGAAGCTGTATGCAGATAAGGCGGATTTCGCCGACTGCTATCCGTTCATACCATATCAGTTCAATCTTTTAGGACAGGTACTTACTGCGGTCAGAACACATGGCGCAAGTGGAAAGCATCTGTCTGATCAGTCACGTTCTATGCTTGCACTGTTTCAGGAGTCGGCAATCAGAGTAATGGATAAAGAGGATGGAGTATTGGTTCCGTTTAGCTTCTTCTACGATCCGTTGCATAAGTTTATTGACCACCAGCACAGTCAGGTAATCTCAGATGCAGAGAATAACAGTAAGCTGGATGAGTTCGATGTAGAGCTTTTGAAGGTTCTCTTTATGATTAAATATGTCAAGGAAATCAAGGCAAATGTGGACAACCTGACTACGCTTATGATTTCCAATATTGATGATGACAGAATTGAAGTCCGCTCTAAAATAGAAGAATCTTTAAAGAAGCTGATCAAAGAGACACTTGTACAGAAGAATGGTGAAATATACATCTTCCTGACAAATGAGGAGCAGGAAATCAATAATGCCATCAATAATGAGTCAGTAGAGATGGGAGAAATCATCGGAGAGGCTTCTACAGTTATCTTCGAGGAAATCTATACAGAGAAGAAATATCGTTACAGCAGTCGTTACTTATTCCCAATCAACCAGAAGGTGGATGACCGATTCTTCAAGGGTAATCAGTCTAACGATATCGGAGTGACAGTTATTACACCTTATGGTGGAGATTATGCTGACTCTGCACTTCGTCTGCTTTCAGCACAGGAAAGCAGTGTGATTGTGAAACTGCCAAATGACAGTACATTTCTTGATGAGATTACAGAATCCATCAAGATATACAAATTCCTTAACAAAAATGCGTCCGGAGCCAGAGGCAGCTTTGACAGCATCCGCAGGGCAAAGGAGGATGAGCGTATTGAGAAGAAGGACAGAATCCGAATCTTTATTGAGGATGCATTAAAGAATGCTGATATCTATGTAAATGGTGATAAGGCAACCATTTCGGCTAAGGAACCGGTAACAAGAATCAATGAAGCACTCGGTAAGCTCGTAGCAATGAAATACAATAAGCTCACCTATATGGAGACAGCACCGGAGCTTTCAGATATCAGCGCTATCTTTAAACATAGCGATGGTCAGATGAGCTTCCTTGGCACAAGTGATACCACACCGAATAAGCTTGCGTTAGAGGAAGTGGTACAGGTAATCGGATTAAATAATGCCAGACATATGAAGACATCCCTTAAGTCATTACAGGATAAGTTTGGTGCAGCACCTTATGGATTTGATACAAAGGATGTGCAGTGGCTTGTTGCCATGCTGTTCAAGCTGGGAAGAGTGTCTCTTACTCTTAACAGTCAGAGTCTGTCTTTGCTTTCAACGAATTCGGATGAATTAGTTAGATATATTACAAAGCGTGAATATGTAGAGAAACTCTTGATAGACATCAGAGAAAGGGCAACTGACGGACAGATTCGTTCTGCAAAAGAAGTTATGAAAGATTACTTCGGATTTACTGTATCAAGCGATGATGATGACAAAATCATGAGCAGCTTCAAGAGCAGGGCGAAGGATAAAGTTGAAGTATACGATGACATCCTTGTAGAGTACAGAATCAATCCGAAATATCCTTGTAAGAGACTGATGGAAGAGGCAAGAAAGAGACTTACAGAAATCCTTGATATCAATGAGCCTACAGAGTTCTTCAAGACAGTAGATAAGAAGAGAGATGACCTGCTTGATGATGCAGAAGATACTGCACCTGTATTTGATTTCTTTAAAGGGGATCAGAAAAAGATTTTTGAAGAGGCAGTAAAGAATCTTGCATATTTTGGAAACAGCAAGACTTATGTAAGTGACCAGGAGCTGTTAAAAGTAGTTGAAGAGATAGAGACTATCGTAAAGGACAGCAAGCCTTTTGGTAAGATTCAGAGATTACCAGAATTAAATAAGAGATTTGAAGAGCTTCATATGGGACTGCTTGAAAAGGAAGCAGCCATCATGGATCCGTTAGTACATGACGACTTCCTTAAAGTGAAAGAGGTATTGGATACTAAGTCTTTTGCAGAAGTACTCCGTCCTCGTATCAATCAGAGATTTGATGAAATCTGGGAGAAACTCAGAACATCCAGTGATATCGCTGCAATTAAGAATATCAAGCTGGAAAGTGACACTTTAAAAATCAAATGCTTGGATGAAATAGATGAATATGAGAGGGCACATCAGCCTGCACCGGAACCACCTGTTGCACCGGTAGTACCTGGTAAAGAGTCGATTGATCCTACACCGGTACCGACTAAAGTAAAGACAAAGAGACGTAAGAATGTTTCCATCAGCAATGTAGCAGGGGCTAGAACATATTCGATAGAGACAGAGCAGGATATTGATAAGTTCCTTGCCGAGATGAAGCAGAAATTGATGAATGAATTGGAAGAAGACACAATAATTACATTGAGCTGATAAGCTTGATTGGAGGATATAGCACATGAACAAAAATGCAATTAAGAAATTTGCAATAGATGCAAGAAATAAGCTGATAGCATCCGTTACGGATAAAGCGGGTATGCTTGGAATTACACCGGATAATTGCAGTGAAGCAATCACAAAAGGTGCTGATTTTGAGGTATACAAGACAGCAGCAGGAACAGAAGTAACACTTAACAAAAAACAGTGTGAGCAGAGAAGAAAACTGGTAGACCAGATTCATGCAAGAGGCTTTGAAGCGGTAGTGGAAGAAGTGGCATATACATGGTTTAACAGAATCTGCGCTATCCGTTTTATGGAAGTCAATGACTATATGTATCCTGTAAGAGTTCGTGTGCTTTCTTCTGAAAAAGAAGGAAAGAATGAGCCTGATGTGGTAACAATGGCGCCTGATATTGACTGGGATTTTACAGATGAAGAGAGAGAAGAAATCATTGATGCCAAGCTGAATAACAGGCTTGATGATTTATTCAGAATGCTCTTTATCAAGCAGTGTAATCTGCTTCATGAAGTGTTACCGGGACTTTTTGAAGAGACAGAAGACTATACAGAAATGCTTCTTAACATCTCATTTACGAATGAAGATGATGTGATTCGTATGCTTATAGATGAAAAGAGAGGAATTCCAGAAGAAGATTTTAATGTAAACACGATTGGAGAAGATGGACAGCCTACCGGACAGGTGGAGATTATAGGATGGCTATACCAGTATTACAATACAGAACTAAAAGATGATACTTTTGCTAAATTGAAAAAGAATGTAAAAATCACAAAAGAGAGAATACCTGCTGCCACCCAGCTTTTCACACCAGACTGGATTGTTCGTTATATGGTTGAAAACTCTGTGGGAAGAATTTGGATTGAACATTTGCGGGCAGTAGATCCAAGTACAGATGAAAAAGCAACTGCAGAAAGATTCGGATGGAAATATTATCTCCCAGAGGCAGAACAGGAAGAGTCTGTCAATGTGAAACTGGCAGAAATCCGTACTACATATAAGGAGCTGAAACCAACGGATATTACCTGTATTGATCCATGCATGGGAAGTGGACATATCTTGATTGCGATGTTTGATGTGCTAATGGATATCTATGAAAGTGCCGGATATGATAAGAGAGAAGCGGCATTTGATATCGTAGAAAATAATATCCATGGACTGGATATCGACCAGCGAGCATATCAGTTGGCATACTTCGCAGTTATGATGAAGGGACGTGGATACAATAGAAGATTCCTGCGAGGAAGAGATGGAAAGCCAGAACCGAAAGTCTATGCGATTGTAGAGAGTAATGAAATTAATCGGAATCATCTGCAGTTCTTCGGAACACATTTAAGTGAGATGGAACGGAATCTGGCAACCATGCAGATTGAAGGATTGCTGGATACATTTAAAAATGCCAGAGAATATGGATCTATTTTAAACGTAGATGTATGTGATTGGGAGGTGCTGGAAAGATTTGTAGATGATTTAAGTACAACGGGACAGATTTCATTTGAGAGTGTAGGAAGCGAAGAAACACAGAAAAATTTGCAAAAATTAGTAAGAGTAGCACGAAATTTGGAACAGAAATATGATGCAGTAGTGACGAATCCACCGTATATGGGAAATAGTAGCATGAGTGCCAAACTATTAGAATTCATAAAGAAATGCTATCCAGACAGTAAAAGTGATATGTTTGCAGTTTTTATTGAAAGTTGTCGGACAATGACAAAGCATTTTGGGTATCAGGCTATGATTACACAGCACGCATGGATGTCGTTAGCCAGTTACGAAAAATTAAGATATAAACTACATGATATGAGCATTGTTAATATGGCACATCTTGGGGCAAGAGCCTTTGAAGAAGTAAGTGGAGAAATGGTTCAAACTACGAGCTTTGTATTTCATAATGTGAAAATTGAAAAACGTGAGGGTGTATATTATCGATTGGTTGACCAAGCTACTGCTGCAGAAAAAGAAAGAGCATTTTTGTCAGGAGAATATTGTTATAATGCTAGACAAGATAGCTTTGAACGAATACCAGGTGCACCTGTTTCAGCGTATGTGGCTGGAGACACTTTGGCTATGCTATATGAAAAAGGGAAAATAATTGATGATGTTGGGAAAGTAAAAATTGGTATGGGAACAGGAAATAATGATTTATTTCTTAAATTATGGTGGGAGGTAAATAATCTTACCATAGATTATACGATGAAAGATGCATCATTGATAACTGTTGGAAGCAAGAAGTACTATCCGTATAGCAAGGGTGGGGAACGAAAAAGATGGTATGGAAATCAAGAATATGTTGTATGGTACGATGAAGCCGGACAAAATCAGATGAAACAGACATCTGGACATCGTGAAAATGGAGGTTATGATTATTATTTTCACAAAGGAATGACTTGGACATATAGTACAATGGCTGCTTTTGGCGCTCGCGTTATGCCAGAAGGTTTTGTATTTGATGTAAATGGATCCTCCCTTTTCTTGCCAGAAAAGTATTATAATTATGTATTGTGCTTTTTGCAGTCATGCGTGGGAAGATTTATTATTGATTCAACAAAATCTGCTTTTAGTATTCAAGCTGGGACTATAAGAAATTTGCCAATTATTGGAGAAACAAATGATGAAATAGAAGACTTGGCAAAGAAATGTATAAGAATATCTCGTGAAGATTGGGATTCATTTGAAACATCATGGGATTTTAAGAAACATCCTTTTGTAATGGGTAATTTTGTGACCATAAAGGAAGCCTATGAAAAATGGCAGTTAATAACGGATGAGAGAATTGACAGACTTAATAAAAAAGAAAGAAGAATAAATGAGATTTTTATTGATAAATATGAACTTACAAATGAACTTTCACCAGATGTCAATATTGAAGATGGTACATTACATGTGCCAGATTTGAATAGAGAAGTTCGTTCGTTTATTTCCTATTCTGTTGGATGTATGTTTGGACGATATACTCCAGATAAAGAAAGAGTTGTTTATGCAGGTGACGAATGGGATAGTAGCAGATATAAATTGTTCTTACCAGATGAAGATAACTGTATACCCATTACAGACGAGGAATATTTTTCTGACGATATAGTAACTCGTTTTGTAGAATTTGTTAAAACAGTTTATGGTACAGACACATTAGAAGAAAATCTTGATTTTATTGCAAATGTATTAGGTAATAAAGGTGATACATCCAGAGAAGTCATTCGTAACTATTTTTTGAAAGATTTTTATGCAGACCATTTGAAAGTATATCAGAAGCGTCCTATTTACTGGATGTTCGACAGTGGAAAGCAGAATGGATTTAAGGCACTTATTTACATGCATCGATACGATGCAGACACAGTTGGCAGAGTAAGAACAGATTATCTTCATAAGGCACAGAAGTATGTAGAAACTGCAATGCAGAGTGCGCAGTATACGATTGACAATGCGACATCTGCATCAGAAAAATCAAAAGCCACAAAGGCAGTAACAAAGTACACTAAACAGCTTGCGGAGATGAAGATATATGATGAAGCCATTGCACATGTAGCTAATCAGAGAATTGAGATTGACTTGGATGATGGTGTAAAGGTAAATTATGCGAAGTTCCAAGGTGTGGAAGTAGCACAGGAAGGCAAGAAATCATTAAAGATTGATCTTTTAGCAAAAATATAATGTAAAATCTTCTTGGTTAATTGATATATGAATTATTGGCTGAAAGAGCCTAAGAAGTCATTGCATTAAGTCAGATAGATTGTCTGTACAATTAGGAAGGAAGCATGGAATATGTTGCAAATTATATCTGGGAAATTTTTTGAAGATGGGGAAATAGTACATAACGAATGTAATGGAATTTTATATTCTAATGTTGCCTTTCATTCCATGCACCCTATAGTATACGAAAATATAAAAATAAATACAGTGGATTGGCATCCTGGATATCCTTGTTATGTTATTTCATATGATAACTGTATTGAACACACTCCTAAAACAAGTATACTTGTAAAAATTGGGGATAATGTTGTAATTGAACAGTTAAAATATATTTTATCATTTTCATTAAATGCAATATTTGATGAAAGTGAGTCAGTGATAGAGAATCTTTGCAGAAGAGGAAATGCTCATGACAATTATATATCCTCTTATGTTACAGAAACATTTGATAAAGAGCGCAACTTTACTAGAGCAGATTGGGAATATAGTATTCAATTTTATAAAAAGATGATGTATTTGGCTCGTGACGAATATAAGATAGTCATGAGATGCTTAGCTGCATATCATGCTTCATTTAGTGTGTTTAGTAAGGATATATCACTATCATATAGCATTCTTGTTTATGCTTTAGAGACTTTGTCAGAAAACTTTGATGAGTATACCACTTCTTGGAACGACTATGATCAGAACGCTAGAAAAAAATTGGATGCTTTATTAGATAAAGTTGAAGATAATGTTGCAGAAGAAATAAGAAATATTTTAGGTTCTAATGAACACTTGAAATTATCAAGGCGATTTACTCAATTTATTTTGAAGTATTTGGATGATGACTATTATAAAGCAATAGACAAACGTCAAGGTACAGAAGAAGAAGTTAAGCAGGCAGTCGTAAAAACTTATATATTTAGATCAAAATATGCACATGAATTAAAACCGATAATGAAGCAATTAATGGATGCTGGAATATCTGTCAATTCAGAAATATTTGAGTTTCAACATGAGGTATTTTTTACATACTCAGGATTGTTAAGACTTGTCCGTACAGTTATAACGAATTTTGTTAATTCAAGAAATGATGTGGGAAAGGAAGACTATGCATGGTATGACGATTTGCCGGGCACGATGAGTGTAGAGCTACATCCTAATTTATGGTTAGGTAAAAGCAATGATTTTAATTTTAGAAATATAGATAGGAATCTCGAAGCACTATTATATTGCGTAGAAACTGAGCATAAAGTTCCTGAAATGAATGAACTTGTTGAAAATTATATGACCAATATTCTTAGTATTAAGGAGTCAGATCGATGTACAGCATATGTTCTGTCGTGGATATATATAAACATTGTTCAGGGATTAGACAATAACTTTGTGGACAAAATAAAAAAATTATTAGATAAGCATTCTGAAACAGTAAATAAATGCTGTATTGCAACAATTATAGGCAATAGTTATGGAATGAATACAGGATGTTTCGATTTAGAAGAAGTAGTAACGGTTATAAATAACTATAATAAAAGTAAATTTAAAAAGAATAGGTTGAAAATTCATAGTAGGATAGAAAGCAGAATTTATATTGCAATTGCTCGCAGCTATAAAGATGAAGACAATAATAGCTGTAAATATTGGTATAAAAAGGCATATAGAAATACTGTTAATGATAAAGAGTTGCAGAGTGAAATTTTGAAAGAAATTGAAATGATAAAAATATAGTTAGGAGGTTTGGCGATTGAAGGAAGAAATTCTAGAAGAATTAAATATTAATGAAGATCATGAGCGAGAATGTAAGCTGGCAACAGGTGGACTTCCTGAGAGCATATGGGAGACTTACTCTTCTTTTGCAAATACCAATGGTGGCACGATTCTGCTTGGAATAAAGGAACACAGAGATTCTTTTACAGTTGAAGGACTGACAGACAAGCAAATTGTTAAATATCAGAAGGATTTCTGGAGCAATTTAAATGACAGAAATAAGGTGTCAAAGAACATCCTACTGAATCATCATGTCAGACCTGTGGTTGTTGGAGAAAAGAAAATATTAAGAATTGATGTTCCAGCGGCAGACAGACATGATAAGCCGGTTTATATTGGGACAGATCCAATGAAAGGCACTTATAAAAGAGATTATGAAGGTGACTTTCTTTGTACCGAAGAGGCAGTCCGTGCGATGTTTGCAGATCAGAGAGATGTATCTGGTGATGTGGAAGTGCTGGATGAGTTTGGATTGGATGTGCTGAATCAGGATACAATAAAAGGTTATAGAATCATTTTTGAACAGCTTCACAGTGGACATCCTTGGAATGCTTTGGAAAATGATGAGTTTCTTATGAAATTAAGGGCAGCCGCAAAGAATAAAAATGGTACATTATCTCCAACGATAGCAGGACTTTTATTCTTTGGAGAAGCTTATCACATTACTGAAGTTTTTCCTAACTATTTTTTGGATTATCGTGAGGAATGTGATGATAAAGCTGTACGATGGTTATTCCGGACACATTCTAACGAAGGTGATTGGAGCGGTAATATATACGATTTTTTCTGCAAGGTACGTACCAGAGTGGATGATGATGTAGCGGTTCCATTTGCAAATAGACGAAATGGATATCGTGTAGATAGAGTGGATGTTCATGATGCATTGGAAGAAGCATTGGCAAATGCACTGGCACATGCAAATTATTATG
>ERZ827197.2512-NODE-2512-length-12004-cov-3.352665_pt1 | contig 12004 bp, 13 predicted proteins | sample MGYA00519867_ERZ827197 | MGnify/ENA primary metagenome ERZ827197 (study PRJEB31778, sample SAMEA3449278) | human gut metagenome | biome: human gut; feature: human-associated habitat; material: faeces | place: United Kingdom | collected 2010/2012 ...
TGATGAAGCAATGGGTTCCTATGCAGAAGTGACTAAAAAAAGCATGGGTACGGACTGTGCCCTCATGGAAGGTGCAGGAGCAGCCGGAGGTCTATGCGCTGACCGACCGCTCTTTCCTCGACGAAAAAGTCAAGCGGATGTACAAACGGTCGTATCAAGAGCGCTTGCAGCGTCTTCTTCGGCAATAAAGAAACAGGGAAGTTAGACAACAAGTTGTTGACGAATCGTATCGGAGCTTGGAAACAGGCTTGAACAACTTGTTTCATAAAGGTTCTATACTCCTTTCGTTCCGTTCCCGTAGGTCTCTTTCTGACCCCGTATTTTGTATGGTAAGGTCAACCTTTGGCGGTACCCGCCCGTTCCGAATGTCGTCGTGACCTCTTCGACTAAATAGACTCCGTTCTTCGAAGGATTGCGCTCGTCGATAAGCTCTACCTGACAGGCGGGTGCGAGGGCGTGGTCGCCGAAGATCGTCAGGTGGCCCGTGATGCCGTTCAGGTTGTATCCACGGAAGTATTCGATGGCCTCCTCGACGAGTTTATCGGAGGTGATCCGCATATTGGTCGAAGTGTACGGCACGACCGTATAGCTCGAAAGATCGACCTTCGTGCGTGTGTCGGCCCCTGCGGCCGTAGTGTTGCCCGTGAGCTTGTGCGTCTTTTTCGAAATCTGCGTGGCGTTGACCGTCTGGAACTCCTTGCTCTGGGGGTTCGAGGGGTCGTAGTCGGGATTCAGGCGTACGGTCACCTCGAAGAATTTCTCGTCCGTACCCAGCGCCTTGGCCTGCACGGCCAGAAAGCGCGGGTCGTTACGCAGCACCTTCAGGTCGTTGCTCGCTACATGATGGTCGAAGCGGATCGGAAACGGCGCCGGGTCGTCGTTCGGGAACTGCGGCTGGCTGGCCGAAGAGGAGTACGGGCGTCCCACGGCGATCGTCGGCATCGCATCTTCCGAGGCGCTGTCGTACTTCAAAAAGCAGTAGACGCGGTAGCGGCTCCATGAGTTCAGCACGTCGGCCACGGTGAAGTTGTCCGTAACCTTGATCTTGCCGATCTCGATGTCGAAGCGGCGGGTCTGGCTGTGGAGCGTAAAGCCCGTGTCTTTCAGCAGGCCGTACTTGTCTCCCAGCACGTCGTTTACCTTCGTACCTTCCACGGGCGTCTCGAACTTGGGCGCCGTCTTGAGTTTGAGCTTGTAGGCCAAATTCTCGCACTCGAGACAGAACCGGCTGTCGGAGTTGTAGGCCGTGATATAGCCGTCGAACATGTTCTTGAGCGCCCCGTTGTATCCTAACTTGATATTGATGCGCTGACCGACCTTGAAGGTCCGCTCGTCGAGGGCCGCCTGCCCGGTACGCTTCTCGACGAGCACGCCGTCCTGCATGATCTCCGTAGTCAGGCGCGAGGCGTCCACGCCCTCGGCCGTCACAGAGCCGATGATCGTGCTTTTATAGACCGTGCCCTTGGGGAAGGTCAGCTTGGCCGTGCCGATGAGCTTCTTGTAGGACTCGGTGATCTGGATCTCCTGCACCTCGGTAAGCTCAATGCCGTTGCGGATGACGATGGGGTTCGACGGGTCGGCGTCGCCGATGGTGATGCGGCATGAGAGTATGTCCAAACCGTTCAGAGCCATAGGCGGCTGATTTTAAGCAGGGAGGCCGGATCCACGACGTCCGTGCCCATTTTGACCCACTTGATCCACTTGTTCGTATGCTTGATCGCTTCGTCCAGACGCTCCTGCTCGGCGGTCTTGACTTCGATGGCCTCCGAGGGCTCCACGGCCACGCACTGCATCTGGTAGGGCTGCACATTGCGGCAATCGGAGATGCCGAGCGTATAGCTCAGCACGATAAGCTGCGTGATGCGGAACTGATGCAGGATCGTGTTGCTGCAGTCGATAATCCCCCTGTGCCGCATGAGCTTGAGGAATTTCGACACTTCGGCTTCGGGATAGACGTCCGGGTACTTGCTCGTGATGCGGCCGCTGATCGCGATCTCGTAATCGCCGCCCGAGACGTACTCCTTGCGCGAATAGTCGCGTCCCTGCACGGTCGTCAGCACCACATTGTTCTTGCTCGACACCTGCACATGGGGTCCGAGATCCACGAACTCCACGCGTGCGGCGCCTTTTCCCGCCGCGCCGTCGCCCACCGTGGCGCCCAACTCGAGATAGTCGGTCACGATGTTGCCCACGATCGTGTCGGTATAGTTCTTCTGCCGCGCCACGGCCTGCTGGTTCTCGATCAGCCGGTAATACTGGCCCGTCTTGTTGGCAAGGCTTGTCTGCGACTGTGTTTCGAGGTATTTGTTGCGTACCTGCTGCTCCCAGTATTTCAGGTAGCGGGGATACGAACGCAGCGCTCCGTAGGCCGCCTGATGCGCCGTCTGGATCAAGCCCCGTCCCAGCAGGTTCACGTCCTTGCCCAGATAGTGCACCGTGCCGTCCTGCAGGTGCGCCAGCCCCATGCCCAGCGCACGGCGGGCCGCATCCGAGATGTAGCCGCCGAGCGTATAATGGTTGATGAGCCCGCCCGAGAGGAGGGTCGAAATCCCTATGTTCAGCAATCTTCCCATACCGTTATGCTCCGTTCCATGAGGCGTCGAAGTCGTGGACCACATCGACGAGGGCCTGCGCCATCTGCTCTTTGAGATTTTGAATCCGGGGATGGCTGCCGTCCTTGCTTTCGAGCAGTTCGACGGTCTCGATGCTCAGAAGATTAGTGATGTTGACGATAACCTGTTTGGGCGCGGCCGAAGATAACTTGCCCGTGCCGGAGTAGTTGCCCCCGGCGCCTCCGTCGTCGGCCCCGAGACCCGTCACCGAAATACCGGGGGCGTTCCACGGAGTCTCATCCACGCTCATCGGCTCGTTGGAATACATGTAGGCCGGAATACCCGCCCTCTTGAAGATGTTTTCGGCGATCTCGCCGCTCTGGTACGTGTCGCGCATGGCCCCGAGCACCGTGACCAGCTTGTCGTGTACGATGCGGAAGTTCTTCAGATGCTCTTTCTTCTGCTCCTCGGTGGCATTCTTAGGCAGGGGCGCCTGCTCCCAGAGACCGCGCTTGTCGTTGAAGCGGAAGCCGCGGTCGATCATCTCCGAAAAAGCGAAGCCCGTGGCCGCGATACCGGACTGGGCATTTACCTGGCTCTCCATCAGGTACCGGTACTCGCGGGCCGCGACGAGCGCCTCGGGAATCAGCTTCTCGTTGATGCGGTTCTGGTACTCCCAAGTCTGCGTGGCTTCCAGATCGGTGATATCCTTCAGTCCGCGCCGAAACGTCCGTGCCGTATCGCTGTAATGGCTGTAGAGCGTCCGGTCCACCTTCGAGAAGTCGTAGCCGAGAACCGTGGGGATGGCGTCGATATAAGCCTGAATCTCGGTCTGTGTGGTCAGCTTGCCCAACTCGGCATAGACGCTCTTGATGCGCTTGGCCCCGTCCTTGTCTGCTTGGGCGATGATGGCCCGTGTCAGGTCGTCCCGGTAAGCGTCCCCGAACGTATAGGCCGGCAGCGTGTAGGTGTAACCCCCGTATGTGCTGCCGCCCGAAGGCAGGTGGTTAAAAAGGGCCCGGAACCAGTTGCCCGTCCATGCCCCGATCTTCAGGCCCGTGGTCTCCTGCAGGCTCTTGCCTGCGGTAAGGTCGTCCACGGCGCCCTTGGCGCTCACGGCCGCCGAGTAGGTCTTGCGCAGCGAATCGTAGAGGGCGTCCACCGAGGGGTAGTTGTACTTGCGCTCCTCCTGCAGCTCTGCGAAAGCCGCCTCCGTAGCCTCCTTGACCTGCCACGCCTTGTAGGCCACCCAACCCAGCGCTCCGACCAGCACACCCACGGCGCCCGCTGCAGCGACGGCTCCCGAACCCAGTGCGCCGAGGGCCGCGCCTGCCCCGACGATTCCGCGCCCCGTAGCCACCTGCGAGGCAAAGATCCCCGAAGCGGTGCGGCGCAGGCCCAATCCCGTGAGCGAGCGCTGTACTCCGGCGCCTGCGAGGGCCGAGGTCAGAGCCCCGCGGCCTCCCGAGACACCCGCCTGGCGCAGCGCACCGACCAGATTGCGCTTGTCGGCGAAGGTCATGCGTCCCAGTCGTCCGCTTCCACCCAGTCCCGTGAGTGACGAGAGGAGCTCCACACCCGTTGCGGCGGCTTTCTGCTTGCCCAGCAGCCCGAAGGCCACGGCGAGGTTCGTGACGGCGCCAGCGAGTCTGAAAAGACGCGTGGCGGCGAAGCCCGTAAAGAGCACCGGCTCTATCCAGCGGTAGTTGCTGGCCACCCACGCCGCGATCTTCCCGAAGAGCGCGAACAGGTCAAGCAGCGCCGAGGAGATTGAGGCGAGACCCTTGGCGAACCGCTCCGTATCGATCGAGGCCGTGAGCTTGCGCAGCGTACGCCGGATCTTCGGCTCCATGATCTCGTAGCCGCGCATGAACATCTCCGAGAAGGTCGAGGTAAACTGGTACCACAGGCCCTTGGTCGTTTCCTGCTTGACCTTGGCCAGTTGCGCCGAGATGCCCTGCGAGGTACGGTTGTGGGCCGTGAGTTCCCTGAGCTGTTCGTAGTTTTGCAGGAACATCATCGCCGCGTTGCCGCCGATACGGCCGAAGATCTTGTGCATATCACCCAGCGTGGCGCCTTTCTCGTTAAGTTCCTCGAAGATGTCGGCCAGCGGACGGATCTTCTCCAGCGTCTTGCCGTAGACGTCGACCTTGTGCGTGAACTTCACGCCCAGCCGTTCGAGGATGTCGCGCGCCTCCTTGGGCTGGTAGGCAAGGCGTGTGGCCATGGCACGCAGCGACGTGCCGGCCATCGTGCCCTTGACGCCCATATTGCCCAGCATGCCGACGGCCGCCGAGGACTCCGTGAAGTCGATGCCCGCCATCCGCAGGTAGCCCGCAGCCATCTTGAACGCCTCGGCCGTCTCGATGACATTGACGTTCGAGCGAGAGATCGTCGAGGAGATGATATCGGCGACGACCGGCATACTCTTCGAGTCGATGTCGTAGCCGGCCATGATGTTCGTCACCAGATCCGCAACCTGATCCAACGCATTGTCGCCGATAAGCGCGAGGTTCGTGATAGGCCGTATCGAGGAGTTGATCTGCTCGATGCCCTGCCCGGCCATGGCGAGGTACTTCACGGCGCTGCCCACCTCTACGGCCGTGAACTTCGTTTCGATCCCCACCTGACGGACACCCCGGGCCATGGCTGCGAAGCGCTGCTCGAAAGTCGAAAGCTCGCCGTCGGCCACGCGCAGGATACTGCGTGCCGACTCCATCGTGTTGGCGTACTCCACGGCTTCGACGAGCTGCGAGCGCATCGTATCGTAGAGCATATAGCCGTTGAGCATATAAGCGAAAGGCAACGCTCCGCGCAACGACGGCGGACGCGAATATTGCAGGCGGTTGATCGCGGCACGCTGGCGGCTGTTCTGGGTATTGCGGACAAGCGTATCGGCACGCACCATGCCACGCACAGCATCGACGTTGCGCTGCCGCAGGGCCTTGGCGGCGGCTTTCTCGGCCCTCTCCTGCTCGGTGCGGAGCCTTTTTGCGGCAGCCGCGGCCTCTTTCTCCGCAGGCGGAGTCACGGCGCTCTTCGGCAGTACGGCAGCGAGCCGCTGCTGCACATGCGGCGGAAGCACGAAGGCCGTCCGTGCCGGCTGCGGCGTACGCCCTTTGGACGGAACCCTCAGCGGCATGGTCGCCCCAGCGACCGTGCGGACCTGTCCCAAGAGGGTGAGGATCTCCTCCAGACGCGCTTTCGCGGCATCGGTCCTGATGGTGAGCTCACGCTCCCGTGTCAGGTGCGTGAGCGAAGCGTTGATCTTGCCCAGCGAGCGCGTGAGGCTCGTCTGCGTCGTGCCTGTCGTCTTCGTAAGACTGCGGAAGATGCCCTCCGACTGTTCGATGATCTGCTTGGCGTTCCGCTTCACCGTACGGCTGTCGAATGCCTTCCCGGGGTTTACGACGAGATGAATGCCTTTGGCCTTGGCCTCGATCGTCTCCAGCGCCGTGAGGATGCGGCCGAGCCTTCCCTCGCAGCTTTTCGTATCGATGTTGAACTTGACCTCGTAGCGGCGTCCTTTGCCCGAGGCATCGGCCTTGAACTTGCTGTCGAGGAGCCGCAGGGCATCCTTGACGTTCCCTACGGCCCCCGAGAGGTCCTTGAACTTCGAGAGGGACTCCACGGCCCGCGTGAAGTTGTTCAGGTTTTGCGTGGCAACAGTGGACTCTACCTCGATATTGTATTTGACGTTATAGGTCTGGTCGGACATGGGCGCGGTTGTGTTCCCATAAGAATAGGGCCGCGCGGGACGGAGTGATTACGTCGCCATAAAAGACGAAAAAGCCTGCACCCTCTCGGGTGCAGGCGCATCTGCAAGTCAAGCTTTCGTGGGAGTGAAAAAGGCCCGCGCGGAGTTGTGGACCATAAGCTGTTCGTGCAGCCAGAGAGCCTCTTCGGAGAGCTGCGCGAATTCCTCGTCCGTGATCCTTTCGAGGTCTACGCCGGGGAAGTAGTGGCGGATATACAAAAGCCGCTGACGGATCCGCTGTCCGTCTTTCACTACCGCCCCGTCGATCAGTTTACCAGCGTCGTCTGGCGGGTCTGGATGATCTCCGCGAGCTGGCCCATCAACCCGAAGAGGAACAGCGAGTCGTTGTCCACCAGATCGCGGTCGCCCTCCAGAAAACAGTCCTTGGCAAGCGTACGCATGGCCGTCACCTCGTCTTTTTTGGAGGCGGCCATGAACTTCGAGAACTGTGGGAACGTAGGCTCGGCCATATAGGCCACGTAGATCTCCTTCTCGCCGCAATCCGTATCCCCGAAGACCACCATCGGGTAGACCTTACGGAGTTTCTTCTCGGCTTTGAGCGCCGCAGCCCGTTCGCGGATCTCAGACTCTTGTTTGAGCGTCAGATTTCTTTCTTCCATGATACTATGAGTTTTGTACATGGAAGGATAGAGACAACGCCGGGGAATGTTTATGGGGTGTCGTTTTTTCGCCAGTTCTGCATGTAGCCGGGAATTCTCAATCATGTTCGAGGCTTCGGAACACCAGCTGGCTATGCGGGTCGATCAATTTCGGAAAATACCATTTGTAAAGCCTTTCAAAGAATAGACCGGAAAGCCGGTGGAACCACACAGGACCTCCGCCTTGGCTACTTTGCGTCTGTATTCGGTTGGCCCTTCTACGTTGCCGTATGCACTGCTGCGGACTTTTTTCAAAATGATCACCGGCAATACTTCTTTACATTGATATATAAATCCATACCGAATCTTGGCAAAAGAAGTCAATCCACAGCTATTTCCATACTTTCTGGTGGAAATGCTCGTAATAATATAGTTGAGCTTTACATAGTAGCTGTGCGGTGCGCATAACGCATATTGATCCGCTCCTGCAAAGTAGGAGAGATTGTAAAGCGTACCGACTTGCCGGCCGGAACGAGAATGTGCTTACGCCGATAAGGATCATATGCATTGCGTTCCTGGTGGTCGCGCAGACAGAACGAGCCTAACGAGGATATGGTGACTTTCTGACCATCGAGAATCGAGGCTGTTATACAATCAAACAGAGCATTGACGATCGGAGCTACTTCACGCATCGGTCGTTCTAACATTTTGGAAACTTGGCGGGTCAGCACATATTTATTCATAAGCCGATGATATAATTTGCTATATGTGAATAATGAGATCGGGCTACGTACGTAGCCCGATCTCATATGTTATATCCTGAACCCACAGGTGCTACATACCCATAGAGAAATGTCGAAGGCGCTCAAATACACCAGACATAAAAGTGCCCCACGCATTTCTAAGCTAGCATCGTGTAACATAATGTCATATTCAGGATATGAATGTTTCAATGCACTATTCTTGTTTTCCGGCGAAAGTTTTCCAGATGCCAGTTGCTATTGCCGCGCCCAAGAAAGGCCCAATGATAAATAACCAAAGTTGCTGGATCGCCACTCCGCCTTCGAACAGCGCAGGGCCGATCGAACGGGCCGGATTGACCGATGTTCCCGTAATCGGAATGCAGACGATATGCACCAGCACGAGCGTCAGGCCGATGGCGAGGCCTGCAAAGTTCCCGGCGCCCTTCCGTTCATCGGTCGCAGCGAGCGCCACTAGTACGAAAATAAAGGAGAACACCACCTCGGCGACGAGCGCCGGAAACAGGTTGCCCACAGCATAGCTATTGGCTCCGGTCTCCGTAGCCCCTACGGCAATATCGCCCCCGTGAACGAGCGCATAGAGAATTGCCGAACCCACGATAGCCCCTGCAACCTGTGCGGCCATGTAAGCCAACGCTTCGTTACGCTTCATACGGCCGCAGAGCCATACGCCCAGCGTAATGGCCGGATTGATATGACAGCCCGATACGGATCCGACGGTGTAGGCCATGGCCACGACCGACAATCCGAACGCGAAAGCGATCGTCAATACGGCGGCCACGCTTGTGGCACCGCCATTCATTACGGCTGCTCCGCAGCCCATGAGCACCAGCACCATCGTGCCGATACCTTCAGCAAACAATTTCTTCTTCATAAATTTGAATTGAGTGGATGAATAAATAAGGTTTGTTCATCATTCCGACGAACATAAATTATCATAAATAGGCCCTCTATCCGCTACGCCCTCCTTGTGACGACAAAGAGCCTTCGACGGATAAAGGGCCTCAAGACCGTCCGTCCGTGAGGCTATTCGGTAGAACAGTCCCTTTTTCCTTGGCTGTATGTTCTCATTATCGTCCAATAAAGACCGCCGATTCCAAATTTCGGCAATCGTACAGGCGGAGTGTATCCGCATAAATGCAATACGATTTTACGCTGTCGAGCATTTGCAGATAACGGTCTTCGACATCGAGACCCGGACAGAACATCTGCGTGCGTCCTTGAATCCGGAACGACAATGAGTCCAAAGCGTGGCTGTATTCGCCGATGAAGCGGTTGGAGGCACCGCTGCCGGCCACGAGATTCGTCGTATCCGACAATACGAGCGTAAAGGCCGCGCTGTCGGCGTCGAGCATCTCGCGCATCTGACCATCCATTTCATGAAGGTACCAGTGGGTACCGACAAGCGGTAGCGAAACGCTCCGGGAGGTTCGAGAAGAGTCCGCTGCCGACCGTCCGCCACCTCCGAGGCAGGATACGAATAAAAATCCGGCACCAACCAACAGAAATATGAGATTCCTTTTCATTATTAATAACTTAGAATGCGTAGAAAAATCCGAAGCGCAAGTCGGAAGATTTCAGGTCGAAGCCGAAGCCGTCGCCGCCGCCGTTGTAGTAATTGTGCTTGTAGCCCAGGAATCCGACAGTCGTCAGCAAGCTGAACCGATCCGAGATCTTGAAGGCTACTCCCGGCGTGAAACCAACCTTGACGCCGTCGCTGTCACCCACAGCAACGCCCAGTCCACCGTCCACGAAGAGCGTGAACGCCCCCTTGTTGAAATATTTGTACCGGGCGTAGGGTTCGATGACGAAGACATTGGCGCTCGTATCGCCGACTTTCGCATAATCGAAACCGAGGACACCGGCCACGCTCCACTTCGAATTGATGTCGTAGCCGAATTCCGGAGCCAGCGCGAAACTGTTCGACGATACGCCGTCGATTTTGCTATGCCAATAACCGACACGTCCGCCGATCCACCAACCGCTATCCTGTGCCGAAATCTCCGGTGCCAATGCAAAGCCCGCAGCAAAGGCGAGCAGTAAACAAACGATCTTTTTCATGATTTTCAAATGTTCTTCATTGAACAGGATCGGAGAAAAAGGCCCCGGCAGGCATCATCTCCTGCCGGAGCCCCGTCACCCGAAGAAGTTCTATCCCATTATTCCATGATGATCACCGTACGGTTGAGTTCCGGTTCGGGGAAACGATTGTTGGTATCGCCTTCAGCAACCATTTTCAGGCGGTCTTTCGAGATGCCGTACTTATTGACGAGCAGGTCGTAGACATACTGCATACGCTTCTCGCTCAGCTTCCGGTTGAAGGCAGCCGTACCCGTGGCCTTGTCGGCACCACCATAGAGCGTGAAGGTCTTGCTCTTGTCGGCTTCGAGTGCGTTCTTCACGTAGAAGTCGAGGTTCGTCAACTCCTTCTTGTCGAGCGTGGCCTTGCCGATCGGGAAAAACAATGCCACAGGCGTAGCCGACACCTTGCTTTCACCGGCAACGGTGACCGTCTCGGGCTTACGGTTGCGCAGCGCCTCGTTCTCGTCGGCGAGAATCCTGTTCTTGCCGGCAAGTGTCGTATTGTCACTCTCCAGCGCCTTGATACGGCTCAGATAGGGCGTAACGTCCACCGGAGCCGCCGCACGTTTGAAATTGCGGCGGTTGAGCTTGAACGTAAGACCTAACGTAACGGAGGTCATGCCTTCGCCCTTGCTGCCACGAGAAACGCCATCGAAACCTTGGTGCACGAACATGTGACGCGCTTCGAGCGTCAGATCGAGCAGATTGCACAGGCGGATGTTGTTCAACAAACCAACACTCATGGCAAGCTCATTGTTATGGGCATCGTTGCCGTACGAGCGAGCCCAGCCTAAACCGAGGAACGGCACGAAATTCCATGTACGGGTCTCCTTGTAGCCGCTCACGGCGTTCGAGAAGTTCCACATGAAATCGGCATGCAGGTACGACACCCCGAACTTCTCCTCGTAGATATCGCCCGAAACGAGATCCTTGGCATACAAGGTCTGGCCCGCAGTCCAGCCTTTGGCGTTGATGCCCGAATAGCCGATACGGGCACCGACCGAAGGGGTGAACCATTTACCGACGTTGATGTCAAGTGCCGGGGCGAGGCGTTTGCCGAACGACCCGTAAGAGTCGTTCTCCCCATGGTAGATGTTCACACCGCCCGCGACGCCGATGAAGATGTTGTCGAAGAAGCGGTTGGTTTCGTAGGGCCCGCGTACGATCCGGTTCTGCTCATCGCGGTTGCCGTTCTCCTGAGCCATGGCGCCTACGGCTGCCAATGTCAGAGATGCGGTCAGAAGACCTTTCATAAATTGAGTTTTCATTGTATTCAGTGTTTTATGAACCCTTGTCGGGTTCGGGTTAATGTTTTCTTTTGTAGACGTGATCCTTCAGGGGATTTTTCTGTCTGTTCAGACACCAGGAGCGACAGAGCAGCACGGCAATCACGATCACAACGGCTATGCAGGCAACCGCCAGCAGGAGGATCAGAAACTCCATCAGCTGCTCCGAAGATTCCATCGCGTCGGCTTCAGGAAGCTCTCCGATATGGAGAAAACAGGAAACAAATTCCGTCGTCGGAAAAATCGACATCATGCGGATCATTTTGTCATTCATCGGATCCGGAGTCGGGGACGGCCACTTCGGACATCGATTCCGGGAGTTCCCCCTCCGCAGGAGGAAAGAGTTCCCAGATGCCGACACCCAAAGTCAGGCACAGGGCGCAGAGCGTTCGCAGCGTAGGATTTGCACACCCCGCTTCGAGGCGGCTCAGGTTCGAACGTTCCATGCCGCAACTGTCAGCGACCTGCTGTACCGTAAGCCCCCGCTCGCAACGCAACGCCCGAAGACGCGCCGTGACGTATGTCACGGTCTGCGTCGTCAGTCGCTGCAATTCGGGGCTTTCATCCATCCTCCACACTCCGGAAAGCAGACTATTTCTTCGCTTTGGCGGCCTTGACCTTCTTGTCTTTGGCCAGCTTGGCCGCCTGCTCCCGGAGTTTCGAACCCGCACGGAACTTCACGACCCGGCAGGCCGCGACTTTCAAAGGCTTTCCTGTCCGGGGATTGCGCATCGTACGAGCCGCACGCTCCTGTACTGAGAAAGAACCGAAGCCGGGCAAGACGATCTTTTCGTCATGCTCCATACATACGGCGATCATTTCCATTACTGCATCCACCACACCAGCGGTAGCGGCGACCGTCTGACCGCTCTCGGCGGCTACGGCTTTTACAAACTGGGTCTTGTTCATTTTGTTTTTGAAGTTAAGTGTATATTCTCATTGCGAATCCACCATTTCTCGGAGTCAG
>ERZ827197.2515-NODE-2515-length-11992-cov-2.218648_pt1 | contig 11992 bp, 13 predicted proteins | sample MGYA00519867_ERZ827197 | MGnify/ENA primary metagenome ERZ827197 (study PRJEB31778, sample SAMEA3449278) | human gut metagenome | biome: human gut; feature: human-associated habitat; material: faeces | place: United Kingdom | collected 2010/2012 ...
CCTGCAAAGCGTGGCCTACCTGCGCTTCAAGAACCTTACGATCGGCTACACGCTGCCGGTGCTGAAAAAGTACCTCTCGAAGCTGCGCATCTACGTCTCGGGCGAGAACCTCTGCTACTGGTCGCCGCTCAAAAAGCACTGCAAGCTCATCGATCCCGAGCTGGCGATTTCCAGCGGCACCTACAAGGGCGGAACGGGAACGGGCTACACCATGCCCCGCACCTTCTCGTTCGGCGTCGACATCACCTTCTAACAACTTCAAGCCGGAAAGAATATGAAAATCATCTGTAAAATCTTAGCTTTCGGAACCATCGCACTGAGCGTCGGCGGCTGCGACCTGACGATGCTCCCCGAACACGAGCTTTCGCCCGAACAATATTTCCAGAACGAGTCCGATCTCACCCTGTGGAGCAACCAGTTCTACAACGACAACCCCGACGCCGGGGCCATGTACCGGAAGTTCGGCATCCTGGCGCTGGAGATGGAGGCGGCGGGCCTCTACTGGACCGCCCAGCGGCTGGGGAAGAAGGCCCTGGCCATCCTTACCATCTCCGACCACATCTTTACCGGGGAGGCCCTGAACGCCCAGGAGCGGCAGGACTCCTTCCACGAGATGATGGAGATCGCCCTGGAGACCGCCTGGAAGTCTCTGGAGGACTGAGACATGGCCCTGTTCGGAAAGCGGGAGAAGATATTCGAGGTCTGGGGGGACGCCCCCCGCTGGAAGGCCGCCAAGCGGGCACTGAAGGATGCGGGCATCAAGATCATGGAGTCGGGCTTTTACGACACGGAGATGCCCGTCTGCGGCTGCGGTGCCAAGCTGGACCACCGGGATTTCGGCCCCAATGGCAAGATCGACCGCCACACCTATTACCTCTCCGTTCGTCCGGAGGATGCGGAGCGGGCCCGGGAAGTGCTGTCGGGCATCTGAAAAAAGAAAGAGGGGAAGGCCTTTTGGCCTTTCCCTCTTTTGCGTTGTTTTTAGAAACGGTTCACTCCGCCTGGATGGGGAACACCACGCCGCCCACCGAGATGCTTGCCATCTCCTCCATGGGGATGATCTCGGAAAACACCTGGCTCTTGGAGCAGACGGTGGTGCCGTCTTCAGGGCTGATGCTGCCGCCGGAACTGGAGAGATCCATTACCGTGCCGTCGGTACGGGTGAGCAGGATCTCCACGTTTTCCATATAGCGTGCCATCTGCTCTGCGTCCTCATCGCTCTGGCGTCCGCTTTCATTTCCGCTCCAGACCACTTCTTCATCCGCGGTGTAGTCCACCTTCATGGCCACCGGGGAGAGGGTGATGGAGTCGATGGTGAAGGTCATGCCATCCTGGGTAAAGGTCTCGCCGCCGCCCAGGGTGATGGAGGCGTCCTCATACCGCACGTCGAACCGGAGCTTCCAGGTCCCCTCCGCAAAGGGGACAGCCTCGCCGTTCTCCTCGTCCCAGAGCCAGAGGTTGTCAAACTCTGCCGTGGCAGTGCAGTCGTTGATGGGCACGTCGGCGCTGATGGTCTGGATCAGCTGGACGGTGTTGTCGGTGGGGTCTTCATCCACGAACCAGCTGCTCCCGTGGGTGCCGCCCAGGATGTTCAGGTCCGCGCCGCCGCCCCGGACCAGCAGCATGGCGTCCTCCGTCCCGGCAGGCAGCAGGGCCGTGCCGTCATCCCGGGTGATGGTGAAGACGATGGCGGCGTTGTAAGCATCGCCCATGACGGCGTCGGCGGTGATGGTGACGCCGCCCGCCGTGTCACTGGCGCCGATGGGATAACCGATCTTGTCGATGATCTCCGTCTGGGCGGCGCTGCCGCCGAAAATAGGGGCAAAGACTTCCGCGGCGGACTTGAGGATGCCGGTGGCTCCGGCGGTGCCCACTGCCAGGACCAGTACCGCCGCTGCGGCGATGAGGACGGTCCGCCGGATGGGACGGCGGGTGCGGGATTGCTGCTCCTGGGCCGCCTGGAGGGCCCGCCGGGCAATGTCCGATTTCTGTTCCGGGGTAAAATGCAGGGAATCCAGGGTGTGCTGATATTCACACTGTCTGTTCATAGCCGTAACCTCCCAAAAGATCTTTCAGACGGGTCCGCCCCCGGACCAGCCGGGTGTGGACGGTGGCGGTGGGAATGCCCAGGATCTCGCCGATTTCAGAGGCCTGGTACCCCTCGTAATAGAAAAGGTAGATCACTGCCCGGTAATGGGCGGGCAGGCGGTTCACCGCCGCAAGCACCGAGCCGTCCTCCGCCTCCGGGGCGGGGACCTCCGCACAGGCCGCCAGGTCACAGGTCCGCCTGCGCCAGGGACTTTTCAAAAGGTCCTTGCAGGCGTTGGCCGCCATCCGCAGCACATAGGCCCGCTCATGGGCCGGAGAGTCAAACTCCCGGGACTCCGTCAGGAGCTTTACAAAGACGCTCTGGCAGATGTCCTGGGCGTCGTGGGTGTTTTTCAAATAGCTGTAACTGAGGCGGAGAATGGCGTCGGCGTAGGTCTGTGCCAGGTATTCCGCCCGTTCGTTCTGATTCATGGTGTCAACTCCTTTGGCGCGCGCTCATAAAGGATACGACCGGGCGGCGGGAAAACTTTCAGGGGGCTTTAAAAATTCTCTGAAAAAACGACCGGGCGGAGGGAGGAACCGCCCCGGGACACAAAAAAAGAGCGGCCCGGCCGCTCTTTTTTGCTGGGAGATCACTCCATCACGATCAGGGCGATGAGCTCCACGGGCTCCTCCGTCCGGTTTTCCAGGCCATGATGCTGACCGTAGCCGGTGGCGCAGATGTCGCCGGCGTGGACGATCACTTCCTTGCCGTCGTCGTTGAACACGGCCTCTCCCTTGATGATGTAGTAGAACTCGGTCTCGTGCTCATGGTTGTGGTAACCGATGGAGCAGCCGGGGTCCACCGTCACGTGGGAGAACATGCGGCCGTGGCCGTAGAGACCCTCCTTGTCGGTCAGGTCCTTGATGTGGATGAGGCCCTTGCCGTTTTGGACGCAGACGTCCTTCCGGGGGCAGTTTTCAGACAGGGTGTACATGGGATGGAACCTCCTTGGTAATGGCCCGGGCCATCGCTTGCGCCGGAGAGACCCGGGTGATAAAATGAAGAAACCGCACACAAGCGGTATTGAAAGGTATTGTAGCAGAGCGGCGGGGCAAAGTCCAGTAGCCGCGGAGAAGAAGGAGCGTCCTATGAGAAGATTTTTTTCCCTGCTGGTGCTGGCGGCGATGCTGACTGGCCTTGCGGGCTGCGGACAGGAGCAGACCCAGGATCCGGTGCCGGAGGAGCCGCTGGCGCTGGAGTCGCTGGCGGTGGAGATCAGCAAAAACGGCCTTTCCACGGAGCGGCTGCTCCAGGCCAAGCGGGAGCTGCCAAAACAGCTGCAAACGGCGTTTTCCCAGGCGGGGTTGAACATTGGACAGGTGACGGTGACCATCGGCTCCTCGCCCGACGCCACGGCCCAGGCCCTGAAGGAGGGCACCGTGGATCTGGCCTTTTTGCCGGCGGATGATTTTCTGCGGGTGGGCGGCGCGGCGGTGCTGCTGGCAGACGCGCCCCAGCCGGCCCTGACGCCGGAGGCCAGTGGCGACCCCGCCGACTGGAACGGAGCGGAAAATGCCCGGAGCTATGATGAAAACGGAACCTGGGAGGGCGGGACCTTTGCGCTGATCTGCACGGCCCCCACGGAGTATGGCCGCCAGCTGGCGCAGCGGGACACCCCCACCTGGGAGGAGCTGGACCACGCCCGCTGGGGCGTTCTGGGGGAGGAATCCCTGGGAGGCTATCAGTGCCTGGAGCTGTGGCTGGAGGACACCTATGAAGGAAACCAGATCACGGACCTTGCGGACGTGACGACCTACGAGAGTTACGAGGCGCTGTTCCGGGCGGCTGCCGCCGGGGACATCGACGCCTTCCCCATCCGGGCGGATGCCCGGATGGATGTGGCGGAGGCCTGGACCCTCTCTCCTCTTCGGACGGCGGAGAGCGGCATGCAGGGGTTCGACCGGGAAGAGAGCGTGTGGGACGAGGTGCAAGTCATCGTGGTCACAGAGCCGCTCTATGCCACCCTGGCGGCGGTGCCGTCGGAGCGGACGGAGCTGACCGACGGCCGGTTTGCCGCGGCGCTGGAGCAGGTCCTCTCCCAGTTGGGCATTGACGCGCCGGAGCAGATGGAGGTGCTGGGGTGCTCCCACTTCGCCCCGCTGACGGACGAGGCGCTGGACCCGCTGCGCCGGCTGATGACAGCCCGGGGTGAGGCGCTGGGAGGCGAAATGCCCTGAAATTTTGGGAAAAAGCTTGACCTTCAAGTGGCTTTACCCTTTACACTGACGGCAGAAGGGAGGCATCTTTATGACCAGCAAGGAAATGGAAGCGCGCTCGGGGGTGCCCCGGGCCAACATCCGCTATTATGAGGTGGAGGGGCTGCTGCACCCGGAGCGGCTGAAAAATGGCTACCGCTCATACAGCGAAGAGGACCTGCGGACCCTGGAGAAGATCAAGCTGCTGCGGCGGCTGGGAGTGTCCGTGGAAGAGGTGCGGGAACTGGTCCGGGGCGGGGAGACGATGGAGACCGTGCTGGACCGGCGTCTGGCGGCGCTGGGAGGTCAGCGGGCCTCTCTGGGCCGGGTGCAGGCGGTGTGCGGCGCCCTGCGGGATGCCGGCGTGAGCTTTGATGAACTGGATGCCGGGCGGTATCTCCAGGACCTGGACGCCCCGGCGCTGCCGGAGGAAAACGGTACCTGGTGGACGAAGACCCAGGCGCCGGACCTCCCGGCGGGGGACGCACTGCCCACGGTGTACAACGTGCCCCGGCGGCTGCTGGCCCGGCTCTTTGACTGCCTGCTGGTGACCTTGGCGCTGCTGGCGGCCCTGTGCCTTGCGGGGTATAATCCCGCCCGGGCCAACTCCCTGGCCATCAGCCTGGGGATCACGGTGCTGCTGGGACTTTTGGAGCCCCTCTGCCTGCGCCTCTTTGCCGCCACACCGGGCAAGGCTCTTCTGGGAATGCGCCTGACGGCGCCGGACGGGGAAAAGCTCTCCTACGGCGCGGGAGTGAACCGCTATCTCCGGATGCTCTGGCATGGTCTTGGCTGTTACATCCCCATCTGGTCGTTGGTGCAGCTCTACCGCTCTGCTGCCCGCTGTGCAAATCAGGAGCCCCAGCCCTGGGACGAAGGGGTGGCCTACACGGCGGCTCCCTTCCGGCTCCGGTACGCCCTGGCCTTCACTGCGGTTGGGGCGGCGGTGCTGCTGGGCAGCGAGAGCGTGAACTGTGCCAGCCAGCTGCCGCCCAACCGGGGGGAGCTGACGGTGGCGGAGTTTGCCGAGAACTTCAACCGGCAGGCCGACTACGTGGGCGTAAACTTGGGAGGCTGCCTTGACGAGACAGGCAGCTGGCGGGAGGCGCCGCCGGAACCCAATGTGTTCCGGGTCGACATCGGGGAAGAACTCCCCGGCGCGGAGCAGTTCCGCTACACGGTGGAAGACGGCCGTCTCACCGCCGTGATCCTCTCCGGGGAGGTGGAGAACACCGCCGAGTGGTATCACCTGCCCACGGAGCGGATGGCGGTTGCTCTGATGGCCTTTGCCTGGGCCCGGGAGGACGCCTCCTTCTGGACCGGCCCCCGGAAAGACCAGCTGGCAGCGCTGGACGCACTGGACTGGGAGGATGGCCTCTCCCTGCGCCAGGGAGATCTTGCCATCACCCTGGAGACGGAGAACAAGGGCTTTGCGGTCTCCGGCACTACGGGGATCGCCGTTCCCGTGAACGAGACGGACAACCGCTTTGCCTTCACCTTCACGATGGCGGTGGAGCCGTAATTGCCAAAATGGGGTACAGGGTGTAAAATCACCCTGTACCATTTCATTTTTCCGGAGTGGCTTTGTGCAAATCCTAAAAATTTCATTTACTACCGAATTAGCGCTTTACTTTGATAATAAAATGAAGTAAAATAACCACCATCAAATCAACTGCGAGGAGGGGCTTCCTTGGAACTGAATCTGGATTTTCTGCGGCCGCAGGAGCGGCTGTCCCTGCAGCTGCGGCAGCTGTATGAGGGCGCCGGTTTCCGCCACTATCACATGAGCCGCTTTGAAGAATATGGGCTCTACCAGCAAAACCGCCGCTTTCTCTCCGACGAGCAGGTCCTCTCCTTTACGGATCTGGACGGGCGCCTCATGGCCCTCAAGCCGGACGTGACGCTCTCCATCGCGAAAAATGCCCAGGTGGAGCAGGGGAGCTGCGGTCGGTTCTATTATCTGGAAAATGTGTACCGTCCCAGCCAGGAGAGCCACACCTTCCAGGAGATCAGCCAGATGGGCCTGGAGTGCATCGGCTGCCTGGAGGAGGATACAGCGGCCCAGGTGGTGTCCCTGGCGGTTTCCAGTCTGGCGCTGACGGAGCGGGACTTTGTGCTGGAGCTGAGCCACATGGGCTTTGTCTCCGGCTTGATGGACGCGGTGGGGGCGCCGGAAGGGGTCCGGCCCCAGCTGCTGCGGTGCATCCGGGACAAGAACCGCCACGAGCTGCGCCGCTGCGCGGCGGAGGCGGGCCTCTCTCCCCAGGGGACGGAGGCACTGTGCCGGCTCTGGGTGCTGAACGGTCCCTGGGAGACGGTAGTGGACGCGGCGGAGCCCCTGGCCCTCAACGCCGCCATGGGCAGCGCCCTGGCGGAGCTGCGGACGCTGTGCGCCGCTCTGGAGTCCCAGGGCCAGACGGAAAATCTGAAGCTGGACCTGTCCCTCGTCAATGATATGGAGTACTATAACGGCCTGGTGTTCCAGGGGTATCTGGCAGGCAGTCCCCGGGCGGTGCTGCGGGGCGGACAGTACGACCCCCTGGCGGAGCAGTTCCGCCCCGGCGCCCGGGCCATCGGCTACGGCCTCTACCTCAGCGAGCTGGACCGTCCCGTCCAGCTGGAGAACGGCGGGACGGTGATGCTCAACGTGGCGCTGCCCAAGGGCCGGCTGGGCGACAAGGTGTACGACCTGCTCTCCGGTGTGGGCTACGGCTGCCCGGAGTCTTACAGCGACACCCGCAAGCTGGTGGTGGAAAACCCCGCCGCCGGCATCCGCTACTTCCTGGTCAAGCCCAGTGACGTGGCCATTTACGTGGAGCACGGCGCGGCGGACATCGGCATCGTGGGCAAGGACATCCTGGCCGAGTCCGGCGCCGACGTCTACGAACTGCTGGACACGGGCCTTGGCAAGTGCCGCATGTGCGTGGCAGGGCCCAAGGATTTCGCGGAGGACCAGAGCCGGGCGCTGCGGGTGGCCACCAAGTTTGTCAACATCGCCAAGCGCTATTACGCCGCCCAGGGCCGGGACATCGACATCATCAAGCTGAACGGCTCCATCGAGCTGGCCCCCATTCTGGGCCTTTCCGATGTGATCGTGGACATTGTGGAGACAGGCACCACGCTGCGTGAGAACGATTTGAAGGTCCTTACGGAGTTTATGCCCATTTCCGCCCGGTTCATTGCCAACCGGGCCAGCTATCAGTTCAAGCGGCCGCAGATCGATAAGCTCCTGCGGCGTCTGACGGAGGTGACCGAGTCGTGATACCCATTGAACGCGTGGAAAAACTGGACCCGGCCCGGCTGCTGCGCCGGGACGCCCAGGCGGAGGCGGATGTGAGCGCCGCGGTGGATGCGGTGATCGAAGCAGTCCGAACCCGGGGCGACGAGGCGCTGCGGGACTATACCCGTCGCTTTGACGGCGCGGAACTGACGGACCTGCGGGTGACGGAGGCGGAACTGGAGGCGGCCTGGGAGGCGACGGATGCTGACTTCCGGCGGACTCTGGAGCTGGCGGCGGAAAACATCCGCACCTTCCACAGCCGCCAGATCCACTCGGACTTCGTTCTCACCCGGGAGGGCGGCATCGTCATGGGCCAGCGGTACACCCCCATTGAAAAGGTGGGCGTGTGCGTGCCCCGGAGCCCGGTGGCCTTCCCCTCCACCATTTTGATGAACGTAATCCCCGCCAAGCTGGCGGGAGTACAGGACATCGTGCTGGTGACCCCGCCGGAGGCGGACGGCTCCGTGAGCCCCGCGGCCCTGGCGGCGGCGAAAGTCGCGGGGGTGGACCGGATCTTCAAGATCGGCGGTGCCCAAGCGGTGGCTGCCCTGGCCTACGGCACGGAGAGCGTGCCCCGGGTGGATAAGATCGTGGGCCCCGGCGGTGTCTTTGTGGCCGCCGCCAAGCGGAAGGTGTTCGGCCAGGTGGCCATCGACATGATCGCCGGCCCCAGCGAGATCCTGGTGCTCTCCGACGGCAGGTCCAACCCCGCCTGGGTGGCGGCGGACCTTTTGAGCCAGGCGGAGCACGACGTCCACGCCTCCGCTGTGCTGGTGACGGACAGCATGGACCTTGCCCAGGCCGTGCAAAAAGAGGTGGAGGTCCAGCTGGAGCAACTCCCCCGGCGGGACATCGCCCGCAAGTCCCTGGAGACCAACGGCCGCATCTTCGTTACCTCCAGCCTGGAAGAGGCGGCGGAGGCGGCCAACGTCATCGCGCCGGAGCATCTGGAGCTGTGCGTGGATGATCCCTTCGCCCTCCTGAGCCGGGTGCGCAACGCCGGCAGCATCTTCCTGGGCCGCAGCGCCCCGGAGGCTCTGGGGGACTACTACGCCGGTCCCAACCACACCCTGCCCACCTCCGGCACCGCCCGGTTTTCCAGCCCCTTGAGCGTGGACGACTTTGTCAAGAAGTCCAGCTTTCTCTATTATCCCCAGGCGGCGATGCAGGAGGCCGCCCCCCGGATCGCGGACTTTGCCCGGCGGGAGGGGCTGGAGGCCCACGCCCGTGCTGCGCTGATCCGCTGTACAACCGATGACAAGAAGGGAGAGTAATACCATGAGCCGATTCCTTTCCCGGGAGGCGGGACGCCTGGCGCCCTACACCCCCGGCGAGCAGCCCACCGACGCCCAGTACATCAAGCTCAACACCAACGAAAGTCCCTTTCCTCCCTCCCCCAAGGTGGTCAAGGCCATCTCCCGGGCGGAGCTTCTGAAGTTGGACCTCTACCCGGACCCCACCTGCGGCACGCTGCACCGGGCCATCGCGGCCTATTACGGCCTCAAGCCGGAAAACGTGCTGGCGGCCAACGGCTCCGACGAGGTGCTGGCCTTTGCCTTCCGGGCCTTCTGCGGCGAGGGGAAGGGCGTTGCCTACGCCGACATCACTTACGGGTTCTACAAGTCCCAGGCGGCCCTCTTCGGCCTGAACGCCACGGTGATCCCCCTGCGGGAGGATTTCACCCTGAACGTGGACGACTACATGGACTTCCCCGGCACCATCGTCATCGCAAATCCCAACGCCCCCACCGGCATGGCAGTGCCCCGGACGGACATCCAGCGGCTGCTGGAGGCTGACCCCAACCGGGTGGTGATCGTGGACGAGGCGTATGTGGACTTCGGCGCCGAGAGCTGCGTGCCCATGATCTTCCGGTACGACAACCTCCTGGTGGTGCAGACCATGTCCAAGAGCCGGTCCCTGGCCGGCGGGCGGCTGGGCTTCGCCCTGGGCCAGCCGGAGCTGATTGCGGATCTCAACCGGGTCAAGTACAGCTTCAACCCCTACAACATCAACCGCCTGAGCATGGAGGCCGGCGCCGCCGCCATGGCGGACAAGGCCTACTTCGACGCCTGCTGCGCCTCCATCTGCCGCACCCGGGCCTGGACTGCGGGAGAGCTGGAGAACCTGGGCTTTACGGTGCTGCCCTCCCAGTCCAACTTCCTCTTTGCGAGGTCCGACCGCATCGGCGGCGGGGAGCTGTACCGGACGCTGAAGAAAAACGGGATTCTGGTGCGCTGGTTCGGCAGCGACCGCATCCGGGACTACGTGCGCATCACCGTGGGCTCCATGGAGCAGATGGAGGCCCTCATCGATGCCCTCACCGCGCTGCTGGAAGCGCTGTAAAGGAGGATCACCATGCGGACTTCCGCCATTGAACGAAACACCCTGGAGACCCAGATCGCCCTGACGCTGAACCTAGACGGCACCGGCAGCGCCGACGTCAAAACCGGCTGCGGTTTTCTGGATCATATGCTCACCCTCTTTGCTCGCCACGGGGACTTTGACCTCACGGTCAAGTGCCAGGGGGACACGGAGGTGGATTACCACCACACCGTGGAGGACATCGGCATCGCCCTGGGACAGGCCTTTGAGGAGTGCCTGGGGGACAAGCGGGGCATCACACGCTACGGCCAGTTCCTGCTGCCCATGGACGAGACGCTGGTGCTGTGCGCCGTGGACCTGAGCGGCCGGGCGTATCTGGGCTGGGCGGTGGACCTGCCCGCCCAGAAGGTGGGGGACTTCGACACGGAGCTTGGCAAGGAGTTCTGGCTGGGCTTCCTGCGCCACTGCCCCGCATCCCTCCACTTCCGGGAGCTTTCGGGAGAGAACACCCACCACATTCTGGAGGCGGTGTTCAAGGGGGCCGGCCGGGCGCTGAAGCAGGCCGTGGCTCTGGATGAAAAACACCGGGACGAGATTCCCAGCACGAAGGGACTGTTGTAAGATGATCGCCATTGTGGATTACGGAGTGGGGAACCTCTTCTCCCTGGTCTCCAGCCTCCGGGCATTGGAGTTGGAGGCCCAGGTGACCCGGGAAGCGGCGGCGCTGCGGGCGGCGGACCGGATCATCCTGCCCGGCGTGGGAGCCTTTGGCGACGCCATGGAGAAACTCACCGCCACGGGCCTTGTGCCGGTAATCAAAGAAGAGGCCCGGAAAAAGCCCCTGCTGGGCCTCTGCCTGGGGATGCAGCTGCTGTTTGAGAAGAGCTATGAATACGGCGAGCACCAAGGCCTCTGTTTTGTCCAAGGCGAGGTCTGCCCGCTGGAGCCGGACCTGAAAGACCCGGCACTGAAAGTGCCCCAGATCGGCTGGAACGCCCTCCACATCCTCCGGGACGACCCGCTTTTCCAATATATCCAGGAGGGTGAGTACGTCTATTACGTCCACAGCTATTACGGCAGACACTGTACCGCCAGTACGTTGGCCGTCAGTGATTACTCCATCCCGGTCACGGGCGTGGTGCGGGCGGGCAAGGTGTACGGCACGCAGTTCCACCCGGAGAAGAGCGGCGACACCGGGCTGCGGATCTTAAAGGCGTTTGCAGAATTGTGAGGAAATATCATGAAACTCTATCCCGCCATTGACCTGCGAAATGGTCAGGTCGTCCGCCTGACCCAGGGCGATTACGATAAAATGACCGTCTACGGCACCGACCCCTGCGCCCAGGCTCGGCAGTTTGTGGCCGCAGGGGCAAAATATCTCCACGTTGTCGATCTGGACGGCGCAAAAGACGGTACCCTCTCCAACTATGACACCATTGCCGCACTGGCAAAGCAGGGCGGCCTGTACATCGAGGTGGGCGGCGGCATCCGCACCGAGGAGCGGATCGAAAAATATCTCTCCCTCGGCGTGGGGCGCTGCATCCTGGGCAGCGTGGCCGTGACGGATTTTGAGTTCACGGCCCGGATGCTGCAAAAGTACGGCGATCAGATCGCGGTGGGCGTGGACGCCAAAGATGGCTTTGTTGCCATCCACGGCTGGAAAGAGGTCAGCGCCGAAAAGGGCGTGGACTTCTGCAAGCGGCTGGCGGCAGTGGGCTGCAAAGCCATCATCTACACGGATATTGCCTGCGACGGCGCCATGCAGGGCACCAATCTGGCCCTCTACCGCCAGCTCTCGGCCGAGGTGCCGGGGGTGGAGTTCACGGCCAGCGGCGGCATTTCCTCGGAGGCAGAGCTGCTGGAGCTGGAGCGGATGGGGGTGGCGGCCGCCATCCTGGGCAAGAGCCTCTACACCGGGGCGCTGGACCTTGCCCACTGCGTACAGCTGGTACAGAAATAAACGAAAGGGAAACGCAAGATGATCACAAAACGCATCATTCCCTGTCTGGACGTCCGGAATGGCCGGGTGGTCAAGGGCACAAACTTTGAGGGCATCAAGGATGTGGCCGACCCGGTGGAAATGGCCCGGCTCTACAACGCTGC
>ERZ827197.2519-NODE-2519-length-11972-cov-30.426785_pt1 | contig 11972 bp, 7 predicted proteins | sample MGYA00519867_ERZ827197 | MGnify/ENA primary metagenome ERZ827197 (study PRJEB31778, sample SAMEA3449278) | human gut metagenome | biome: human gut; feature: human-associated habitat; material: faeces | place: United Kingdom | collected 2010/2012 ...
ACCACCATAAAATATATCCGTCAACACTTTTTTAAAATATTTTTTCATATTTTTATTTTAATATATCTTATACAAATAAAAATTCATATCTAAATATAATAATCATTGTTGATATTTCAATAAAAAACCACAATATATTATTAAACTTTCATCTAATAAAATACTGTGATTTTAAATTGATTTTATATATAAATATTAGTTTATTATATAAAAATACTATACTGATTTTTTACTTCTAAAGCATAATGAGTAAATAAGAACTATTGAAAAACATATTATAGGAATTAAAAATGATGATCTTACGGCAGCTTCTGCTCCATTAAACATAGGTGTTATGCTAGACAATATTCCATTATCTATAAATCTTCCCATTATAGGTGTTATTACTGCTCCACCAAGTATAGCCATAATAAGACCTGCTGCTCCGACTTTTACTTCTTCGCCTAAATCTTTAAGAGCTATACCATATATTGTTGGAAACATTAATGACATACATGCAGATATTGTAACTAAGCACCATACTGATTGACTTGTAGGTAGATATATTGTTCCTAAACTAGCTAAGATTCCTCCAACTGCAAATACTGCCATCATTAATGCCGGTTCAATATATTTCATTAATGCTGTACATATCCAACGACAAGCTATAAATAAAACTATAGCTATTAAATAATATTGTGCTGCATCAGCTTCATTTAAACCAACTGTAGTCATAACATATTGTATTGTCCAAGTCCATACAGATATTTGTACTCCTACATAGAAAAATTGAGCAATTACACCAAAAGCATATCTAGGTATTTTTATAAGTTTTTTAATAGAATCAAGTATATTTAAATCACCAGACATATCCTTTTCTGAATCTTTACTTCTTTTAAAGAACATCCAAATTACAATTGCAATTATAACTAATCCTACATAAGGTACACAAACCCATAATAATTCATTACTACGTATTTGGCTTAAAGCTTCTGGACTCATTGCAATTCTATCTTCATATGTAGCCGGATTTAAATGACTTAAAATAAGATATTTTGCAAGTATAATCCCACTTAAAGATCCTATTGGGTTAAAGGCTTGTGCTAAATTAAGTCTTCTAACACTAGTTTCTTCATCCCCTAACGAAATAACATATGGATTACATGTTGTTTCTAATATAGAAAGCCCCCCTGCCAACACAAATACTGATAATAGAAATAAATTAAAATTCTGTAACATAGCTGCAGGAATATAACCCATAGCACCTATTATATAAAGTCCTAATCCTACTAAAACCCCTGTTCTATAAGAATATTTCTTTATAAGAATTGCTGCTGGTAATGCTAATACGGCGTATGAACCATAAAATGCAACTTGAGTCATAGATGCATTTGCAGCTTCTAGCATAAATATTCTTCCGAATGCTGGAACAAGATTATCTGTCATATTGTTTAATAGCCCCCAAAGCACAAAGCATGATATTAGCATTATAAAGTGTACTCTATACTGTTTGGGCACTATAGGTAATTTACTATTTCTATCTTTTTTATTATCTGATATATTTTCCATAATATCACCCCTATAATTTATAGTAAAAATTATTGTTCTTTTCTATATCTTTTAAATCCAGGATGTCTTCCTGTTACACCATAACTTTTTCTCATTCCAATTAATCTATCTATATTTTCTTTTGATACTTCTTTTTCTCCCCCTAATAAATGAGCAGTTAAACTTATTTTTGCATATAATTCTAGTGTTTCCATTCTGTAATATGCTGTTATTAGATCTGCCCCTACAGTTAATGCTCCATGGTTTGCTAATAATAATACATCATGTTCTTGTAAATATGGAGCTATTGCATCTGGTACCTCATATGTAGACGGTGTTCCATATGGAGTTACTGGTATTGAACCTATAGCTATAATAGTTTCTATCATTGTGTATCTATCTAAATCCAAATGTGCTACTGCATATCCAGTTGCTGTTGGAGGATGAGCATGTACAACTGCACCAACATCATCTCTTTCTTCGTAGCATCTTAAATGCATCTTTATTTCTGAAGATGGTTTCGCACCTGCTTGTCCTTCTATAACCTCTCCATTAGAATCTATATGTAATATCTTTTCTGGTGTTATGAAACTTTTACTTATACCTGTAGGTGTTGCTAAAAAAGTTCCATCTTCTAGCTTAACTGATACATTTCCATCATTTGCAGCTACCCATCCTAATTGCCACATTTTATGACAAACATCACATATTTGTTCTCTTATTTCCATATATCCTAATTCTTTTTCTTTATCCATTTAAAATTCCCCCTACATTAACTAATCTACTACTACCCCTTTTTGTAATATAATATTTGCATAAAGGGCCTTTTCTCCAGTAGCAACTATTGCATATGATTTTTTTGCTTGTTCATAAAAATCATATCTTTCTATATTTTGAATAACATCATTACCCCTATTATCATATTTTTTGATTATTTTACTGTATACATTCCATATAGGTGTCTCTACTTTATCACCTTCAACAACTGCCATTAAGCTTACTGGCTTTTCTACATAAGTATCTAATGGAAAAACAGATAATATTGCATCTAATATCTCTGGTACACTGTGTCCGTCACAACGTATAACTTTACACTCTTTACCCATTTTCTCTGATGGAAAATTCCCATCTGCTAAAACTATTTGATCACTATGTCCCATCTCGCATAATACTTTTAGTAATTCCGGAGATAAAATATTTGGTATTCCTTTTAACATTTAATTAATTCCCCTTTTTTTATTATTTTTTTAAATCTAGAAAACTCTTTATCCCATAGTTTGGATTCTTTAGGTATATATTCGTCTATATTATGTGAATCATTAATAATTCTTCGAGCTTCTTTCAAGTCTTTTATATTCCCACTTGCGATTAATTGTATTGCTATATTTCCTAATACAGTAGCTTCTATAGGCCCCCCATATACTTTTATATTGCATGCATTTGCAGTCATTTGACTTAATAATCTACTTTGTGTTCCTCCTCCAAGCATATATAACTTAGAATATTTTTTATCTGTACAATCTTCTATTTCTTCTAAAGCTATTCTATATTTGAATGCTAAACTTTCATTTATACACCTAACTATTTCTGCTTCATTTCTAGGCACATCTTGATTAGTTTTTCTACAATAATCTCTTATTCTATCTGGAATATTTCCAGCTGGAGTAAATATCGGGTCATCTGGATCTATAAATGACCTAAATGGTTGTGCATTTTCTGCCATTTTTTCTAACTCTCCAAAAGTATAACTTTTCCCTTCTTTTTGCCATTGTCTTTTGCTCTCTTGTATGAGCCATAATCCTATTATATTTTTTAAAAATGATACTTTCCCTTGGTACCCACTTTCATTCGTTATATTATAACGACTAGATTTTTCTGTAATAATAGGATTATCAAGTTCTGTTCCTAATAAAGACCATGTACCACAACTTAAAAATAAAAAATCATCATCTTGTGTTGGTACAGAAACTTGCGCACATTGTGTATCATGTCCTGCCACTGCTATAACATCACACATATCTATATTTAATTCTTCACTTATATCTTCAGATATTTTTCCAATTACACTACCACTAGGAATAATATCTGTAAATAAATTACTATTCAATCCTAGTGACTCAATTATTTCATAAGACCATTGTCTCTTTTCTGCATCAAAAAGTTGTGTAGTGGATGCTATAGATATCTCTGTAACCTTTTTATTTGTTAACATATAATTAAGCAAATCTGGTATTAGTAACATCACATCTGCTTTTTCAAGCAGATATGATCTTTTTTGTTTTAGTGATAGTAGTTGAAAAGCTGTATTTATTTCCATAAATTGATTTCCAGTTATTTTATAAAATTTTTCTTTAGATATTTTTTTAAAACTCTCTTCTATCATCCCAGCAGTTCTACCATCTCTATAATGGATAGGATTTTCTAATATTTGTCCATATTCATCCAATAATGCAAAGTCAACTCCCCATGTATCTATGCCTATACTACTTATTTTTCCGTACTTTTTAGACTTTATTAAACTTTGCTTAATTTCAAAGAATAATCTTAATATATCCCAATACATTGTCCCTCCAACTATCACTGGGTCATTAGAAAATCTATGTATTTCCTCAATATATATCCTATTTCCATCAAAGGTTCCTATTATAGCTCTTCCACTAGATGCGCCAAAGTCAAAAGCCAATACCTTTTTCTCTAGTCCACTCTCATTCATATTATCACCTTCTATTTATACATTGGTCCATAGTTTTGACAAGCTCTATAATCTTGTCCTTCCTTATCCATTCCAAATGCATTCCATGCAGCTGGTCTAAATATATTTTCTTCTGGTACATTGTGCATGCTTACAGGTATTCTTAAAATAGAGCATAATGTTATTATGTCTGCACCTATATGTCCATAACTTATAGCGCCATGATTAGCCCCCCAGTTATTCATTACATCATAAGCAGATTTAAAAGCTCCTTTTCCTGTTAATCTTGGTGCAAACCATGTACAAGGCCACGTATAATCAGTTCTTTTCCATAACTTATCTGATACTTCATCTGGAAGTTTTACTGTATATCCTTCTACTAATTGAAGTACTGGTCCTACGCCCTTTACAAGATTTAATCTAGTCATTGTTACTGGCATTTGTGCATCTGTTAAAAATCTAGAAGAATATCCTCCTCCTCGGAAATATCCAGTATCAGCAGGATTCCATGTAGTTGCTGAAAGTAATGCTTCTTGATCTTCTTCATTTATTTCAAACCAAGGTTTTATTACATTAGCTCCATCTTTATCCTTAGCTTGACCACTACCATCTAAGCAAGATGCCCCTGAGTTTATTAAATGTATAAATCCTTTAGACTCTTTCGCTATACCTTCTAAATCATATCCCGTTGCTTTTTTTACTGCTTCTGGAGACCAATATGTACGAACATCTGAGAATATTTGTGCAGTATTAGTTAATAATTTACCAAACAGCATACTTATTCCATTTAAAACATCATTTTCAGTAGCTAATATATATGGTTCTCTTGCACCATTCCAGTCGAATGAAGTATTAAGTAATGCTTCAGAAAAATCACCGTTTGGATAAAAATCTGTCCATTGTCTTTGACCTTGGAATCCTGCAGCAATTGCATTATGTCCTAATTTTTCTTCTTCAAATCCATCTGGTAAATTTTCATTTCCATTCATTAAATCTTTTATTATACACATCATTTTAACTACAAATTCCCAATCTTTATCTTTTTCTTCTCTAGATTTTTGAACATAATCTGGATTTTTATCAAATCCCTCTTTGCATTTTTCCTTTGTCCATTTTAATGCTTTTTCAAATTCATCTTTGTCGTAAATTCCTTCTGTCATTCTTCTTATTATCTCAGTTTCATCAACAGATTCAACTCTCATTCCTAAATATTCTTCTATAAATGCAGGGTCAATTATAGATCCTCCTATTCCCATACAAATAGAGCCTATTTGTAAATAAGATTTTCCTCTCATAGTAGCTGCTGCAACTGCTGCTCTCCCAAATCTTAATATTTTTTCTTTTACATCAGATGGAATTTCTGTTGAATCTGCATCTTGAACATCATGCCCATATATTCCGAAAGCTGGAAGGCCTTTTTGTGCATGGGTAGCTAGAACAGATGCTAAGTAAACAGCCCCAGGTCTCTCAGTACCATTAAATCCCCAAACTCCCTTTATAGTCATTGGGTCCATATCCATAGTTTCAGCACCGTAACACCAACAAGGTGTAACTGTAAGTGTTATATCAACGCCTTCTCTCCTAAATTTATCTGCACAAGCAGCTGATTCTGCAACTCTACCAATTGTAGTATCGGCTATGACAACTTTTACTGATTCTCCATTTGAATACTTTATATTACTTCTTAATAATTCTGCTGCAGACTTTGCCATATTCATAGTCTGTTCTTCTAATGATCCTCTTACATCTAATATTCCTTTTCTTCCATCAATTGTAGGTCTTATACCTATAACTGGATATTGACCAACTAGTCTACTCTTTGCCATTATATTTCCCTCCACATCATTATACTTTTTAATTTTTTATACTTTCATTGTTAAATCTTTATTTATATCTTCATTGTAATCGTTTTCACTTTGCAATTCTTGTGTTATAATAGTCAAAAAATATAAATATTTTCACTTTTTGTGACAAAAGGGGGTAAATAGAAATATGAAATTTTTTGATTTTAAAGAAGATAAACAACATGGTAGATTTGATTTTCCAATAGAATTTTATCATGTTGATCAAAGTCATCCCAGGTATGATATGCCTTATCATTGGCATACTCAATGTGAAATAATAAGAATTTTAAAAGGCGAATTTTTAATAACAATCGACTATAAGAAAATTTTAGCTAAAAAGGGAGATATACTATTTATTCAAGCAGGAATACTACATGGTGGAACTCCTAATAACTGTATTTACGAGTGTATTGTTTTTGATATAAATTTACTTTTAAAGCAAAATCATGCTTGTACAAAATTATTACAAGATATTATTCATAATAATAAAATAATAAATCCAAAAATGCCTTCTAATATTCTAGCGCTAAATCTAAATTGTGAATTCTTATTCGATTCATTGTCATCTCAATATGAAGGTTATGAATTTATTACACAAGGCTCTCTATATAATTTTTTGGGTATAATTCTTCAAAATAAACTTTATACTGTTAATAATAATATGTCTCTTAAGACAAATGATAAAATTATTTTATTTAAAAAGGTATTATTATTCATAGAAGAAAATTACACACAAACCTTATCTTTAAATGATTTATCTAAAGTAGCTGGAATGACCCCTAAATATTTATGTAAATTCTTTAACAACATGAGCAATAAAACTCCTATAGAATATTTAAATTTTTATCGCATAGAAATCGCATGCGAGCAGCTATTAAGTACAGATTTATCTGTTACTGATATCGCTATAAACTGTGGATTTAATGATGTAAGTTATTTTATAAAAACATTTAAAAAATATAAAGGTATAACGCCAAAACAATATATAAAAAAAATATTTTAAATCTTTAAATTTATTAATTATTAGATTTTTTTATATATAAATAAAAAAAGGCTGAACTGTACGCAAGTTCAACCTTTTTTATTTGAATATAAATTTATATATATAAGCTATATTAGAGATTTATATAATTTAGCTATATCTTCAACTGATGTTTCTTTTGGATTTCCCGGTCTACACGCATCATCATAAGCAGATTGTGCTAAAAATTGAATATCTTCTTCTTTCACAATATCTTTTAAATCCTGTGGTATACCTACATCTTGTGCAAGTTTTTTTACTGCATCAACTGCTGCTTTTCTATATTCTGATACAGTCATATTTTCTGTACCTTCAACTCCCATAGCTGCAGCTATATATTTATATTTATCACCAGTTGAATCTTCATTATACTCCATAACAGTTGGCAATATAATTGCATTAGCTACTCCATGAGGAGTGTCGTATAATGCTCCTAGTGGATGTGCCATTGAATGTACTATTCCAAGACCTACATTTGAAAATCCCATACCTGCTATATATTGACCTAAAGCCATTCCTTCTCTTCCTTCAGGTGTATTTTCCACAGCTCCTCTAAGACTTCTTGATATTATTTCTATAGCTTTTAAATGGAACATATCTGACATTTCCCATGCTCCAATAGTTATATACCCCTCAATAGCATGTGTTAATGCATCCATACCTGTTGCTGCAGTAAGACCTTTTGGCATACTTGACATCATTTCTGGGTCAACTATTGCCACAACTGGTATGTCGTTAGTATCAACACATACAAATTTTCTATTATTATCTACATCTGTTATAACATAATTTATTGTAACTTCTGCAGCTGTCCCGGCAGTTGTTGGCACAGCAATAATCGGTACTGATTTATTTTTAGTAGGAGCAGTACCTTCTAAACTTTTAACATCATCAAATTCTGGATTATTGACAATAATACCTACTGCTTTTGCAGTATCCATAGATGAGCCACCACCTATTGCAATTATATAGTCAGCTTTAGACTCTTTGTATTTCTTTACCCCAGTTTGAACATTTTCTATTGTAGGATTTGCCTTTATATTTGAATATATTTCATAATCTAAACCTGCATTATCTAATATTTTAGTAATTTTAGTAGTAACATTAAGTTTTATTAATTCTGGGTCTGAGCATAAAAATGCCTTATTTAATCCTCTTCTTTTTACTTCTGTAACAATTTCATTTATTGCCCCTGTGCCATGATAAGAAACTTCATTTAATACTATTCTATTTGACATTATTTTTCCCCCTATTTACTATATCTATTTTTAGTTTTAATTTAATTATAGTCTTTTAAAAAGGTAATTAATATCAATATAATTTCTTTTAATATAATTATTTTCACTAAAAAAGCAGCATATTATAAAAATATGCTGCTTTTTATCTTTTATGAAAAAAACTTTTCTTTGTTTTCACGTAATAAAAAAAGATTACGTGGCTACGTCTTACTCTCCCAGGCGGTTGCCCACCAAGTACCATCAGCGCTCAGGAGCTTAACTTCTGTGTTCGGAATGGGAACAGGTGTATCCTCCTTGCTATAATAACCACATAATCTTTACTTGTACTAATATTATTAGTACCCTCAAAATTGCTAACATTTAATGAATGAATTCATTTGGTCAAGTCCTCGATCTATTAGTATCAGTAAGCTAAATATATTACTACACTTACACCTCTGACCTATCAACCAGGTAGTCTTCCTGGGATCTTAACCTTGCGGTGGGAAATCTTATCTTGAAGTGGGCTTCGCGCTTAGATGCTTTCAGCGCTTATCCTTTCCGTACTTAGCTACCCAGCCATGCCCTTGGCAGAACAACTGGTACACCAGCGGTACGTCCATCCCGGTCCTCTCGTACTAAGGACAGGTCTCCTCAAATTTCCTACGCCTGCGACGGATAGGGACCGAACTGTCTCACGACGTTCTGAACCCAGCTCGCGTACCACTTTAATGGGCGAACAGCCCAACCCTTGGGACCTACTACAGCCCCAGGATGTGATGAGCCGACATCGAGGTGCCAAACCTCCCCGTCGATGTGGACTCTTGGGGGAGATCAGCCTGTTATCCCCAGGGTAGCTTTTATCCGTTGAGCGATGGCCCTTCCATGCGGAACCACCGGATCACTAAGTCCGACTTTCGTCCTTGCTCGACCTGTATGTCTTGCAATCAAGCTCTCTTTTGCCTTTACACTCTTCGTACGATTTCCGACCGTACTGAGAGAACCTTTGAGCGCCTCCGTTACTTTTTGGGAGGCGACCGCCCCAGTCAAACTGTCCACCTGACAGTGTCCCAAGACCAGATTCATGGCCTCTGGTTAGAATCCCAGTACTACAAGGGTGGTATCCCAAGGATGACTCCACACAGACTGACGTCCATGCTTCATAGTCTCCCACCTATCCTGTACATGTAGCACCGAGACTCAATGTCAAGCTACAGTAAAGCTCCATGGGGTCTTTCCGTCCTGTCGCAGGTAACCGGCATCTTCACCGGTATTACAATTTCACCGAGTCTGTTGTTGAGACAGTGCCCAAATCGTTACGCCTTTCGTGCGGGTCGGAACTTACCCGACAAGGAATTTCGCTACCTTAGGACCGTTATAGTTACGGCCGCCGTTTACTGGGGCTTAAGTTCACTGCTTCGATTGCTCTAACAGATCCCCTTAACCTTCCAGCACCGGGCAGGCGTCAGCTCCTATACATCGTCTTGCGACTTAGCAGAAACCTATGTTTTTGGTAAACAGTCGCTTGGGCCTATTCTCTGCGGCCTTCTTTCGAAGGCACCCCTTCTCCCTAAGTTACGGGGTCATTTTGCCGAGTTCCTTAACAACAGTTCTCTCGCTGGCCTTAGGATACTCTCCTCACCCACCTGTGTCGGTTTGCGGTACAGGCACCTTTAACCTCGATAGAGACTTTTCTCGACAGTGTGAAATCAGCTACTTCGCTACTTAATTTCGCTCCGCATCGTACCCCAGCATTATTCCGACGGATTTGCCTATCGGAACTGCCTCAATACTTGCCCGCACATAACCAACAGTGCGGTTAGCTTATCCTACTGTGTCATCCCATTTCTCAAACGGTTATTGGTGGTACAGGAATATCAACCTGTTGTCCATCACCTACGCCTTTCGGCCTCGGCTTAGGTCCTGACTAACCCAGGGCGGACGAACCTTCCCCTGGAAACCTTGGGTTTACGGCCTGTGGGATTCTCACCCACATCTCGCTACTCATGCCAACATTCTCACTTCTATACAGTCCACATGTCCTTACGGTCATGCTTCAACCCGTATAGAAAGCTCCCCTACCCATCATAATGATGCCGTAGCTTCGGTAGTAAGTTTTAGCCCCGGAAATTTTCGGCGCAGAATCACTCGACCAGTGAGCTATTACGCACTCTTTAAATGAGTGGCTGCTTCTAAGCCAACATCCTGGTTGTCTGTGCAATTCCACATCCTTTACCACTTAACTTACATTTAGGGACCTTAGCTGACGATCTGGGCTGTTGCCCTCTTGACTATGAATCTTATCACCCATAGTCTGACTCCCAAGCAAAAGAATACGGCATTCGGAGTTTGATAGTCTTCGGTAAGTGCAATACCCCCTAGGACATTCAGTGCTCTACCTCCGCTTCTCTAATCTTGAGGCTAGCCCTAAAGCTATTTCGGGGAGAACCAGCTATCTCCAGGCTCGATTGGAATTTCACCGCTATCCACAAGTCATCCCCGCACTTTTCAACGTACGTGGGTTCGGTCCTCCACGAAATTTTACTTTCGCTTCAACCTGCTCATGGATAGGTCGCCTGGTTTCGGGTCTACGTCGGGTAACTAGACGCCCATTTAAGACTCGCTTTCGCTACGGCTCCACACCTTAAGTGCTTAACCTTGCTACACAACGTAACTCGTTGGCCCGTTCTACAAAAAGTACGCAGTCACACAAGAAATGTGCTCCTACAGCTTGTAAGTGCAGGGTTTCAGGTTCTCTTTCACTCCCCTCCCGGGGTTCTTTTCACCTTTCCCTCACGGTACTATACGCTATCGGTCACTAGGTAGTATTTAGGCTTGGAGGATGGTCCCTCCTGCTTCCCACAGGGTTTCACGTGTCCCGTGGTACTCTGGATCATATCTAAAGTCTTCTCGTTTAAAGTACTGGGCTGTTACCATCTATGGCGGAGCTTTCCAACTCTCTTCCTCTACGATACCTCTTCGTTATGATATGTCCGCAACCCCAGCGAAGAAAACTTCACTGGTTTGGCCTGTTCCGCGTTCGCTCGCCGCTACTTACGGAATCGAATTTCTTTCTCTTCCTCCGGGTACTTAGATGTTTCAGTTCTCCGGGTTCCCCTCGCATGACTATGTATTCATCATACGATACTTAGACATTACTCTAAGTGAGTTTCCTCATTCGGAAATCTTCGGATCAAAGTTTACGTGCAACTCCCCGAAGCTTATCGCAGCTTATCACGTCCTTCATCGGCTCCTAGTGCCAAGGCATTCGCCCTGCACCCTTAATAACTTGACCAGTTATTAGAGTTCGGTATTGAGATAAATACCATTTTGATTTTTACGACTTATCTGTCATGATTTTTGAAACTTTTCTGTTCATATATAATGTCATATCACTAAATGTTATTCAGTTTTCAAAGTACTAAAATGGTGGAGATGAGGAGGATCGAACTCCTGACCCCTTGCGTGCAAGGCAAGTGCTCTCCCAGCTGAGCTACACCCCCACATTATGGTTGACTACTTTTCAACAACGAATTATATTATATCTTCTTTGTCGAAGTTTGTCAATATTTAATTGAAAGTTTTTAAGAACTCTCAAAATTAAACAGTAGGCAATTCTCCTTAGAAAGGAGGTGATCCAGCCGCACCTTCCGATACGGCTACCTTGTTAC
>ERZ827197.2524-NODE-2524-length-11963-cov-6.271918_pt1 | contig 11963 bp, 10 predicted proteins | sample MGYA00519867_ERZ827197 | MGnify/ENA primary metagenome ERZ827197 (study PRJEB31778, sample SAMEA3449278) | human gut metagenome | biome: human gut; feature: human-associated habitat; material: faeces | place: United Kingdom | collected 2010/2012 ...
TCATCAAGCTGTTGCGAAATGACATTTTTATTGCGGTAAATCAACATGATAAGCGGTAAAACGACATTTGTTATTTGGAGGAATTATTTTTCATGGAAACTTCAACCAATCTGACCAGATGATTTTCTTCACTTATAGATTTCATTTTGTCTGCATTAAACAAAATGCATCCACAGTGTCCCGGAAATGTAGGAAAACATATAATTTTCAGATTCGTATCTATTTCAGGACTATAATCCATGATTTCCAGTGTTTCACCATACAAGGTGGCGCGTTCATAAACATGAAGCCATTTTGCGTCCATATTGGAAAAAAGACTGGAAAAGGAACTTCCGATCATCTTGTCTAAGGGCTGCTTTTCCAGGACAGCCAGCGCTTCGTTCCCATAGCGGAAGATCCAGTCCACTGCATGCCTGTCCTCATTGAATACCATCTCGATATCCGTAAAGGCAAATGGCATCTGATCAAAGCTCCGATAAAACGCATGATACTCTTCCGGTGTCTTTGGTGTATTCGGCATGGCAAAGCCCTCAATCAGTTTTTTCTGCTTTTCCTGCAGCTGGGCAAGGATTTCTTTTTTCCTGCGGGTTGCGTAGTTTAACTCTTCTCCGTTGATAAGTGTCAGCGTATCTTCCAATGCATGGATTGCCATGATACACACCAGATAGGTACGGTGTACTTTCAGAAAATATTCCCCGACCTGTGCCTCCATTGCCTCTAAGGTGCTTCTGGTCTTATATACGCTTCCGCTTGTCACATGAATGTAACAGTCATTCACCGATGCCTTAATATATAGGATATCTGTGACATCGATTACCCTACGCTTATGACCTGCCTTAATTTCCAGTGTTCTCTTAAACCGCATGATAACCGTTACTCCTTGTGTCTTACGGATTTGTTATTATTTTACTGTATATTGGGTGTTATGGCAATGAGGAGTTTTATCATGTTCTCTTTTAACTCTCCTTAACATTAAAAGTGGCCATGCTAATAAGCACAGCCACCATGAAGACTCACCAGAGGCGATGTCATTCACTTAAACGTCCCTTTAAAACTGGAGATAACGGTTTGTAAATCAGCATACAGATGACAACTGCAATCAGTCCTTTTACAATTGTAAATGGAAGATTAAAGCAGATCAGGCACTGCAATACGCTTTTCATGGATGGTGCAATTGCCTGATACATCTGCAGGATGGCTTCCTCTGCCATACCAGCCTTGTAATATACCGGGTAAACCACAAAATAATTGGAAAACACACTGACTATTCCCATGACCAATGCTGCAACCAGACCACTGACTACTGCACTCTTTTTGGTCTTTTTATGTTTGTAGATATTACCTGCAATTGCCACAAACACGGCTCCGAGAATAAAATTGGAAAGTTCTCCAACAAACATACTGTTTGAAAATGCCAGATGGAGAACGTTCTTGATCAGACAGATCAATACCCCACACACTGGTCCGAGCGCAAAGCTTCCAAGTAGTGCCGGCAGATCCGAAAAATCAAATTTGATAAATGATGGCATGATCGGAATGGCAATCTCCAGATACATAAGCACGAACGCTACGGCAGAAAGCATCGCTGTAACCGTAATATAGCGTACTTTTGTATTCATGCCTCCCTGCTTTACTGCTGTCTTTGTCTGTTCACTCATAATAACTCTCCTTTCAGAATCAACGGAATTCCAGAGGAGTGTTGCCTGCATATATTATTCAAAAAAATAAATCCCCGATAGACTTCTCTATCGGGGTTTACTTCATACAGTCAACAGTGCAAACATTGATTTGCACTTTTTCTTCTCTCATCCAGACTATACTGTCGGTACCGGAATCTCACCGGTTCGGCTGCAAAAAGCAGTTCACGGACTATACCGTCGGTCGGGAATATGCGTCATCCGCAGCACCCTGCCCCGAAGAATTCCTTCTTTATTTTTCATCGTTATTATATTCACATTGTCCGAAAATGTCAACACCGGCTGGACTTTTTCCCATTCATTTGCTAACATAATTTCCATGAAGATTTCAAATATATTACGCACGGACAAAACTTTAGATTTTTCTTTTTATATCATTGGCTGGGTATGTCTTATTCTCGCACTCGTGCTCGGACTTGCATGGAAAAGCGGTTATTTCCTGTGGATATTTCCTCCGGATGGCTGTGTCCTGCACAATCTGACCGGGTACTACTGTCCCGGATGCGGCGGCACACGCGCAATTCATGCCCTGCTGCACGGACATATTGTGCGCTCTTTCTTTTACCATCCGATTGTTGTGTATACCGCTGTCTTTTTCGGCTGGTTTATGCTGTCCCAGACCATAGAAAAAGCATCCCGCGGACGTTTTGCCATCGGGATGCATTATCGTGATATTTATCTGTGGATCGCGCTTGCCATTGTACTGCTCAACTGGCTGGTCAAAAATCTGTTTCTCGCCGTCTTTGGCATTGCACTTCTTGGATAAACATTCTATTTCTGATTTTTCAGTTCCTGTTCCAGCTCATGCGGACGCAGATCCACACCGCGAGATGCATCTCCTTCCGGGTCTTTTCCAAATGCATAATCATTTCCCGGCAGAATCGCATTGAGCACGATTCCGGCAATCGCTGCGATGGCAAGGGATGTCAGGGTAATGGAAGTGCTTCCGATCGTAAAGGTCAGTCCATCTGAGAATCCGAGACCGGAAACTAAGATCACACCTGCAATAATGAGGTTTCTGGACTTGGTGAAATCCACATGGTTTTCAACCACATTTCTTACACCGATAGCAGAAATCATACCGTAAAGAATAAAGCTGACACCGCCAATAATGGATGCCGGCATCGAAGCAATAATCTCTGCTACTTTCGGGATAAAACTTAAAACGATCGCATAACATGCCGCAAGACGGACAACCTTCGGATCATGTACACGGGACAACTCCAGAACGCCTGTGTTCTCTCCATAGGTTGTATTTGCGGGTCCTCCGATCATTGCAGAAATGGAAGTTGCAATTCCATCACCGATCAGGGTACGATGCAATCCCGGGTCCTCAATAAAGTTCTGTCCTACCGTTGCAGAAATCGCGGAAATATCTCCGATATGCTCCATCATGGTCGCAATGGCAATCGGTGCCATGATAAGAATCGCTGTAAGATTAAATTTCGGCAGGATAAACGGTGGAAGTCCGACAACAGCCGCCGAGGAAACGCCGGAAAAATTTAAAATAACAGATCCGTCCGGATTCGTAAAACCAAGTCCCTGCAGAACCAGTGCGAACACATACGAAATCACTACACCGAGAAGAATCGGAATAATCTTGAACATTCCTTTTCCCCAGATATTGAAAATAATGATGACCGCCAGTGCCACAATTGCAATGAGCCAGTTTGTGGATGCATTGCTGACCGCAGACGGTGCAAGGCTCAGTCCGATACAGATAATGATCGGGCCGGTCACCACCGGTGGAAGGAAACGCATCACACGTTTTACACCAACGCACCGGATGATCAGTGCAAGGATCAGATACAACAATCCTGCCACAACAATTCCGCCACACGCATACTGCAGTTTTTCTTTATCTGCCATATTGGCAAATATCCCGGTATCCAGTGCCGCAACGCTGGAAAAGCCTCCCAGAAAAGCAAATGAAGATCCCAGAAAAGCAGGAACCTTAAATTTGGTACACAGATGGAAAAACAAGGTACCGAATCCTGCACAGAACAATGTCACCTGTACGGACAATACCTGTGAGGTACTCTGAAAATAGCTGTTTACCAGAATCGGTACAAGAATTGTCGCTCCGAACATAGCGAACATATGCTGCAGACCAAGCAGCAGCATTTTCGGCGTACCCAAAACCCTGGCATCTCTTATAATGTCTTTTTGTTGGTTCATTATGAAAAACTCCTCCTAATAATAGTATATTCTAATATCCGGCAATCAGCCGGAGCATTAGCTTATGTTTGATGGGATCTCCCCGACCACATCCAGATAAAAAATAACCAGTGTCTGTGACTGGTATGGATATACCCAGAGTGACCCGATGCCTAAAGACAGCAGACACAGTATCTGCAATCCGATAAAGCTCAGATAAATATAAAATAATCTTCCTTTATTTCCCTTCATGATCTGACGGCTGATCTTTAATGATTCGCGTGCCTTCATCTGCGGATGATCCAAAAGCAGATACAATGCCAGTGCATACCACATCTGCACGAAAACTGCCAGAATCGTGCTCACAATACCAAGTATCACCAGTACTGCAATCGCCGCAGGCGACTTGTCCAGGACAAAAAATAACACAGCACCTGTGATCACAGGAATACAGCTGATCAGCGTTGCAATAATCAAAAGCAGTCCTGCAATGATATAACGGTCCGGGTGATTTTTAAACCCATAAAATACCATGCCAAGTGTCATTTCTTTTTTCCGTGCAAGTGACAGATGAAGCTGAAGGATTCCGACAGACAATACCATGCTTAAAAGTGTGATCAGAAATTCCGCCACATAAAACATGATCGTCACCGGAAGCGGCTGTGCATCTTTCTGCAACATGGAAAATGGGAGTTCTACCGCCAAAGGAATCAGTGTGGCGGCAAGAAATGCTCCCATTGGTATTTTATAATTTCCATTTAAATTGTCTCTTGCGATTCGTTTTAATTCTTTGCAAGGTAGGTTCATTTGTTTATACTCCGTTTCTGTAACTGATTGCTTTTCTCATTATAGCATGGCTATGCAGATGCAACAATCTTTTTATTTTGCCATAAACTGCTTCATCAGTTCATTATAATCCATGCCCTGCATATCAGAATAGGCCTTTAAAAATCCATCGATACTTCCATACTGATGGATGGCATACCCCAGAACGGATGCATACAGTACAATTGTTGCAATTAATGCAATGATCCCCAGGATCATTCCGATCTGTGCTTTCGAAGTATAGGACATCATGCCTCCGCGGGAAAGTGTTGCAAAAATAACCGCCAGCGCCCCACACGGCACAGCAAGATACAGACAGGTGCAGCTTAGTAATGCAATTGATCCAAGTATCAGGGAAGCTGCCTCCATGCGTGCAGATCTCCGGCTGCGATACGGCTGATTCGGATTTGGTTGATAAGATGATCCATACATATCCATAATACGTTTTCCTTTCTTTTTAGGATTGCTTTTATTGTAACATTTCATATATAATAGGGAAAGTATTATTTGACAGGAAAGGACTATTAAGGGGAAAATTTATGGATATTAATACAAAAATTGCGGAAGAACTCGGCATACGCAGGGAACAGGCAGCCGCTGCTGTGAAACTCATTGATGAAGGATGCACGATTCCCTTTATCGCACGTTACCGGAAAGAAGCTACCGGTGCACTGAGTGATGAAATCTTGCGAAACCTTTATGACCGTCTGGTGTATCTGCGAAATCTGGAGGACAAAAAACAGACCGTACTGGCCTCCATTGAAGAACAGGGAAAACTGACGGAGGAACTGCGTGCACAGATTCTCGCGGCCGAAACACAGGTAGCCGTGGATGATCTATACCGCCCGTACCGTCCGAAACGCCGCACCCGTGCGACGATCGCAAAGGAAAAAGGATTAGAGCCACTCGCCAACCTGATCCTTTTACAGAAAATGACAGAGACTCCTCTAGAAGAAGCCAAAAACTATATCAATCCGGAAAAAGAAGTTTCCACTGCAGAAGATGCCTTAAACGGTGCAAAAGATATCCTTGCAGAGTCGGTCTCCGACAATGCCGATTTCCGTACCCATATCCGGGAACTGACTATGAAGCACGGACAGCTTTTATCCGCTGCAAAAGATCCCGAAGCTGAATCCGTCTATGAGATGTATTATGAATTCAGCGAAAGTCTTTCAAAGCTTGCCGGACACCGGATTCTTGCCATCAGCCGTGGAGAAAAAGAGAAATTCCTCACAGTAAAAATTGATGCACCCGTGGACCGGATTCTTTCCTATCTCGACCGTAAACTCATTACCGCACCTTCTGCTCCCACAGCAGCTGTACTGCATGAAGTTACAGAGGATGCTTACAACCGGCTGATTGCACCTGCCATTGAGCGCGAGATCCGAAGCGATCTGTTTGAGAAGGCAGAGGACGGGGCCATCCGTGTATTCGGCAAAAACTTAGAACAGCTTCTGATGCAGCCTCCAATCGCCGGTCAGGTTGTACTCGGCTGGGATCCGGCATTCCGTACCGGATGCAAGCTCGCTGTGGTGGATCCGACCGGAAAAGTACTTGATACTACCGTGATCTATCCGACTGCCCCGCAAAACCGCGTGGACGAAGCCAAAGCGGTACTGAAAAAACTGATTTCCAAATACCATATTACGTTAATCTCCCTTGGAAACGGTACTGCTTCCCGCGAATCCGAGCAGATCATCGTACAGCTTCTCAAAGAGATTCCGGTACCCGTACAATACATCATTGTAAACGAAGCCGGTGCCTCCGTATACTCTGCCAGCAAGCTGGCGACCGAAGAGTTTCCGCAGTTTGATGTCGGACAGCGAAGTGCGGCATCCATGGCGCGCCGCCTGCAGGATCCACTCGCAGAGCTGGTAAAAATCGACCCGAAATCCATTGGTGTCGGACAGTACCAGCATGACATGAACCAGAAGAAACTGACCGAAGCGCTGGATCATGTCGTGGAAGACTGCGTAAACCGTGTCGGTGTGGACTTAAATACCGCTTCTGCTTCCCTGCTGGAATATGTCTCCGGTGTGAGCAAAACCATTGCCAAAAATATTGTGGTCTACCGCGAAGAAAACGGAAAATTTGCCTCCCGTTCCCAGCTTCTGAAAGTAGCCAAGCTTGGACCAAAAGCCTATGAACAGTGTGCCGGCTTCATGCGCATCAGTGACGGAAAAAACCCTCTGGATGCCACCGGTGTACACCCGGAATCCTACGCAGCCACGAAACAGCTGCTGGAAACACTCGGCTATACGCTTTCGGATGTGACAGACCGCAATGTTGCCGGGATCTCGAAAAAAGTCCGGGATTACAAAAAGCTTGCACAGGATCTGGAAATCGGCGAACTGACTCTCCGGGATATCGTAAAGGAACTGGAAACGCCTGCCCGTGATCCGCGTGAGGATATGCCAAAACCAATCCTGCGCAGTGACGTGCTCGAGATCAAAGATCTGACTCCGGGCATGGTATTGAAGGGAACCGTGCGAAATGTCATTGATTTCGGTGCCTTTGTTGATATCGGAGTCCATCAGGATGGTCTGGTACATATCTCGCAGATGTGTGACCGCTTTATCAAGCATCCGCTGGAAGTCGTCAGCGTCGGGGATATCGTGGAAGTGAAAGTTCTTAGTGTGGATGTGAAAAAGCAACGGATTCAGCTTACAATGAAGATCTAACGTTCTTGTTCCGTGTAAAAATCTGTCCACGGAATCAAATGGGACATATAGAAGAAAAAACAGGACATAATATACTACTTTTTTCTCATATGTCCCATTTCTCATACTTCATATCCCCAAAGTATAAATATTCTTCTTTCACCCACTGATGCGTCTTTTCCATTTTTTATCGGGAATCAGGAAAAATCATATTACACTTCACCTGTCAAGCATTCTATTTTATAAAACATTTGACTTCTATATGGAAATACGTTATTCTAATTTCAATAAACACATATAATTCCAAATCTGATGGGTTGTTCGCCCGTTTATCCACTGGAATTTTAATTGAATACAGGATCAAAAACGACTCTGTTTTCCCGTTTTTTTCGGTTGTAAAACTATGTTGTTTTGATATATACTAAAGGAAAGGCAGGATACTACATGGGGAACACTGACATTGTGACAGTTCCGCTGTCAGATGCCAACGAGAAAAACACTACAGAACACAGCACTATTTTTGATGATGTATTCCGGACAATCGCACAGAAAATGCCGCAGCTTCTTATTCCGCTGATTAACGAAGTTTTCCACACTTCCTACAGCGATGAGGATCATTTTGAACAGTTGCGGAACGAACATTATGAAAAATTTGGAACTGTGGTCACGGATTCCATTATCCGGATCGGCAACCATATTTATCATCTGGAGTGCCAGTCCTCAAAAGACAAAACGATGGTCATACGCATGTTTGAATATGATATTTCAATTGCTATTGAGCACGCTTCTTTTGAATCAAATGATATCTGGGAAATTGAATTTCCGCAGTCATGTGTACTTTATATCCGCAATCACCGTTCACTTCCGGATTTTCACGAAGCGATTGTGAAGTTTGCGGACGGTCAGAAAATTCGTTACCGCGTTCCGATCATACAGGCAAAGAAATACACAGTCGATCGGATTTTTGAAAAACGGCTGCTGATTTTACTTCCATATCATATCTTACGGTATGAACACTTTTTGAAGCACAACGGAACGGATTTAAAGAAAGTGCAGCATCTGCTCGACGATTTCCGGGAGATCAACCGGAGGCTTGAGCAAACATCTGAGAAGGAACAAAAGTCACATCTTTATATGGATATGATTGTTTTAATCGAGGAGATTGCGGATTATATTATTCCAGAGGATAATGAGATCAGGAAAGGATTGGGTGAGATTATGGGTGGTAAGATTTTGAAATTACGCTCTGAAGAGTTGTTGGAGCTTGGAGAAGCCAGAGGGGAAGCTCGAGGCAGGCTTACCGGACTACATGAAGCCAAAATTGATGCAATTCAAAATATGATTGATCTTGGTTTAACCAGAGAACAGATTTTAAGAAAATATTCTCCAGAGGAATATGAAGAGGCGATAAATTCTATGTCGGTAAAAGCATGACATAATCCGTCTATAACTGTATTTTTCTTATTTCTATGCTATGAGATGTATTTTAATTATATCTCATAGCATTCATGAAAGAACATTCGTTCAAATTACCATTATAATTACAATTTCATACGTTTGATCATAACTGCTTCTGTTTCTTACACTTTCCATATTGTAAAAACAGATGCTTATGATATATACTAAAGGAAAGGCAGGACATTACATGGGGAACACTGACATTTCGGTAAACACGTTACCAGATGCCAACACAGAAAACACGACGGAACACAGCACTATTTTTGATGATGTGTTCCGGACAATTGCACAAAAGATGCCACAGCTTCTTATTCCGCTGATCAATGAAGTTTTCCACACTTCCTACAGTGAGAAGGAACCCTTTGAACAGCTACGGAATGAACACTATGAAAAATTCGGAACCGTGGTCACGGACTCCATTATCCGGATCGGCAGCCACATTTATCATCTGGAGTGCCAGTCCACCAAAGATGAAACGATGGTCATCCGGATGTTTGAGTACGACATTTCCATTGCGCTTGAGCATGCTTCTTTTGCGAAGCATGCGATCTGGGAAATTGAATTTCCGCAGTCGTGCGTACTTTACATCCGCAATCACCGTTCACTTCCGGATTTTCACGAAGCGATTGTGAAGTTTGCGGACGGTCAGAAAATTCGTTACCGCGTTCCGATCATACAGGCAAAGAAATACACAGTCGATCGGATTTTTGAAAAACGGCTGCTGATTTTACTTCCATATCATATCTTACGGTATGAACACTTTTTGAAGCACAACGGAACGGATTTAAAGAAAGTGCAGCATCTGCTCGACGATTTCCGGGAGATCAACCGGAGGCTTGAGCAAACATCTGAGAAGGAACAAAAGTCACATCTTTATATGGATATGATTGTTTTAATCGAGGAGATTGCGGATTATATTATTCCAGAGGATAATGAGATCAGGAAAGGATTGGGTGAGATTATGGGTGGTAAGATTTTGAAATTACGCTCTGAAGAGTTGTTGGAGCTTGGAGAAGCCAGAGGGGAAGCTCGAGGCAGGCTTACCGGACTACATGAAGCCAAAATTGATGCAATTCAAAATATGATTGATCTTGGTTTAACCAGAGAACAGATTTTAAGGAAATATTCTCCAGAGGAATATGAGGAGGCTTTGCGTTCTATATACCTGCAAAGACGGCTCTGCAAAGCTGAAAAACAAGGATCCTTACAAAAGAAGTAGTAATGCTCGGGATTTTTGTCAGGAGCATTTTTCTTGTAAATAACCTATTTACACAAAAATTTCACTCCCCTTGTCTTAAGATATTATCAAACAATTCTAATATATAATCTTCTTTATTTTCATATCGTATTAATTCATCCAAAGAATTTTTATTAAAAAAGAAAAAAGTGTCAACCTCTTTATCTGTATTAATTCTTCTTTTATTATATATATCAATCAACTCTGTTGTTGTTTTGCAGGTTTCAAGCTGATACAATATTCCGACTGAATATATTGGAATATCTTTTTGCTCTGGTGCTGGATATTTTGCATATTTTGCGCTATATTTACAAATGTAATTCTTATCATATAAATCAATTCCTATTTCTTCCTTTAATTCTCTTTGTAAACAAATTTCTGGGCAAAATTTTCCTTCTAAAAAATCTACTTCTTCAACCATTCCACCAATTGTATTCAAAATTTTTTCTTTATTCACGATAATGCCATAATACCCATCTTTTGTAATTATATATGATGCAACAAACAATGTATGAACGCATATTTTTTTTGTCATCTTAGCATAAATATAATCTGCAAAATTAGTCTGTGCAATTACCCAAATAGTTTTATTCTTTTCCCTAATTAAATCTATTACTGCATATATTTTTCCATTATAAATTCCATCTTCTACGTGATTCTTTATAAAATCATTCCAATTTTTTATTATATTCTCTTTTTCAGCATCACTTCTAATTATTTCAATAGGTTTTTTACAACTAAATTTTATGTTGCCAGTTATTTTTTTTACCATTTTTTTCACCAATTTTATTATATATTTTTACCCTATAATTACACCTAATCCAATCAATAAAAGCGCTGTTACCATTGATATAAAAATTCTTTTTTTCTCCATTTTCTCCGAAAAAATCATCAACAAAATTATATATGAAAAACATAAGCCCCCTGCTAAAACCAAAATCAACGCAGCCGCAGTTGAAAAATCAGAATATGTTATTGTCATACTTATTGATCCAATAAATAGTGCAATTATTGTAGCAAAGAAACCCAATATTTCTATGTATTTTATTTGCTCGTCATTCATTTTTTTTTGAATTTTGGAAAATTCTTTATAAAATTTCTCTATTTTGTAGTCAACAAGCCTAATATTCTTCTTAGTTTTAATTTCTAATTCAACATTATGATAATATGTTAAACGTGTTGTAGAATCTATTAAATCTGTCCTTTCATATGCAATAGCCAATAAAACCATTTGTTCCGCTTCTGTATATTTTTTTTGAATAAGGTATAAAGAAGCTTTTGAGCAATAATAATTTGCATACGGTGGTAATTTTTTTTCTTTTTCCTGTATAAATATTGCTCTGTCAACATATTCTAATGCTTTCTTAACGTCTTTTTTTCTAATTATTCCATCAACGGATGCCATGCTAATAACTATATCCGCATAATTATTAAAACATCCAATATTTTTTGAAATAACATTATAATTCGAAATTACTTTTTGTGCATATTCTAACGACTTTATATAGCATTTTGTATCATTTATATCTAATGCTTTAAATTTATAATATTGCGAATATACTATATCAACCAAATATATATATTTGTCTTCTGAAAATAAATGAATATATGTTTCTACCAAATTAAACAACTGATATTTTTGTTCGAACCTTCTATATTTTGTAAATAAACAATAAAATGCTGAAAAACGCAATTTCAAATCATTACTTTCTTTTTTCAATATTGCGTAATACATTTCTTCCTTTTTTCCATATATTTTATCAAATATAATATTTTATATATAATGTTACAATGTCACCAGAAAAACTCTTAAAAATTTGACAAGGACATAAATTGACAAATATAGATAGGGGGCGTATTATATAGATAACTGTTTTATTTCAAGATATGTTAGTTCCCCAAAATGACATATTGAAAATCCCCAAAACA
>ERZ827197.2531-NODE-2531-length-11929-cov-5.676604_pt1 | contig 11929 bp, 8 predicted proteins | sample MGYA00519867_ERZ827197 | MGnify/ENA primary metagenome ERZ827197 (study PRJEB31778, sample SAMEA3449278) | human gut metagenome | biome: human gut; feature: human-associated habitat; material: faeces | place: United Kingdom | collected 2010/2012 ...
CAACCCCTTCTCATAAGTTGCGGTGAAATAGGGACTGTTTATGCGGTTAAAGCCGTAAATCAATCCCTATCTCACCGCAACTTATAGAGTCGAGGATGATTTAGCTAGTTGCGAAGGGCGTTGTCTAGGGCGGACGCTACGACCAGGGGGTTGTCGGTGCCGGCGAAGAGGCGGATGGTGCTCCCCTGCTTGCCGCGCGGGGCCGAAAGGCGTGTCGCAGCGCCACCGGCGGGCGATGCGCGGAACTCCCCCGGCAAAGCGTCGAACAGCTCACCCGCGCTACGCTCGATAAGGTCAAACTCAACTGCCGGACCAAAGCCGTGCTCGAGGATTCCCGTCGCGATGGCATGGTCGGGATGCAAGCTCAATCCGGGATAGCGCACGTCGCGCACCATCTCATTGGCGGCCAAATACTCGGCCAGCGCACGGGCGCGATCGAAGTGTGCCTGCATGCGAGAATCGAGCGAGTCCAGCCCGCGCTCCAGCACTTCAACCTCCTCAACAGACAGATCGAGTGCCGACGCATCACAGCCCACAAACAGCGCATGCGTGCACTCGGCAGCAGCATCCACACGATGACGCTTGAGCTGCGAGCGCGCGACCGATACGGCAACCAACTTGCGCGGAGCATCGCCGGCGCATACGCGATCGAGCGCCTCCAGCGATAACGCAGCACCCAGCCGCAGCGGATCGCAGCCAAAAGCTGACGCCACGGTGTTATCCACCACGAGCAACGCATGGGCCTCACGCGCGGCGCTTCCTAACGCGCGCAGATCGGGCACGCGCAATCCAAACCCGCCAATAGAGTTGACGAACCACCACAGGTGCGAACCCTCGGCATCAAACGAGGCATCAAAGCCCTCGGACGCGGCGGCAAACGCCTCAGCACACGGATCTCCCAACAGCGCGATATCGCAGCCATCAAAGCCACGGGCAAACGCATCGGCAAAGTCATCGGCAAACGCAACCAGGCGATCGCCGGGACATACAATCCCCAACAGAGACAGCGCCGCCGGCACATGCGAGGCCGTAAGCAGTCGCGCCTCACGCGCGCCGGCCCTTACAGCCCAGGCCTCTTCTAGCTGCTGCACATCCATGCGGCACCGTCCCTTCTAAATCAAAACCCACGATTCGGAGTTCACCAGAACGCCGGAACCAACATTAACCGTGGTACTCGCCGTTGTATTGGATGAGCGTTAGGTCCTCAACGCCATCGAGCGCGCGAATGGCGTCGGCGTAGGGCATATCCACACCGTCTGAGAACACCTCGACGGCCATCTCGACCTTGTCGGCGCGCATGGTCTTGGACTTGACGGTGAACTTGGTGCGCCCAAACGCGCGCACGATGTCGTCACCCGTGGTCTGGCCCGTGTAGTGGATGACCATCATGTACACGCGCGCCTTGTCCTGGTGGCTCGCAAAACCGGCGATCATGGCCACGATGACCACTGCCGTGAGCCCCACGAGCGCATACATGCCGGCGCCCGCCGTAATGCCCGTGGTAATAGCCCAAAACAGATACAGCAGATCGAGCGGGTCCTTGACCGCCGTACGATAGCGGACGATAGACAGAGCACCGACCATACCGAGCGAGATGACCACGTTCGTTGAGATCGCGAGCGTCACCATACACGTGAGCACGCACATACCCACGAGTGTCACGGCAAAGCTGCGCGAGTACACCACGCCGGTAAAAAAGCGCTTGTACACGTAATAGATCAGGATGCCCATGGCGAGCGCCACGAGCAGCGACAGGCCAATCTTGGCAGGGTCGACCTGGCCAAACGCCTCCAAGACGGAGTTCTTAAAAAAGTCCCTGGTGCTCATGGTCTAAATATCCCCTCGGTTCCCAAAATCCGATTCCCAGTAGTTAAAACCGCGCAGATAGGCGGTCTTTTCGTAACACAGGCAGTACTTGGAGACCGCCGTGAGCTCGGCTGCGCCCGGCGGCACCATATCGCGCACCAGCTGTGGGCAAAACTCCGTAAACTTAACCTCCATCACCAGCTTGCCGGGTTCCAGGACCGGCAGCGCGGGCAGCGTCGCATCAAAGATATCGAAGCTTCCCACCGCCGCACGCACGTTCATGTCAAACGTAATGCGCACGGTGCCCTCGTCCATCACCCACGGCTCGCGCTCGTAGTCCACGATAGTACGCGGGCGCATCATATTGCAGATGCACTCGATGTAGAACTCGCGGCAGAGCTGATGGGGACTCCTCAGCAAAAAGTCGTAGTCTCCGGCCAGAATCTGTACAAGCTCACCGCGCGTAAGCGGCGCGTCCTCCTTGTAGATCCAGCTGCCGTACTTCTTTTTGCGCTCGAGCTTAATCACCTTATCGCTGCCGTTATAGATGCGCACGCGATACTTTTTGCGCATGAGGATTCCTGCGTCTTTTTCCTCGTAGGCCGAGTTGCAGTAGTCATCGAAGTACAGGCTGCGGATGGTGTAACCGCCCGCCCGTGCATGCTTGTCCAGCTTAAAGACCGGCGCCATGCGGCTGGCAAGCGCAGCATGCTCGCCCTCGTTGATAAGGTACTTGAGCTCGTGGCGGTAGCGCTCCTGCGCAGTGCGCACAGGCGGGGCCGCCAGGCGCTCAAGCAGCGCGCTAGCCCTCCGCATACGTGTCCTCCACGACCTTGCCGCCGTCTTGCACGTAGAAGCACTTCATGCCGTACTGCTTGCCGTCGTCGGTCACGTAGTAGTCAAACGCATCTTGCGTATAGCCGTCGGAGTTGGTGGCGCGCACGCGCACAAAATACTGGCCGGAATCGGGCGCATCGCAGGTCACCTCGGGCAGCAGCACGTCCTCGGCCTTAAAGACCACATCGGTGATGGCATAATCGCGCGCCAGTTCCACGGTATAGCGAATATCGCGCGCCTCAAAGTCGTAGGACGCATCCCAGTTAATGCGCAGCTTGCCGTTCTCGATCTGCGGCACGCCGATGTAGAACGGCATGGGCTTTTTATAGCTCTCACGGAAGCTCTTGTAGTTCTCTTCGATCTCGGCCGGAATCGCCGCGGCGATCTGCTCGTATTGATCCTTGGTGACAGGCAGATTTTCGATATCGGGCGAAGCAAAGACCAGCGATTCGGTAACCTCGCGATAATGCTTGATCATCTTGGTCAGGCGCGTCTCGGTCAAATGCGTGCGCAGGTCCTTGACGGCGCGATCAAGCTCACCGCGGAACGCCTTGCTGCGCAGCGCACGATTGAACAGAACGTTGCCCCAGTAGTTGCTTACGCCGCGCTCCCAGCTCGCGTAGTCCGAGAACCCGGCAAGAGAAAGCTCTAGCTTGCGCAGCATGCCGTCGTTGTCCCAATCGAGGATGTACCACGTGTTGGAATTGAGGGGACTGTACAGATAGCAGTTGCGGTTCTGCGTATCGCAGTTGCCCGTAAGGATCTGAAACGCCATCCAATAGACCAGATTCTCGGTATCAAAGTAGGTATCGAGCACGTCGTCGATCTTTTGCGAATCGTCGTTGAGCGCATCGAGCATCTCGATGAGTTTGGTATGGTCCGAATCGCCCTTAATCTCGAGCATGCCCTCAAAGTTGGCCTGGTTGTAGTCGGGATCGTCGGCGAGCTTAATGGTGTCCTCGTAGCGATGGAAATCGAAGTTGTTCACCTTGTACAGATGCCCGTTCTTATCCAAGCCGTGCGCCTTAAGCGCCGTCTTGTTGAGCTGCTCCACCTGCGTAAACAGGCCGTAGTCCTCAAAGGTGTCGTTGGACTTTTCGGTCTGGTCGCACACCCACAGATGCACAAACTGCGTGCGCAGGCCCATCATCTGGGGAATCCCGCGGATAAGGTCGTAGGCCATCTTGTTGCGAAAACGCATGCCCTCGCCCATGTGCTTGTTGAGCGCAATCGCGCGCTGTTGGCGCCAGGTACCCTTGCCCTTCTTGAGCTCCACCTTGTAATTCTTTTGCGTGTAGGAGCTCGACGTCTGGCCGCGCACCTGCACGGTGGCATTGGGCGCTTCCTCGCCATAGCCAACCTCGCCGGCAACCGGGCCGTCATCGTCGCCCGCCTGCAAAAGGCCCATAACCTGATAGCGCGTCACACCCATGTCGGCGTAGTCATACACCGAGTACGTGTTGATCTCGGCCCAGCTATGATCGGTGTTCTCGGAGCTGTTGCCGCGCGAGACCGTCAGGTACATGGTCACAATGCCCGAGTCGTCGTAGACCTCGTACAGCTCGTCCTTATCGCGCAGGTGCTTTGTGCTGTCCGATGCATCGGCCTTTTTTATCTTGCCCTGCTTTTTGACCTTTTTAGTTGAGGATTCGTCCTGAGACGAGCAGCCCGAAAGCAGCAGCGCACCGGCAGCCGCCTCGATCAGGCAGCGGCGAGACATCAACTTATCGATCATCAGAACCTCCCCAAAGGATTCGATACACGCGAGCCACCGTGCGCTCAAACGCGCCATGTGGCTCCCGCTCTATGCGCCGTTCCTCATAGCGCCCCTCAACATGCTCGAGCATGCGGCCCAACTCGGTAAACCAGCCTTCTTTGTCTGTCGCCACGATGGGCTGCTGACTCAGGATACGATACGGCAAGTTGGCAGTATAGGTATCGAGTCGCAGCAGCGCCACGATAAAAAACACCGCTGCGCCCAGCAATAAGCCAAAGCCATAAAACTGCTGCGGCAAAAGTAACGACACGGCGGTCGCCAGCCCGGCAACTCCCGCAAACAGACCGGACGCCAGCACGGCGCCCTTGTAGTCAGTAAAGTAGAGCAAGATGAGCAAGATCGTGTTGCCCACGGCATACAGGCCGTAGCCCACGCACAATGTACGGAAATACCCGTGCATCAGGTTATTAAAGCCAAGAGGCAAGGCCGACAGCACCGTGGTCTCGAGCGAGATGACGGCCGCCGTCACAAACAGCTGCTTGAGCGCGCAAAACCGCAGCTCCCGGTTGAGCGTGGCGAGCATATCCTCCTCGGCAACCATAATGTCGCCCACCACGCCACCGTCGTTAAACAGGCTGTAGTAGTTGCGGTACCGCGGATAGAAGTTAACCTCGACCGACACCACAAAGTTGACGGTCGTGACCAGGATGGTCAAAAACGCGATGAGCGCCGGCACATCGTGGTAGGGCGCACCGTAAAACAGGCCTTTAACCTGCACGCCGATGGGCCCGGCCCAAATGATCACCAAGTGCGCAAAGAGGCCCAGGTTAGTAAACAAACCCGTCAACGCCAACGGCATATACTGGTCCAGCCAGCGCAAAAAGAGCCAGGGGCCGCAGTCGCTCTGCGGAAAATACCGGTAGAGCAGCACCACGTCCCAGACGAGCATCACCCCATAGCCCGCGGCGATCGAAGCCAGCAAACTCTCCACCGGCGGCAGGCCCAACGTCAGCGCAACAAGCGCGCATACGCAAGCCACGGCAATCGCGCAGGCAAAACTATACAGAATGCCGCGGTAGTCCTTAATGGCCGTAAGGTAGCCCATGCCGTTCCAGTTGACGATCATAATGTTGAAGAGCCACAGACACAGCAGCCCCTGCAGCAGCGTGGCGCCCGAGAACAGCAAAAAGACGCCGTAGAGCACGGTGCCCGCGACGAGCATGATGACATTGGAGCCCCAAAACGAGGGCAGGATCTCATCCTCGCGCTCGGCGAAGAGCATATCGGCCAAAAAGCGCGTGACCGGCATGGAGAAAAAACTCGACAGCACAAGCGACGCCAGCAGCGTATAGGTCACCATGCAAACCAGCAGGTCCTGGCTGGCACGGTCCACACCCCACATGCCGCACAGCACCAGAATGCCCACCTGCAGCAACACGCCCAGGAGCATAGGTCCCGTGCACACGATGCCGGCGTAGCCATAGGCGCGCATCGTGGCAAACAGGCCTTTGCGCTTAAACAGGCGTTTGAGTTCAAAACCGATTCCGGCCATGGGCTACACCTCCTCCTTGGGCAAACCGAACGCACGCGCCGTCTCGTCGTAGAGCGCACGGTAGTTGGCAAGCATCTGCTCGTGCAGGTAAAACGTGGCCACACGGCGCTGGCCGCGCTCCCCCATCTCCAGACGACGGGCACGACTCGCGCACATGCGCTCCATGGCATCGGCCAAGCCCTTGCGATACATGGGCGGACATACAAACCCGGCAATGCCAAAGTCGTCGCCCGGTACGCCCTCCAGCAGTTCGCGACAGCAACCGACCTCGGTCGTCACACAGGGGCGACGCGCGGCGAGCGACTCCAGCACGCTCAGCGGTTGGCCCTCAGAGATGCTCGTCAGGATCGTAAAGTCGAGCTTTTGCATGTACTCGACCACGTCCACGCGACCGGTAAAGATCAGGTCGCGCACGCCCAAGGTGTCGACAAGCGCATGGCACTCGGCCGCATATTCCTCGTCGTCCACGCCGCCCATGATGTGCAGGCGTACGTGCGGCAGGCGCTCATGCAGCTCAAAGAAAGCGTAAATCATGGTCTTGACGTCCTTGATGGGCGCCAAACGCACCACCGCGCCAATGTCCACCCAGCCGTCATCGGGCTTTAAGGGAATACCCTTAAAGCGGTCGAACTGGATGCCATTGGGAATAACCAGGCATTTATCCGCATCGCAGCCCATATCGATCTGCGTCTTGCGAGCATTGTGAAACAAGCTCGTCACGCGGAAGGCGCGGCGATAGACCTCCTCCGAAAGCAGGTAGAAAAAGCGAATCCAACGGTCCTTAAACGACGGCACCACCCAGTCGGCGCGAATAATCTCCTCCTCGCGCTCACGGGTGTAGATGCCGTGCTCGGTCAGCAGCGCCGGCGCATTATTCATGCTGGAGCCAAGGCTTGCCAACAGGCCGCCGTAGCCGGTCGAAATCGCGTGGTACACATCGGCCACCGGCACCTCGCCGCCCAGCAGATACAGAACGGGAAGCAGCATGGAACGCATGGTATGGAAGGCGTCGGCAAAGGGCGTGTAGGGGTACTCTGCCAGGCACACGTCGCGAAAGATGTCCATAAACGTGCGGCTCTGCAAAAACGAGAGCGGATGCACGCGACGGCGCTGGAAGATATCGAACAGCACGTCCCAATCCGGATTAGACAGCGACACCAGACGGCGTAGCGCCTCGCGCTCGCGGTCGTCAAAGCTGACTTCGTGCTGCTCGCCCGAAAGGCGCAGGGCGTCATCCAAAAACACCTCGTGCACCTCGACAACGTTATCGGGCAGCTCGTAGACAAACTTGCCGCGGTCGGCAGCATGCGCACCGATCACCCACAGCACAAACTCGTGCTCGGGCATAGCCGTAATGTAGCCGTGCATCCAGGTGGACACGCCGCCGTGCACATAGGGGTAGCAACCCTCGAGTACCAAGCAGATTCTCATTTGTCGCCACCCTCCTTGCGCGCAATGGTCACCGTCTTGTCCGTAGCTTTGACCAGGTAAAGGTCGCCCGTCAGATGCGTAATCTCGCCACCCGTGACCGCACCCGGCTCACCGTTGTTGGCGCGGAACATGAGCCACGCCTCGTCGTAGAAATTGTCCAGGCTAAGCGTCAAGGCATCCGCGCTGGTATCCACGCTCGCCGTCACGGACGAAAAGCGCTGGATGGCGCCCGAGCATTCTGAGCCGGTCTGGCGACGCAGGTCGGGTGCGGACGTGGTAAGCCAGTCCAGGTAGTCGGTCAGGCCGCCCTTATAGACTTCCCAGCCTTGCCTGGCACCGCGATCGGGATCGAGCAGATCGTCCGGGTGCATAAAGTGCGTACTCACGTAGTGCATGTTGAGCTCGGACACGGCAGCCAGGCGCATATAGGAATCGTCGACCATGCCGCCCGAGACAATACGCGGCTGCTCCACGATACCATCGCTCGCCACACCAAACTCCTGCACATAGGGCAAGTCGGTACCGTCGTCAAAGTATGTACTGGCAATGGTCTTAATGCGCGGAACATCGGTACCGATAAGCTTGCGCGCACGAGCCGAAAGGATATTCGACGGCGGCACGTAAACCGAACCGTGCGCGTTGGGCAGCACCTCGTCCTGGAAGGCGATAAGCTCGTTGAGCGATGCGACGAGCGTCTCCTTGTTCTTCCATGTCTTGTAGTCGTACAGCGTGCCATAGTCGATGTCCCAGAGCACCAGAGGCTGATGGTTGTAGCCGTGATAGCCCAGCTCACCGCCCATCTGCAACAGCATGCCGCCAAAATAACGAAACTGCGTGGTATCGGGCTGGCGCGCGGGCTCGGTCTGATTGACCACGTCCTCGTAGTTCTCGATCATCACGCCTGTGTAGCGAATGCCGTATTTTTGCGCGAGCTTTTGCAGATCGGGCCACCATACCTTGGTATAAAAATCGGCAATGGAAAGGCCATAATCGCGCTTGATGTAGGTGCCGTCGCCCGAGGGCACGGGGCTGGGAAAGTCGTCTAGATAGAAGACAGCGCTGTTGATGACGGGATATGCCGTGGCATCGCCCAGCAGGCTGATCGCCGAGGCGTAAAAACCGCGCATGACCTTGTCATAGATGCCAATGTTGCACACCACGGTGCGTCCGCTGCCGCAATCATTCGACCAAATGAGCGGCGAGCCCGCATCGCCGGTCTTGGCCCACACGCGCGCCGTCTCGCGCAGCGAAACCAGCAGGGACGATTTAAAGGGGTCCGAAAACTCGTAGCGTTGGCCACCGCCGATCATAAAGTCCTTGCTCGGGACGATGCTCTCGGCAGTCGTGTACTCATATCCCACGGTATCGATGCCAAACTTGGGCGCAACGGCTTGCAGATAGCCGGAGTTCTCCGGCGTCATGCCCAGCATGAGCGAGCCGCCGGCACTCACCCAACTCATAATGTCGCTCAGGCGCGTACCGAGCCCATCGAGCGACGGCATGAGCACAATCACGCGGTCAAACGACGTGAGCGAAGGAATGGCATCCGTGCCATCGGTGGCAATATCCACATCGCGGTGGGCAATCTTCATGTCGAGCAAAATCTGATCGAACTGGTCCTTGACGTCGTCAACGCCGTCCTGGTCCGAGTCGGAAATAACCAAGCACGTGGGCTTTTGGCCAAAGATCGCCGAGGAGGCCGGCACTGCATCGTTGGCGGCAAGCATGCCCAGCTTATGCTGCCCGGAGCTATATTGCACACCGGCGCGCTCAATTAACAGCACGGCAGCCATAGCGATAAAGACCGCCCATACCACGAGCAGCCCCATCCAGCGAAAGCGACCCGCATGGTCGCGCACACGATGTACCAGACTCATCGGGCCTCCCCTCCGTCGCGCCAAAACGCCAGCTTTTCGCGGTTCTCAGCACTCAAATACACATGTTGGTTGTCGATCGCGTCAATCACCTGCTGCACGGCCTCGCCATCGCAGCGCATCACAGCAAGGCGCAGGCAAAGCATCCAAACCTCCTGCTCGTCGGGCACGTCGAGCACCAGCTGGTCGGTCACGGCCTGCGCCTCGTCGATCTGTCCGACATCGGCCAGAGCCGTCGCGTATCGAATGCGCAGCTCAAGGGTATCCTCGCGCTCGCAGCGACGCGCAAGCAGGCGCGCGTACTGTTGGCGCTGAATCTGAGCCACGCGCCCCTCGGCCAAGCCCGAGCCCAAGTATTCACCAAGAAAATCGCAGTATTCGTTGAGGTTTTGCGCGCTCGGGTCCGTCTTAAAGGCACGCTCCAGCTGCTGCAGTTTAAGGTCGGACTCCTTGGAGATCTGCGCCACCGCCGTCGCGGCATAGTGCGCCACCTCAACGTCGTCGTTAAGCTTAGCCGCCTGCAGCTGCGCCAGGTAAGCGTCGGGCTCCTCGGTGAGCATGGAGAGCATTAGGCGGCGCCGGTATGCCGGGTCATTGACGATGAGCGCCTCCTCGAGCGGCACTACGCCCGCATCGTCCTCAGCACTCGGTACCGACATGCTACGATGCAGGTCGTCGTTGAAGCGCAGCGACTCCAGCGCAGACTCTTTCAGCCCCTCGCCAAACATCGCGCTGCAGACCGATAGCAGAACCACCAGCAACGGACCCCACAGCGGCACCAGCACTATCACAGCCAGCATGTGCCCGCGCACCGGCAGCAGGCCCAGCTTCATGAGCGTCCACAGCATCAGGCAAACCAACGCATGAATCAGCAGCAAGACGGCAGCAACGACAAGCGAGATCAAGCGGCACCCCCCTCACCGTCACCGGTGTAAGAGATGTGCTGCAACAACGCCACGATGTCCTCGCCGTCGACGGGTTCCACCGCAATATGCTTTGCGCTCAGGCGCTCGCGGATAATGGGCAGATCGCACGCCTTTGCCTGACGCATAAGCAGGTAGAGTACGTCGCCGTCGACCAAGCCCGCCGCGTCGCTCTCGCGGATTGCCGACCCAATTGCGCCCACCAGCTCGCCGACAGGCTCCATGCCCGGTACCACGCGCAGGAGCAAAAAACTCCCCATCTTGCTATCTGCCAGCGCCTGCTCTGCCGCGAGCTCTTGGCCAAAGGCAGCCTGCTTGAGCACGCAAGTGCCGTCAACGCAGCGTTTATCCTGCGCCACCGCCTCATAGTCAAAGGCACGGCCCAGCGCGCTTTCGACCAGGCCGCACAAGATGCGGAACAGGTTTTGATAATAGAGGGTCATTTGGTTTTCGGCCGCGCTACGCACAAAGATCAACACGGCGGGTGCCCCGTCGCGCTCGATCGTGTATCCAAACATGGGAAGCCCCGGCGTCAGCTCGCGGTTCACCCACAGGTTCGAACGACCCCCGTCACCCAAAAGAGGTGCAAGCTGCTCAAGCGTGAGCGAGCGTGCGGCATCTTCGGCAATCGCGGGACTTGCAGCCACCAGGCGTGCAAATGCCCCGCCCGAAACATGGTAGATCGCCACGGAATCGTTCTCGAGGATCTCGCCCAAAAGCTCGCAGCACTTGCGATAGATGTCGCGAGGGTTGAGCACATCGAGCTCCTGCGTCACGGCAAAGATCTTGCCAAAGCTGTCGTGGCGACCCACGATCTGGCGCCTGTACGCGCGCTTATCCTCGATCGCGTCGTGGTAGAGCTGCGTAAGGAACGTATTGCGGTTGCGCACGAGCTCGTTTTGATCGCGCTCCGCCCTAATGGCTTCGCTGTTGCGCAGCTGCACATAGCCGCACACGGCACCCACAACAAAGTACGCAATAAACGGCAGCCAGTTAGACGGCTCATAGAACAGACCCTGGAAGGTATAGCCGTACTGAGTAAAATAGCTGGCTGCCAAACCCACCGACGCCAGCAGCGCCGCAACCAAGCCAAAGTCCAAGCCATACAGCGTGCCGATCAGCACCACGTAGAGCAGGCGATAATCAAGCACGTTGAGCTGAGCCGATTGGGAGAACAGATGCTCCAGCACCTCGAACAGGACCCAGGCAACGCCCGTCTCCAGGCATTTGATAGGCAGCGTGTGCAGCCGGATGCGGTCGATGGCGGCGCGCAAGGGGTTAACCTTCTTTGCGCGGCCTGCATCCCAACGCGCTTGAATGGTCGAAAGATCGCGCAGCAGGTCGTACCGCTGAAACCAACCATAACGCACGCGAACGACGTCGCTGACGGGCAGGGCGTAGCCGGCAGAATCGCCATAGGCAACTGAAAGCCCTGGGAACAGCGCCTTGAGGGCCTCACCCACCTCACCTGACGCGTGATGAAAGGTATCGGCAACGTCGAGCGTCTCAAAGGAGGCATCCCAGCTGTCGAAGATACGGCGTACCAGCACCGCAAGCTCCTCGGCACACAGCAGGGGAAACGCCGCATCCTGTGCGCCCTGCAGAGCGACCGATCCGGTTGAGCACGCGTCGAACAGCGGCACCAAAAACGGGTCCTCCAGCGCGGCAGACGCGGTATACAGGAACGGCACGCGCAGGATCTTGGTTTGAACGCCCTCGCGAGCAGCGTAGTAGGGTAATGTCGAGAAAGTTGGTGTAGCGCCCGATCCGAAGTGAGTCGGCCCGGCGT
>ERZ827197.2532-NODE-2532-length-11921-cov-3.939238_pt1 | contig 11921 bp, 8 predicted proteins | sample MGYA00519867_ERZ827197 | MGnify/ENA primary metagenome ERZ827197 (study PRJEB31778, sample SAMEA3449278) | human gut metagenome | biome: human gut; feature: human-associated habitat; material: faeces | place: United Kingdom | collected 2010/2012 ...
GGCTGCGGTGCCCTTTTCAAAGTGGCGGCCGATGCCGGTGATCGCACTGAGCAGGAACAGCAGGATCAGCAGCCAGCTGTGGAAGTTATACGGCACGTAATCCAAAAACGAGAACGACTCCGAGACGACGCCGCTCGCGATCGCGAGGCTGACGGCGTTGAGGCCGACGGGGTTGTACGGCACGATGCCGGCAAGGCCGGTCGCAATGCCGTCCATGAGGTTCGAGCCGCGGGTGCGCTCGATGTTGTGCGTCTGCAGGAGCTTGCGCACGACCGGGCCGACGAACAGGATCGAGATGGACGCAGCGCCGATGGCCACGCTGCCGATGACGCTCAGCAGGATGGTGACGAGCTCGGCCTGACGCGGGGTCTTGCTGGCGTTGTTGAGCTTTTCGAGCAGCATGTCAAACACGCCGCTGCGCTTGAGCATCTCGAGCAGCGCGAACATGAAGAAGCTGAAGCAGATGACATTGAGCATGCCGGTCAGGCCGGCGCCGATGGGGCCGGTGGCCGAAAACAGCGTCGGCACATCGAGGAAGCCGAACACCAGGCACAGCACAAAGCCGACCAGATCGCAAACGATGAGCGTGCTGATGAGGTTCCAGCCGCGGAGCATCAGGATGATCATGATGACCGGGATGACGAGCATGACGAGCGTCTTGGCATAGGCGGGGTCGATGACGTCCGGCAGCGTGACGGACGTGGACGTCTTGATACCGACGATGATGAACAGCACGGCGGAAATGACGCCGGCGATCAGCGAATACGGCAGACGGGTGCGCACGACGTCGCGCACTTCCGCGTCCTGCGTGAGCGCGGAGGCGATGGTCGTGTCGGAAATGGGGGCGAGGTTATCGCCGAAGATCGCGCCGCTGACGATGGCGCCGACCACGACGGAGGGATTCGCACCGACGGACGCCGCGACGGGCAGCAGCACCGGCAGCACGGCGACGATGGCACCGTTGGACGTGCCGCAGGCCGTCGAGATCAGCAGGCAGACGAGAAACGCCACCAGCGGCAGGAAGCCCGCGCTCAGGCCGAGCTTCATCACAAGCCAGGTCAGGCCCTGAATGAGGCCGCTCTGGCGCAGCTCCTGCGACAGGATGCCGGCCAGCAGGAACGCGAAGATAATGACACACAGCGTGTCGTTTTTCAGGCCGTCCACGACCGCCTGTTCAAATTCCTTTTTGTTTTTTGCCAGCAGGAACGCCACCAGCAGAATCAGCGCAATCCCATGGACAAAAAAGCAGATGGCAAACATCGAATAGTATTTTCCGAGCTGCGCGTTCAACGAGACCATGACGCCCTGCAGAATGCCGGCCAGAAGCAAAAATCCAAGATACAGCAAAGCCTGTCCTCCGTTTCTCAGCGCGCAGCCGCGCCGGACTCGTCTGTCAAAAAGCGGTCGAGCTGCGCTTCGGGAAGTTTGTAAGTCCCTTCCTGTTCCACCGGATTCTGGGTAGCCAAAATCGTATAGAGTTCTCCCATTCGGTGTGTCGTCCCGTCAATACTTATCTGACGTTCTTCCATTACTTCAAACAAGGCCGACTGCGTTTTGGCAGGAGCACGGTTTATCTCATCCACCAATACAATATCCGCAAATATCGGCCCCTTATGAAAATCAAACTCATTCGTCTTCATGTTGAATACGGTCGTTCCCAACACATCGCTCGGCATTAAATCCGGGGTAAACTGGATGCGGCTGAAGTCTGCATCAATCAACCGGGCCGTGAGACGGGCCAGCAACGTTTTCGCTACTCCCGGCACACCTTCTATCAGCACATGACCGTTTGCCAGAATAGCCGTCAGCACCAAGTCCACCGTTTGTTCCTGACCGACTATGACGGAGGCAATCCGTTCTTTCAGTCCTTGTATCTTCTCGGAAAAGAGAGTTAAATCTATCCGTTGTTCAGTGTTCTCTTCCATAAGTTTCTTCTTTATATATGATTGATTATTTCACTCATTTTATCTATATACAGTTTCATCTGTTCCGCAGAAATGACGCGGCCGCCGTAAATCACCGGGCGGACTTCGCGGACAAACGTACCGATTTCCTCCGCATCCATTCCCGTCTTCTGCGCAATCCGGCGGAAAGAGCGTTCATCGTCCGCCACTTCCTCTATATCCACCTGAATCTCTCTTCTCAATTCTTCCGCAAAGTAGATAAACTTCTTATGGACCAAGTCTGCATGATCTTTCTTCTGATAATACAGAGTCCCTATCAGTTCGGTAAACTCAAGGGATTTGTTTTCCGGTTCGCGGATAACCGGTATTACACGTTGCCGTCTCCGTGCCGTAAATATCATAAACAGCAATATGGCAATCATCGTCAGATACAACGCCCAGCGAAGCGGTTGCCGGGAAAGAAGGTAACGGAAAGGAGACTGCTGCATTTCCGCCGTCTCTTTGACATATCCTTCGGTACGGACAACAGGAAACTCGCCCATTTGAGATAACAAGCGGAATATGTAAGCCGAATTATTCCCGTCGAGTATACCGTAATTGGTAAAAATCAAAGGAGTGGAGACAAGAATCACCTCCCCTTTCCCAACCGGACAGGTCATAGCTACAGGAACATAACGAAGTGTGTCCTGCTCCGATTCCGTAGATACGGAATCGACTTCTACCTCATACCGGTACTCATTCACATGAAGCGCTTTCCTCGCCAACTCTTTTCCCGGCAACGAATCGCCCCAAAAATAGGAGGAACAAAGCTGAGGGTAGAAATAGAACGTTCGCGGAGAATAGACTGCCGAATCTCCCACCCAGCATAAACTATCTTTTGCCAACAACGAAGTGGCATATTTCTTGAGAGCCAACGGACTGAAATAAAAACGATAAGATTCAAAGTTCAATGTATCCTTCAAGTACCGGCTGAACATAGTGCTCGCCAGCATAACCTTATTTCCCCGTTCCGCCATTTTCAGGAGAGACTTCACATCAATGTCCGTCAATGCCATGTCATGGGCAACTGCCAGTATTCCCCGGCTATGCAACGTGTCTTCCTCCTCCAACTGATAGAATGTCTTTTTCGACAATGTGTATCCATTGGGTAAAGAAGCAGACAACAAGCTATCGAACACCGCACATCCGAAAGGCTGGTCATCATAATGACCGAAAGTAGGTGTCCACACAAACTTCTTCGGCAGGTGATATTCCACAGCGAACATTATGACCAAAAAGGCTACAATGAAAATGATAAACCAGTGGCTTCCTTTCATACAGCGCCTCCTTTCTCTATTTCTTCCTGCAATGCCTGCATCTCACGGAAAAGTTCTTCCGTCGCTTCGAAGTTACCGTAACGTACCCGCAGGAAGTGGTTGGTCATTTGCCGGAAAGCCGGCAGCCGCACTTCATAGATATATTGCGTAGGTGTCTTATAAAGCTGCCAGTCAATACGTTCGGCGTCGCTCAACTGTTTCAGTGTCTGCAAATAGAGCAAACGTATCGCTTCCCTGTAATCCCGACGGGACAGTGCTTCATCAATGCCTTTCGGAAAATCAACGCCATAAATGGTATCTTCCTCAACAGTATACGGAAGTGAATTTTTATGCGAACGCATGAACAGTTCGGGACGTTTTTTGTAAACAAACCAAACAATCAGAAGCAAAAGAAGAATGGCCAGGCAAATCATGATAAGCCCGGAATACTCCTCCGCAAAACGGCTACCGAATATTTTACCCAACAACTCCCCGAACTGACCGCGAATCCACTCGAAAATATTAATTTCCGGAGTTATCAGCTCACGATTATAATCATACGCAGCATCGGACCGGAAAGCCGCAAGCTGTGCAGAATCACAAACCAATGTATCAGCCGGGGAAGTTATCATCTACCTGAACCTGTTTTTAGAGTTTATCAAAATTATCAATATCAGTTTCCACCGTAATGCTGTCCACCACTTCCGAGGCGTGCCCGTATTGATAAGCCATGCCGACAAAGGTGAAAATCATTGCCAGGTAAGCGCCGAATGTCTGAATAATCGCCATTAAGTAGAGGAAGAAACTATATCCTGCCGATACAGTAACCTCACCGCTTCCACCGACATCACTCATTGCAAAAAAGTACTTCACGACAGTAGCAATATACCAAGGCATCATCGTTACTCCTTGCAGGACGTTAGCTATAATTCCCATTAACAATGAAACTAGAAAGACACCTCCCCAAGTAGCAAATCCCAACCGGAAAGTTTTCTTGAAAGCCTCCATTAAAGTGATATCCTCAAACAAATAAATGGGCGCCAACAGAGCAAGCGGTACGGAGAAAGCTATGATAAACGGAATAGTCAGAAACAATGTGAAAGGCGTCAAAGCAACCAGAAGACCTACAAAAATGCCAACAAACAGTACCAGTAATATACAAGCACCTGTCATCAATAGCAGTCTTTTTATATTACGGAACAACCGAGGTTTCAGCATACCCAGAGTTACTCCCTGCAAGCGTTCTTCGCGTTCATTATATGTCCGGATCAGCCCATAGACCAACGATGTCAAGAGGATTATTCCAATCAGATAAAGGAACATATATAATCCATAATAAGAGCCGAAAGCAATGAGCGAAGAAGAAGACGCAGCCATTGCCGTACTACTTGCGATAGCGGATATCGACAATGCCCCGCTCATTAATCCGTTCAGGCTCAACGCCTGAATGAGGCAAAGAGGCAACAACAGATAAGTAGTAAACCTCAACAACAATTTCCAATTCTCTTTTAGAAAATCAAAAGAAGCGTTTAACTTTTCACCGAAAGGACGTTTCACATACATCGCGATCTTAGGTTTCTGTGATTCCATGTTTTTTTCTATTTGGTAAATAAATATAGTAGAAAATAATAAATGACAACGAAAGTAGAATGAATCCAAGCCTCAACAGATCCGGCAGTTCCGTATGTCGGGTGACAAAGCCTTCAATAAAACCTGCCATTACAAATACGGGAACGGTACCTATGACAATCTTTACTCCCTTCTTTGCACTCCGACGGAAAGACTCCAACCGTGAATAGGTGCCGGGGAAAAGCCAACCGTTACCTAAAGCCAGTCCGGCGGCACCAGCCACAATAATTGCCCAGATTTCAAGCGTTCCATGCAGCCAGATAGCAAGACTGGATTCCCAAAGCAAATCGTGCTGATAAAAGAAGGTTTGAAAGGCACCTATCATGATTCCGTTTCTAAGTAACATATATCCTGTACCGAAACTAGTCAACAGCCCCATTGCAAAACAATTAAAAGAAACCATCACATTGTTAAGCGTAATTCCCAGGAACATCGGCACTTCGTCCGAGCCGTTGTAGACCGCCATTGGCTCACCGTTGGCAATATTATCCAAAGTCATATCCACATAGCCGTTCCCTAAAATCAGGCGGACAAAGTTCGGGTCATTCGCAGCGGATATCACTCCTATCAGCACGCTGACAATAAAGATAATGAAGGAAGCCAGCAGTTCACGCCGGGCATCATACATTGTCTGCGGAACTTCACGCGTCCAGAACGTGATGATTCGCGACCACTTTTCCCGTTTGTTCCGGTAAATCTCGTTATGCAGTGCCGAAGCAAGATTATTCAGATAGATAGTAATGCGTGAAGTCGGAAAATGTGTCTGGGCAAATGCCAGATCAGCAGTCAGATCCGTATATACGTCGGCAAGTTGGTCGGGAGACAAGCCCGCGGCCTGCTCCACTACCTTTTCGGTTTCCTTCCATTTTTCAATGTTCCGACGGATAAACGTAACTTCTTTCATGCTTTCCAAGGGATTTCGGATAAGTTTTGTCCGAAACCGGAAGCAAAAGTAAGAGAAATATGATATATTTGCAACGGAATCCTAAGAATGTTTAATCAGAAATGGCAGAATCTACGATTATAACCGGCCAATTCGTCCGTATCAGCCAGACGCCCGCCAGTATTGGCGAACGACTGTTGGCATTAGTTATCGATTATTTCCTAATCGTAATCTACGTATATTCTACTGCCACCCTCTTAACCGAACTGCGGTTGCCTTCGGGATTTACCCTCATTTTCTTTCTCTGCGTCATTTATTTACCGATACTCGGTTATTCTTTTCTTTGCGAGACATTCAACCACGGGCAGAGTTTCGGCAAGCGTATAATGAATATCCGTGTTGTCAAAGCCGACGGTACCACCCCCAGTATCAGCTCTTACCTGTTGCGCTGGCTGCTTTTTCCTATTGACGGTCCAATTACGGGCGGTTTAGGCATTCTGGTGGTCCTGTTGACAAAAAACAGTCAACGAATGGGGGATCTTGCTGCCGGAACAATGGTGATTAAGGAAAAAAACTATCGTAAGATACACGTCAGCCTTGATGAATTTGACTATCTGACCAAAGATTATCATCCGGTCTATCCGCAATCCGCCGATTTATCACTCGAACAGGTAAATGTCATTACACGAACACTGCAATCCAGTGAGAAAGACCGTCCGCGACGTATCTTGCTACTAGCCCAAAAGGTGCAGGAGTTGCTTTCCATTACTCCACGCGACAACAATCAGGAGAAATTCCTTCAAACAGTGCTTCGGGATTATCAGTATTATGCATTGGAAGAGATATAAAGACTACTTTATTTACTGCCCGTTCCCTTTGTACCAAAGATCCGTAGCGATGCGTTCATTGTCGTTTCCGCACTTGGGAACTCTAGTTTCCACGGTTAGAAATTTCAATTTCCCTACGCAGAAAGAGGCTGTCTCAAAATAGAAAAATGAGACAGCCTCTTTTATTTTGTATTATCCACTATGAGACCGGACACCGCGTTCTAGTCCGCTTGTCCCAGAGAGTCTCCGTATTCCATTTCTCCCTGAACCACAAAGAGGACTTCTTCGGGATCGTATTCTCCCATTTCATCCTTTTTGGCTTCTTTTACGATGTAAGCCACCACTTCTTCCAAGTCGATGTCAACGTAGCCGTCTTCATCGGGTTGAGCGTCGAGAATTCCACTTTCAGAGTAATACTCGTCGATTAAGTCAAGGAAATAATACAACTCATCGTCCGAGAACTTCTCTTTCAGTTCTTGAGGCAGATAGTTTTTGATAAACTCGATGGTCTTTTCATCATCGGCATCTGCTAATAAAAAATCGTCTTCCAGTCCCATATATTTTAAGTCTTAAGTATGATCGACTATAAAAGCTTCTTTACTTTTTCTACGAATACAGGTTTGCCGACTGCACCGACCTGCTTGTCCACAATCTCACCATTCTTGAAAAACAGGACGGTAGGGATATTGCGGATGCCGTATTCGGCAGCCATATCGCCATTTTCATCCACATCACACTTACCGATGATTACTTGTCCTTCAAACTCTGCTGCCAATTCTTCAATAATAGGAGCCACCATTTTGCAAGGGCCACACCAAGGAGCCCAAAAATCAACAACAACCGGCTTGCCTTCTGCAAGAACTTCCTTATAGTTGCTGTCTGTAATTTCTAAAGCCATTTCTTATAAGTATTAAGTTTATTATTAATATATATCTTCTCGTTTTTATTGCGCTACAAATATAATCAATTTATGCGGAATCCAAGTTCCGGACGCTCTTTTAAATATGTTATTAAATCTCTTCCCACCGAAAGTTTGATGGGGCGGGAAATCAGATCGACCGACATGTGGTTGGTATCGCTGTCATCCGTCACCTTAAAATAAAGTTCCGTATTGCCCGGAGACTCTTTCGTGAGGGTTGCCAGTTCAGTAACCAGAGCTGTATTCAATACCGACAAAGGAATAAGAATCGTGATTTTCTGTACCAGTTCTTCTTTCACATCCGGAAGAAGTTCCATAGAGGTAATCTTGATTTCCAGTTCATCCTGCCGCCACTGTTTGGCTTGGCAACGGGCCTTGATATACAGGAAAGTTCCTTCATTGAGGTACCCTTGATAAGTCACCCAGTCATTTCCCCAAAACGGGATTTCGGTAGAGCCGGAATAGTCCTCAATCTTGGCAATGCCATACGGATTACCATTCTTGCTGACTCCACGACGAACACTGGTCACAATTCCTCCCATGGTTATTTCGCGTCCTGCCAGGGCTGCTTTATCTTCCAGTTCGCTCATACGAGTATTGCAAACGTGTTCCAGCACAATGGAAAATTCATCCAACGGATGAGCGGAAAGATAGATACCAACCAAGTCACGTTCACGGTTCAGGCGGTCGAGATCGCTCCAACGTTCCACTCCCTGCGGAATTTCGGGGGTAGCGACGTCAATTACGTTTTCGCCTCCGAACAGAGAATTGACGGCAGCAGCTTTGTCTGCCTGATAGCGGTTGCCATAACGCATCAATGTTTCCAAGAATAATTCACCTTTCGAGTTAGCGGCAAAATACTGTTCACGTTTCAGTTCCGGGAAACTGTCGAATCCGCCGGCCAATGCCAGGCATTCCATATTTTTCTTGTTACAGGCATTCAGGTTGACGCGTTGCACAAAGTCGAAGATTCCAAGGAAAGGACCGTTCTTCTTACGCTCCTCCATGATGCTTTGTACAGCAGCCTCACCTACTCCTTTCACGGCACCGAGTCCGAAACGGATATTACCATCATGATTTACCGTAAACTTCAGGTTACTCTCATTTACATCCGGTCCCAATGTCTGGATACCCATTGCCTTACATTCGTCCATCAACTTCGTGATGTCCGTGATGTTCGACAAGCTTCGGCTCATTACAGCCGCCATATATTCAGATGGGTAGTTTGCTTTCAGATAAGCTGTCTGATAAGCGACCCATGAGTAACAAGTAGCGTGTGACTTATTGAAAGCGTAAGACGCAAACTTTTCCCAGTCCGTCCAAATCTTTTCAAGTACTTTCGGGTCGTGTCCATTCTTACGTCCTCCTTCAATAAATTTAGGTTTCATGTGATCCAGCTTGTCACGCAACTTCTTACCCATTGCTTTACGAAGGGCGTCGGACTCACCACGGGTAAAGTCTGCCAGCAGACGTGACAAAAGCATCACCTGTTCCTGATATACCGTGATTCCGTAGGTATCTTTCAAGTATTTCTCCATAACCGGAATATCATACTCGATAGGCTTGCGTCCATGCTTGCGGTCGATAAAATCAGGAATATAATCCATAGGTCCCGGACGGTACAGAGCATTCATGGCTATCAAATCCTCAAAAGTAGAAGGCTGTAATTCGCGCAGATACTTCTGCATACCGGCAGATTCAAACTGGAATGTACCAATTGTGCGTCCGTCACTATATAGTTTGTAAGTGGCAGGGTCGTTAATATCTATCTGGTCTACATCAATTTCCAAGCTGCGGCTCAGGCGGATATTCTCGACGGCTTCCTTAATAATGGAAAGAGTTTTCAGTCCGAGGAAGTCCATTTTGATTAATCCGGTATCTTCAATCACCGAGCCTTCATATTGGGTGACAAGCATTTTTTCACCTGTCTCCTTATCGTCGGCAGTGCTGACAGGCACCCAGTCGGTAATATCATCACGACAGATAATCGTACCGCAGGCATGCACACCAGTGCCACGAACGTTTCCTTCGAGCATCTTGGCATACTTGATCGTATCCCGTACCAAAGGATCGGAAGAGGCTTCGGCAGCCTGCAACTCCGGGACATATTCTATCGCATTGCGGAGATTCAGTTTCTTATCGGGAATCTTATCGGGTACTAGTTTAGCCAGACGGTCGGATTCCGAGAGAGGGAGTTTCTGCACACGGGCAACGTCCTTGATAGCCAGTTTCGTAGCCATTGTGCCATACGTGATGATATGAGCCACCTTCTCTTGACCATATTTATTCGTTACCCAACGAAGTACCTCGCCACGACCGTCATCATCAAAGTCCACATCAATATCAGGTAATGAGATACGGTCCGGGTTCAGGAAACGCTCGAACAGTAAGTCGTACTGGATAGGGTCGATCTTTGTGATACCCAGACAGTAGGCCACCGCCGAACCGGCAGCCGAACCACGTCCCGGACCTACCGACACTCCGAGCTCTTTGCGAGCGGCGTTGATAAAGTCCTGCACAATCAAGAAGTATCCGGGGAAACCCATCGTCTTCATGATGTACAATTCGAAGTTCATACGCTCCTTCACTTCCTCCGTCAACGGTTCACCATATATTCTTTTTGCTCCGTCGAAAGCCAGTTTAGCCAGATAGTCCCCTTCAAGTTTGATACGATACAATTTATCATATCCGCCTAGACGCTTGATTTTCGCCTTTCCATCTTCTTCACTCAACACCACATTACCATGCTCATCTTGAGTGAACTCATCATAAAGGTCTTTCTCCGTAAACTTCTGCCGGTATTCTTCTTCCGTTCCGAAATCCTCGGGAATGGCAAAAGTAGGCATGATAGGGGCATGGTCGATAGAGTAATATTCTACTTTATCGAGAAGTTCCAATGTATTGCTCAACGCTTCCGGCACATCGGCAAAGAGCTCGTTCATCTCTTCTCGTGTCTTCATCCATTCCTGCTTGGTATAGAGCATACGGGTAGGATCATCCAGATCCTTACCGGTACTCAAACAGATCAGACGGTCATGTGCTTCGGCATTTTCTTCATCCACGAAATGAACGTCATTTGTACAAACCAACTTGACATTAAACTTCTTGGAATATTCCATAAGATATTTGTTCACCTTTACCTGCAAAGGGTAGCACTCGTGATTGGCCCGGGGAACAGTTGCTTTATGGCGCTGCATTTCAAGGTAAAAATCATCGCCGAACAGGTTCTTATACCACTGAATAGCTTCTTCCGCTTCGGCAAACTGGTCATTGGTAATCCGCTTCGGTATCTCGCCACCGAGACAAGCAGAACAAACCATTAATCCTTCGTGATATTTTTCCAGTTCGCTGCGGTCTGTACGCGGACGCATATAATATCCGCGCGTCCATGCGTGCGATACTAATTTTACAAGGTTATGATAGCCAGTCTCATTCTTGGCTAATACAATCAAGTGATAACCGCTCTGGTCCTGTTTGCCTTCTTTCAGATCCATTGTGCGGCGGGCAACATACATTTCGCACCCAATAATCGGTTTGAACAGTTTGTTTTCCGCCTCCACTATCTTTGCTTTACAAGCTGCAACCTCCGCCTCTTTATCTTCACACTCTATGGAGCCGGCTTCAATTCCCACCAACCGTTTTTTCAGGTCCTTGATTTCACCTTTCGGACCACTATTCTTCTTATTGACGTAGTTCGTAAATTCCTTAATACCGAACATATTTCCATGATCGGTCACGGCAATACCCTTCATTCCATTCTGCATTGCTTTATCGACCAGACGAGCGACGCTAGCCTGACCGTCCAAAAGGGAATATTGCGTATGGACGTGTAAATGAACGAAATCCTGCATAATGATAAGTCTTTATTTGAAGGCATAAAATTACTACCTCCCGCGTTATAAACAAAAATAATCCTCAAAAAGTTATCAACATTCACATTTCTATGCTGAATTACTTGCTGATTTTTTAAATTAAGTATATTTTTGCAGACAATATCATTAAACAGCATTCATGGGCCGACTAAAGAAATTGAAGAAAATACGTATTCACCGCGAAGGAACACATATATTATGGGCAAGCTTTTTGCTATTGCTATTGATTAATGCAGCTCTTTATTGGGGAATCGATTGCAAAATACCTTTTTATGTGGTAGCAGTGGCGAGCATCGTTGTCTATCTGCTAATGGTGAACTTCTTCCGCTGTCCCATCCGCCTTTTCGGACAAGATACGGAAAAAATAGTCGTAGCCCCCGCCGACGGAAAGATTGTCGTCATTGAAGAAGTAGACGAGAATGAATATTTCCACGACCGCCGGTTAATGGTTTCTATCTTTATGAGCATCGTTAATGTGCACGCCAACTGGTATCCGGTGGATGGAACAATCAAGAAGGTCGCCCACCACAACGGTAATTTTATGAAAGCCTGGTTGCCGAAAGCCAGCACGGAAAACGAACGTTCGACAGTC
>ERZ827197.2533-NODE-2533-length-11919-cov-11.502360_pt1 | contig 11919 bp, 6 predicted proteins | sample MGYA00519867_ERZ827197 | MGnify/ENA primary metagenome ERZ827197 (study PRJEB31778, sample SAMEA3449278) | human gut metagenome | biome: human gut; feature: human-associated habitat; material: faeces | place: United Kingdom | collected 2010/2012 ...
ACAGATGCAGAACTTGCTGAACAGAAGCAGTTAAGAGCTGATTATGTTAAAGCTTTCAGAGAAAACTTAAGAGGACAGTTAGAATCTATTAAGATTAAGAATCCTGATGGTTCTTTAATAGATGTCAAGGCAAGACATGATGAGAAGATGAAAAGATTGGCAGAGGAACAGGCAGAGAAAGGTAACTAGATGGATAAGAATGAAGTGCGTCAGCTTATTATGAACCGCAGACATGAATTGTCAGATGAAGATATTGAAATGCAGAGCGGACTTATAATTGACAGATTGAAAAAATCGGACATATATAAGACATCGGAAAATGTATTTCTGTATATGAGCTATAACAGGGAAGTTGATACATATATGCTTCTTTCGCAGTGCTTTATGGATGGCAAGAAAGTATATGCTCCAAAAGTTTTATCAAAGACACAGATGGAGTTTTATTGCTTATCTGATGAGAATGATCTTGTAAGTGGTTATATGGGAATTATGGAACCGTCTGACGTCTGCGATAAAGCTAAGATCAGAGATGGACTTTTTATTATGCCGGGGCTTGCGTTTGATTATGATTTTCACAGAATAGGTTATGGCGGAGGCTTTTATGACAGATATCTATCGGAAGATAATACATTTATAAAAGCGGCACTTGCTTTTGATTTCCAGCTTTTAGAGAGTATTCCTTATGAGGAACATGATTTAAAACCGGATTATATTATTACACAGACACAGTTTATAAGGAGGGAGAATTGATGGAATCACTTGAACAGATTGGAATTAAGGCTAAGAAGGCATCAAGATATCTTGCTAAGCTTGGAATAGATGAGAAGAATAAGGCACTTGAAGCGGTTGCTGATGCACTTATAGCTAATGCAGAGAGTATAATTGCAGCCAATGAAAAAGACCTTGTTAATGCCAAAGCCAACGGAATGAAGCCTGCTCTTATTGACAGACTTACGCTTGATGTTAAGAGAATCAATGCAATGGCAGATGGAATAAGAGTTCTTACAGGTCTTGAAGATCCGGTTGGCGAAGTAACAGGCATGAAGAAAAGACCTAATGGACTTGTTATCGGAACGAAGAGAGTACCTCTTGGCGTTGTTGCAATTATATATGAGTCAAGACCTAATGTTACTGCTGATGCATTCGGACTTACTTTCAAGTCTGGCAATGCCTGCATCTTAAGAGGCGGAAGTGATTCTATTAATTCTAATATTGCTATTGCAGATGTTATTGCAAATGCACTTTCTGACAACGGAATTAATCCTGATGTTATTAATCTTATAAAAGATACAGACAGAGCACTTGTTAACCAGCTTATGAAGATGAATGATTACATTGATGTAATTATTCCAAGAGGTGGAGCAGGGCTTATTAAGAATGTTGTCAACAACAGTACAGTACCTGTAATTGAAACTGGTACAGGGAACTGTCATGTATATGTTGATGAATATGCTGATATTGATATGGCTGTCAAAGTTATATATAATGCCAAGACTTCAAGAATTGGAGTATGTAATGCGTGTGAATCATTGGTTATTCACAAGGCTGTTGCAAAGCAGGCAATTCCACTTATTGTAAATGCACTTAAAGAAAAGAATGTTGAAGTGCGTGGTGATGAATATGCAATGCAGTGTGATTCAAGAATTGTTCCGGCAAGTGATGATGACTGGGGAATGGAATATCTTGATTACATTATATCTGTTAAGACTGTTGACTCTGTTGACGAAGCAATAGAACATATTAATACATATAACACAGGCCATTCAGAGTCAATAATTACTAAAGATTACAATAATGCCAACAGATTTCTTGATGAAATAGATGCTGCATGTGTATATGTAAATGCTTCCACAAGATTTTCTGATGGATTTGAATTCGGATTCGGTGCTGAGATTGGAATAAGCACACAGAAGCTTCATGCAAGAGGTCCTATGGGGCTTAAAGCACTTACAACTACTAAGTATGTTATATACGGAGAGGGACAGATAAGACAGTAAGATGTTTTATAAGTATGGGGTGTTTTTATGATTAGAAGAGATTTTGATTTAGAAGAAATGAAGTATTTTCTTCATCTTGTCGGACAGAGTACAGATGATTATCTTTATATACTGGATTTAACTAATGATAAAGCTGTTTATTCAAAATCAATAACTAATGTGTTTGCACTTGATTCAGAGGAATTTTCCAATGCTATGCAGGAATTGGTTAAAGTTGTTCATTCGGACGATATTGATATGCTGATGAATGATATAGAGGATGGAATGAATGGAAGAAAGAGCAGTCATAATTTAGAGTATAGATGGAAAACTGTGGATGGAGAATATGTTGCAATAAATTGTAGAGGACAGTATATAATAAGCCATGGAGCTATTTACCTTATCGGAAGAATATCGGAGATTGGGAAACAGAGCAGATTTGATAATAATACAGGACTTTACAGGGAAATTGTTCTTGAAAATGTATATAATGAATATGCTAAAACCAGAAATGCGTCAGGTTTTCTTATGCTTGTTGGTGTAGATAATTTTAAAGAAATTAATGAAAAATATGGTGCAAAAACAGGTGATGAAGTATTGAATATTCTTACTGATTCAATAAAGAAATATATTGACACACCACTTAGAATATTCAGAATGCCTGGTGATGAATGTGCCATATTTATGCCGTATTCCATGGAAAATGATATTAATCAGGCTAAGATTCTCTATAAGAGAATAAGAAATCGTATTGACAGAGCAATTGAAATAAGAAAGTATGATATATTTTTTACAATATCAGCAGGGGTTGCTGAATTTGATACAGAGAAAGACAGTTTTAATGAGTTGTTAAAAAATGCCAAATTTGCTCTTCATGCTGCCAAACTCAATGGTAAGAACCGATGTGAAATATTTGTTGAAACTGAGTATACAGAGTATATAGAAAAACTTAGTGTTCAGGATGAATTACGCAGATGTATAAGTGAAGGTTTTGAAGGATTTGAGTTATATTTTCAGCCAATATATAATACCGACGAAGACAGTTTGTCAGGAGCAGAGGCTCTTATAAGATGGAATAGCAGAAAATATGGATTTATAGGTCCTAACACATTCATACCGCTTCTAGAGGACAGTGCACTTATTATTCCACTTGGAAGATGGATAATTAATACTGCTGCTAAGGCATGCAACAGATGGATTACCAGTATTCCGGATTTTGTTATGCATATTAATCTGTCTTTTGTACAGATTGTCAAAAGTAATATAGTTAAAGATGTATTAGAGAATATAGAAAGATACAGTGCAGCTAATAATCATTATGTATTTGAAATAACAGAAACTATAGAGATGGACCAGATACCAGCTGTTCAGAACGTATTTAAAGAATTTGTAAAGAATGAATTCAGATTCGCAATTGATGATTTTGGAACAGGATATTCAAATTATGGATATATGCGTGACAGAACATTTGATATAGTTAAAGTTGACAGGTCTTTTGTAACTGATATAGATAAACTTAAAGATAATTATCTTATGGTAAGTTTTATAATTAAGATGGCACATGAGATGGGATTGCATGTGTGTATTGAGGGTGTTGAAACAAAGGAAGAACTTTCATGTGTTAAGAAACTTGGTGCAGATTATATTCAGGGATACTATTATGGTAAACCGGTATGCTTACAAGATTTTGAAGAACAGCACTTGAAAAGATTTGTATTAGGATAAGTATAGAATGGAGAATTGTAGATAATGCAGGAAGTTAATAACACCAGTGCACTTGAAGAACAGTTTTATTATATTGGAGAATGTAAGAAGTTCCTGGAAAAGAAAACAAAAGAAATAGGCAGACCGTTATATGCATGTGTACACACATTTGGCTGCCAGATGAATGCCAGAGATTCTGAGAAGCTTCTCGGGGTACTTAAAGAGATTGGATATCTTGAGACAGAGGATGAGGATAAGTCAGATTTTGTTATATATAATACATGTACTGTAAGAGAGAATGCTAATCTTAAGGTTTATGGACGTCTTGGACATCTTAAGAATGTCAAAAGAAAGAATCCGCATATGCTTATTGCAATGTGTGGCTGTATGATGCAGGAGCCTGATGTGGTCGAGAAGATAAGAGATTCTTATAAGTTTGTTGATATTGTTTTTGGTACATTTAATATATATGCAATGGCAAAGCTTATATATAACAGAATTACATCAGGAAGCCAGGTTATTGATATCTGGGAAAAGACAAAGGATATTGTTGAGGAGCTTCCTACAGAAAGAAAGTTCCCATTCAAATCAGGTGTTAATATTATGTACGGCTGTAATAATTTCTGTACTTACTGTATCGTGCCTTATGTACGAGGAAGAGAGATAAGCCGTGAGCCTAAGGATATCATTATGGAGATTGAAAGGCTTGTAAAGGATGGCGTCAAAGAAGTTATGCTTCTTGGACAAAATGTTGATTCTTATGGAAAGACACTTGACAAGCCTGTATCATTTGCGCAGCTTCTAAGAGAGATTGATAAGATAGAGGGACTTGAAAGAATCAGATTCATGACACCTCATCCTAAGGATATTGAGGAAGAGACTCTTGAAGTTATAAGAGATTCCAAGAAAATATGTAATCATATACATTTTCCACTTCAGTCAGGAAGCTCAAGGCTTCTTAAGCTGATGAACAGAAAGTATACTAAAGAGCATTACTTAGAGCAGGTTGAGATGATAAGAAGAATACTGCCCGATGTTTCTATTACAACTGATATTATTGTTGGGTTTCCAGGAGAGACAGAGGAAGATTTCGAGGATACTATTGATGTTGTAAAGAAAGCAAAGTTTGATAGTGCATATACATTTATATATTCAAAAAGAACAGGTACGCCTGCTGCCAGAATGGAGAATCAGGTGCCTGAGGATGTTGTTAAGGACAGATTTAACAGACTGCTTGCAACTGTAAATGAGGTGTCACATGAGCATATCAGAAGATATGAGGGCATGGATATGAAAGTCTTGGTTGAGGGTAAAGATGACCATGAAGAAGGTTTTGTTACAGGCAGAATGACTAATAATATTCTTGTACATTTCGCAGGGGATGAATCACTTATCGGACAGATTGTTACAGTACATCTTGACGAATGTAAAGGATTTTACTATATGGGCAGACTTATCGAGGATTAATCAGGGAGTAATATAATGGCAGAGTATTCACCAATGATGCAGCATTATCTTGCTACTAAAGCAGAGTACAAGGACTGCATACTTTTTTACAGACTTGGAGATTTCTATGAAATGTTTTTTGATGACGCTTTAGTTGTCTCTAAGGAACTGGAACTTACATTAACAGGAAAAGACTGTGGACAGGAGGAACGTGCGCCTATGTGCGGCGTTCCTTTTCATGCGGCAGAAACTTATATTAACAGGCTTGTTTCTAATGGACACAAGGTCGCAATATGCGAGCAGATGGAAGACCCTAAGCAGGCAAAAGGCATTGTCAAAAGAGAGGTTATAAAGGTTGTAACACCGGGAACTAACTTAAACAGTCAGGCACTTGATGAAACTAAGAATAATTATCTTATGAGTATTGTTTATCTTGGAGATGTGCTTGGTGTTGCTATTGCAGATTATTCAACAGGTGACTTCTTTGTAACTGAGATTGAGACAGGTGCGGAGCTTATTGATGAAATTAATAAGTTTGTTCCGTCAGAGATAATACTTAATGAGTATTTTGCAATGAGCGGAATAGACCTTACATTTATATCAGAGAAGCTTTCCATATCAGTGTCAACACTTGAAAACTGGTACTTTGATGATGATTCCTGCAAGGCAAAGTTAAAAGAACATTTTCATGTAAATATGCTGGACGGACTTGGAATCAAGGATTATCCGGTAGGAATTGATGCTGCGGGAGCACTTCTTATATATCTTACCCAGACACAGAAAAGCGATATGTCGCATATTACAAGCATTGTGCCTTACACAACAGGCAAATACATGCTTATAGACAGTTCATCAAGACGAAATCTTGAGCTTGTTGAGACTATGCGTGAAAAGCAAAAAAAAGGCTCGCTTCTGTGGGTACTTGATAAGACCAAGACTGCAATGGGCGCAAGAGCGTTAAGAAATCTCGTTCTGCAGCCGCTTATTAACAGAGACGAGATTATAAGAAGACAGGACGCTATAGAGGAGCTTTCTGATAATGCAATTGACAGGGAAGAGATTCGTGAATATCTTGGCCCTATATATGACCTTGAGCGAATCATGACTAAGATTAGTTGTAAGTCGGCTAATCCAAGGGATTTAATTGCATTTAAGAATTCCCTAGAGATGATACCTCACATTAAGAATCAGATAGGACATTTTAAGTGTGATGTATTCAGACAGTGCTTTGAGCAGATGGACGACTTAAAAGACTTATATAATCTTGTTGACACTGCAATTATAGATGATCCTCCGATTACAATGCGTGATGGCGGAATGATAAAGGACGGCTTTTCAGCAGAGGCTGATGAGCTTCGAAATGCCAAGATTAAAGGAAAAGAATGGCTTGCAGAGCTTGAAAGCAGGGAGAAAGAAAAGACAGGAATTAAGAATCTCAAAGTTAAGTATAACAAGGTATTCGGATATTACCTGGAGGTTACTAATTCATTTAAAAACCTTGTTCCTGCTGAATGGGTACGAAAGCAGACTCTTACCGGCTCTGAAAGATACACTACAGATGAGTTAAAGCATCTTGAAGATATTATTCTTGGCGCAGAGGATAAGCTGTACTCACTTGAATATGATTTATTCTGTGAAGTCAGGGAGCGCATAGCGGCAGAGGTTGTAAGAATACAGAACACTGCCAAGGCTGTTGCAATGATTGATGTGTATGCTTCACTTTCTGTTGTTGCAACACAGAATAATTTCGTAAGACCTAAGATTAATGAAAAAGGTATTATAGATATTAAGAACGGCAGACACCCTGTAGTTGAGAAGATGATTTCTAATGATATGTTCATTGCCAATGATACTTATCTTGACAATGGAATGAACAGAATTTCAATTATTACAGGTCCTAATATGGCTGGTAAATCTACATATATGAGACAGACGGCACTTATTGTGCTTATGGCACAGACAGGCTCTTTCGTTCCAGCTGATTCAGCAAATATATGTATTGTTGACCGTATATTTACACGAGTCGGAGCATCTGATGACTTAGCTTCCGGTCAGTCAACTTTCATGGTTGAGATGACAGAGGTTGCCAATATCTTAAGAAATGCAACTCCTAAGAGTCTTATAATTCTTGATGAAATAGGAAGAGGGACAAGCACATTTGACGGATTAAGTATTGCATGGGCTGTTGTTGAGTATATTGCCAATACTAAATACTTAGGAGCCAAGACACTTTTTGCAACACATTATCATGAACTTACTGAATTAGAAGGAACTCTTGACGGAGTTAATAATTACTGTATTGCTGTCAAGGAGAATGGCGATGATATTGTTTTCTTAAGAAAGATTGTAAAGGGCGGTGCTGATAAGAGTTATGGTATTCAGGTTGCCAAGCTTGCAGGAGTTCCTGATGTGGTTCTTAACAGGGCTAAGGAGCTTGTTGTGGACTTAAGTGATGCTGATATATCACAGAAAGCTAAGGATATTGCGCAGTATTCAAAGAAACTTGACAAGATGAATGACAAGTACAGAAAGGTTAATGACCTTGAAGTTAAGCAGATGTCTCTTTTTGATACTGTTAAGGATGATGATATAGTAACTGATATAATGAATCTTGATATAAGCAATATGACACCTATTGATGCACTGAATACGCTTTATAAGCTGCAGGGAAAAGCTAAGAACCGCTGGTAAAACAAGGAGACTAAATCCTCTGCTCCTGCAAGGGCAGTCGCATTTTGTTTCACAAAACAGGGAGGATTAAATGCCAATAACACTTTTAGACCAGAATACGATTAATAAGATTGCTGCAGGAGAGGTCGTCGAAAGACCTTCTTCTGTAGTTAAAGAACTTGTTGAAAATGCTATAGATGCCGGAGCAACTGCGATTACAGTTGAGATAAAGGAAGGTGGAATTTCATTTATCAGGGTTACTGATAATGGAAGTGGTATCAATAAAGATGAGATTGAGATAGCATTTAAAAGACATGCAACAAGTAAAATTAAATCAATTGAAGATCTTATGGCTGTTTCGTCTCTGGGCTTCAGAGGTGAGGCACTAGCGAGTATAGCTGCTGTATCACAGGTTGAACTTATTACCAAGACTGCTGACAGTCTGAGTGGTGTGCGTTATACAATTGATGGCGGAATACCAGGTGAAGTGGCAGAAATAGGCGCTCCGGAGGGAACTACATTTATTGTAAGAAATCTTTTCTATAATACTCCTGTTAGAAGAAAGTTCTTAAAGACAGCGACTACCGAAGGAGGATATATTGGTTCGCTTGTGGAATATCTGGCACTTTCGCATCCTGATATTTCGTTCAGGTTTATAAGTAATAACCAGAATAAGCTGCATACATCGGGTAATATGAATCTTAAAGATATAATATATAATGTGTATGGCAGGGATATAACTAATAATCTGTATGAAATCAGCGGCAAGTCGCAGGATATTGAGGCTTCTGGTTTTATTGGCAAGCCTATGGTTGTCCGCGGAAACAGGACATATGAGAATTATTATATCAACGGCAGATATATCAAGAGCAGTATTATAACTAAGGCAATAGAGGATGCCTATAAGGGCTTTATAATGCCACATAATTATCCGTTCAGTGCGATACATTTTAAGATTAATCCTGCAATTATTGATGTAAATGTACATCCAACCAAGATGGAACTGCGATTCTCGAACAATGAATATATATATAATTTTGTATATGATACATGTTTAAAAGCTCTTAATTCAAAAGAACTTATTGCAGAAGTTTCTGTGCCTGATCCTGTTGCAGTTAAAATGCAGGAAGAACCTGTTGTAAGAAATGTTATGCCGGATGTTAAGCTGCCAGAGAAGAATGTTTCGGATAGTATGCCATGTAAGACAGAGACAAAATCTGCAGAGTCTGCAAAAGCAGAAATTAAGCCGAAAAGACTTCCGGAGCCATTTGAAATTAAGGGTTCTCTGCAGATGGTTAAAGAAGATAAAGTAAGATATGAAGCTGTGACAAAATCTGAACCACCAAAGCAGATGAACCTTTTTGAGAATAAGCTCCTTGATGAGAACAGCCGTAACAAATACAGAATCATAGGGCAGCTGTTTGATACTTACTGGCTTATTGAATTTGAAGATAAGTTCTATATGATGGATCAGCACGCAGCGCATGAGAAGGTGCTTTATGAAAGAACGATGAATAAGCTTCATGATAAGACAATTGGAACTCAGATGATTCTTCCACCGATTGTATTGTCGCTTAATATGCATGAGGAAGAAATATACAAGGCTAATCAGGATATATTTAAAAGATTAGGATATGAGATAGAAGAATTCGGCGGCAATGAATATAAGGTTACAGGAATTCCTGCCGGACTTCCTAAAATGGATTACAAACAGCTCCTTATTGATGTTCTGGATGGACTTTCTGAAGAAAGTGCCGGCAAAGATCCTGATATTATTACTGAAAAGGTTGCAAGCATGTCATGTAAAGCGGCTGTAAAGGGCAATAACAGACTGTCATTTAATGAGGCATTTGAACTGATGGACGAGCTTATGAAGGCAGAGAATCCATATAACTGTCCGCACGGCAGACCAACACTTATTATGATGAGCAGATATGAGATAGAAAAGAAATTTAAACGAATAGTATAGAGGCTGATATGAAGAAAGAACCTTTAATAATACTTACAGGTCCGACAGCAGTTGGAAAGACTGAACTTTCCATTGCACTTGCAAAGGCGGTAAATGGTGAGATAATAAGTGCCGATTCCATGCAGGTATACAGATATATGGATATCGGAACTGCCAAGATAACAAAAGAAGAGATGCAGGGGGTTAAGCATTATCTTGTTGATGAGATTGAGCCTTCAGAGGGCTTTGATGTGGCAAGATTTAAGTCTATGGCAACAAATGCAATACAAAAAATCCGTGAGAACGGTCATATTCCTGTAGTTGTTGGTGGTACGGGATTTTATATTCAGGCACTTTTATATGATTCTACATTTGAAGATGATGAAAGTGATTATGAATACAGGAATTACCTTCAGGGGATTGCTGATACTAAGGGTGCAGAGGTGCTTCATGATATGTTAAAGGAAGCTGACCCTGAATCTGCAGAAGCAATTCATGCCAATAATGTCAAAAGAGTTATCCGTGCACTTGAGTTTTATAAGACGACTGGCAGGAAGATATCAGAACATAATAATGAGCAGAGAGCTAAAGATTCACCTTATAATTTCTGCTACTTTGTTCTTAATGATAAAAGAGAAATTTTATATGACAGAATAAACAGGCGTGTTGATATAATGTTTGACAATGGACTGCTTAATGAGGTAAAACATTTGTCGGATATGGGGCTTGTAAAGGACGATGTTGCCATGCAGGGGATTGGATATAAAGAGGTATTTGATTATCTTGAAGGCAGATGTGACGAGGCAGGTCTTAGAGAGATGATTAAGCAGGATACAAGACATTTTGCCAAAAGACAGCTTACATGGTTTAGAAGAGAACCATCAGTTACATGGGTGGATTTTTCCCATATACGAAGAGAAGATGCACTTTCGTATATGCTTGAACAACTAAAAGAAAAGGAAATTATTTAATTATGAGAGAAATGTATAAAAATATGGGAATCTGTGATGAGGTGTATGATTATTGCGACAATATAATTAAGTCGCTTCATGACAGATTTGAAGAGATAGATAAGAATGCAGAATATAACCAGATGAAGGTTATAAAGGCGATGCAGGATGAAAAGGTTGCCGAAATGCATTTATCAGGAACAACAGGTTATGGTTATAATGATGACGGTAGAGATACTCTTGAGAAAATATATTCAGATATATTTAAGACAGAGGATGCACTTGTAAGACCACAGATTATCTGCGGAACTCATGCGTTAAATGTAGCTTTATCATCTAACTTAAGACCAGGTGATGAGCTTTTATCACCGGTTGGGAAGCCATATGATACAATGGATGAGATTATCGGTATCAGACCGTCTAAGGGAAGCCTTGCAGAATATGGAATTACATACGCACAGGTTGACCTGCTGCCAGATGGTGGTTTTGATTATGAGGGTATTAAGAATGCAATCAATGAAAGAACAAAGCTTGTAACAATCCAGCGTTCCAAGGGATATGCTTCAAGACTCACACTTTCAGTTGAAAGAATTGGCGAGCTTATAAGTTTTATCAAAAGTATCAAGCCAGATGTTATATGTATGGTTGATAACTGCTACGGTGAATTTGTTGAAAGAATTGAGCCTTCAGAGGTTGGTGCTGATATGATAGTCGGTTCACTTATAAAGAATCCTGGTGGCGGACTTGCTCCATGCGGCGGCTATATCGCAGGAAAGAAAGAATGTGTTGAACAGGCAGCTTACAGATTATCTTCACCGGGGCTTGGAAAAGAAGTCGGTGCAACACTCGGTGTAAACCAGAGCTTTTATCAGGGACTTTTCTTATCACCTGTAGTTGTTGCAGGTGCGCTTAAAGGTGCTATATTTGCTGCAAATGTATACGAAAAGGCAGGTTTTGTAGTAAGACCTGATGGAAGTGAGCCAAGATATGATATTATTCAGGCAGTTGAACTTGGAAGTGCAGACGGGCTTCTTGCTTTCTGTAAAGGAATTCAGGCTGCAGCACCTGTTGACAGTTTTGTTACACCAGAACCATGGCCGATGCCAGGATACGATTCAGACGTTATAATGGCTGCCGGAGCCTTCGTTCAAGGCTCATCAATAGAGCTTTCTGCTGATGGTCCGTTAAAAGAACCTTATTCGGTATTCTTCCAGGGGGGACTTAC
>ERZ827197.2540-NODE-2540-length-11906-cov-7.457092_pt1 | contig 11906 bp, 10 predicted proteins | sample MGYA00519867_ERZ827197 | MGnify/ENA primary metagenome ERZ827197 (study PRJEB31778, sample SAMEA3449278) | human gut metagenome | biome: human gut; feature: human-associated habitat; material: faeces | place: United Kingdom | collected 2010/2012 ...
GCCGCACCTCGCTCGCCGTATCGGCACTTAGAATTATGCGGTATTGCCTTAGAATTTTCCGCCGGAACTGCCGCCGAAGCCGTCGCTGTCGGTACTCGAGCCGCTCGAGCTGCTCGAGCTGTCGTTCTTGACGGGGTCGTATTTTTCGGTCTCGGTGGTGTGGGTGTAGGTGTCCTCCACCACGGACAGCGCCAGACCCTCGGCGGGCATGTAGGCGTTGGCGTGGGTCTGCTCGTTGGCAGTTTTCATCTGCGCATAGAAGATGCCGCAGACAATACACGCTACAGCCAGCGGAATGACAAACACAAACACCCACTTGATCCAACCCTTGGCGGGGTCGTTGCCGCTGTCCAGCGGTGCACCCTTTTCGGCATAGAAATCAAGCGTGTCAGCGCACATTTCTATGTATGTTTCGGAGGCCTTGTAATACGTTCCGTCCGAGAGCATCGGCACGATCTTATCTTCGATCTGCGCGATGCGGTAGTCGGTAAAGGCGGTCACGCCGCCGCCGTAGGTGATGGTAACATAATCGCGGGAATCCAGCGCAATCAGGAACAGGATACCGCTTTTACCCTCGCCGTAGCCAAGGTCATAGTCGCGGTACCAATCCTTGGCAAACTCGCGCACGTTCTGCCCGCCGATGTCAGACACCGTCAGCAGGTAGACGTTGACACCGTGTCCGGCACTGGCGTCCTGCGCCTTTTGTTCCAATTCAGCGGTCGCTTCGGGTTTGAACAGCTCGTAGGTGTCCATCACCAACGGCATTTCGGCAAACGCCGGTACGGCGCAGAGCAAGCACAGCACCAGTGCCGTAAGCAGAGAAAACAGTTTCTTTTTCATACTCTGTTTCCCCCTTTCAAAGCAGGATGGCAAGCAGGATCATCAGCGGAACACTGATGCCTGCAAACCAGGCGGCCACCTTTCGATTATCAACCGGCAGATCGCCCACCAGCTTGCCGGTCTGCCCGTTCATGGCGAACAGATAATCCTTGCCCTGCCATTTGGTGTGCAGCATCCAGACCGGCAGCAGCGCGTAGTGCTTGGCGGTGTAATCAATATGGATGTTCTCGCTCAGGGTGCTTACGCTGTTGTAGCCGGTAATGCTGGCCGAAAGCTCGCTGCTGACCGAATTCTGCATCCGGCTGTGGGCGCGGGCCTGGCAGGTGTCGGCGTCCTCGTCGTATTTGTCTGCCATATAGCCCGGCAGGTACGCGGTCGAGAAGGGCTGGAAGGCGCGGTAGTCATAAGGCTCAATGGCGTCCATATGCCCGTTGGGCATCTTGGTCGAGCCGTCCACCGGCACACCCATAAACTGCGTAGTACCCGCGCGGCGGACATCGTAGTGGCGGGTCGTGGTGATGACATAATCGCCGTTGCGGTGGCTGGAGCTGGTCGTGGCTTCATATTGGCCCGAACCGGAGGCGTTGGCATCGAACAGCCAGAACGGGACATACACGCCCTTGATCTCCTCGATATGATTCTGCGAAGAGAAGGCATTGGGCAGGAATCTCTTCCCGCGATAGTATTTTTTCAGTGCGGCCTTGGCGGCGTTCTTATCCAGCACAAACGGCAGGACAAGCTCAGGCCGCTGCATGCCGCTGAACTGCCCCGCGATGACCGTTGGATTGCCGCAGTACGGGCAGCTTGTCGCGGCGGTCGTCTCGTCACAGATCAGCTCTGCGCCGCAGGACGGGCAGGAATAGCTGCGCAGTCCGGCGGCCTCGTTTTCGCTCCAGACGGAGTCTGGCGGCGGTGCTTGTTTATTCTGTGCCGCGGTTTCGGCAGCGGCTTCTTTTTCAGCATAGAGCGCTTCGATCTCAGCAGTATCGTAGCTGCTGCCGCAGAAGTCACACACCAGCTTTCCGCTGGCACCGTCAAAGTGAAGCGGACCGGTACAGGCAGGGCATTGGTAGTTGGTAAGCTGCGTTGCCATTATGCGTCACCTCTCTTTCCTTCGGTTTGCAGCTGCCCTGCCAGATCTTCAAAAAAATCACGCAGGGTGCTGCGCGTATTGCCATCGGCATCCAGATAACGGTAGATAATCTCGTCATTCGGGGCCTTGTAAATCAGGCAAACGCTATCTAACGTTTCATCGGTGATGAATAAGCCGGGAGAATTTTTCTTTTCGTCTGGCAGGCTTTCCAGCCCCAGCTTTTCTGCCAGAGCCAGGGCTTCTTGCCAATGGGTGTCCTCAACAGGGATGTTTTCCAGCTCCACCCATTCATCATCCTTGTAATTGCAGCTGAAAAGGCAGCCGTCAACTGGGTCATTTCTTATGCTGAACCCATAGGTGTCGTCATAGCACATACCGGAATAACTGATGCTGATACCGGTCAGTGTGCCGGGCGGCGCTTTTTTACAGCCGGACATTGTCAGAAAAGCGGCTGCGGCGCAAAGCACCGCAGCGATTTTTTTGTGCATCACTGGCCAAACGGCTTACCGCACTCCGGGCAGAACTTGGGCGGATGGGCCGGGTCATCCGGGGTCCAGCCGCACTGGCTGCACTTGGCGGGAGCCGGGGCGGGCTTGGGGCTGCCGCAGTTGCAGCAGAACTTACCGGTGTTGGAGGTGCCGCAGCTGCATACCCAGCTGTCGGCTGCGGGTGCCGGGGCAGGCTTGGGGCTGCCGCAGTTTGCGCAGAATTTGCCGGTGTTGCCGGTCTGGCCGCAGCTGCAGGTCCAGCCTGCGGGGGCAGAGGCCGGGGCCGGGGCGGGCTGTGCGGCGGCCTGCTGCTGGGCACCCATCTGGTACAGGTTCTGGGCGTTCATACCGCCCGCCGCACCGGCCATATTCATGCCCATAAAGGCCATGGCGGGGCCTGCGCCCTGATTACCGGCCGCGGTCTGCATGGCACTGGCCTGTGCGCCGACAAGATGCGCAGCGGCGCGGGTCGGGTCCATAAAGGCTGCGTTGCGCTGCATTTCCTTGAGCATCTGCTCGTCTTCCTCGCTGGCCTTCACGCTGGAAACGCCGAAGGATACGATCTCGATGCCGCGCAGCTTGCCCCACTTGACGCTCAGCACATCGTTGAGGGCCTCGGCAAGCTCCATCGTGTGGCCAGGCAGTGCGGAATAGCGGATGCCCATATCGCTGATCTTGGCAAAGGCGGGCTGCAGGGCGGTCATCAGCTCGGATTTCAGCTGCCCGTCAATCTCATCGCGGGTGTAGCCTTCCTCCACATTGCCGCAGACATTGGTGTAGAACAAAATGGGGTTGGTGATGCGGTAGCTGTACTCGCCGAAGCAGCGGATGGCAATGTCGATGTCGATGCCGGCGCGCTGATCCACCACGCGGAAGGGCACCGGGCTGGGCGTGCCGTATTTGTTGCCCACCAGCTCCTTGGTGTTGAAGTAATAGATGCGCTGATCCATCGGGGCCTCGCCGCCGAAGGTAAAGCGCTTGCCGATGTTCTGGAACACTGCGCCGATGGACTCGGACAAATCGCCGCTGAACAGCGTCGGCGCGCTGCCGGTATCGTAGGTGTACTCACCCGGCTCGGCGCACATATCCACGACCTTGCCCTGCTCCACGATCATGGCACACTGGCCGTCGGCAACGGCCACGATGGAGCCGTTGGAGATAATGTTGTCATTGCCTTTGGTGTTGGCGCTGCGTCCGCTCTGGCGTTTCCAGCCGCGGGTAGCCAACAGGTCAGCTGGCATGGCTTCACAATAAAAGTATTCCTTCCACTGGTCGGCCATAACGCCGCCAGCAGCGCCCATTGCAGCTCTGATAAGTCCCATAATGATCCTCCTATATCAGGGGCGGGCAGGGCCTGCCCCATTTTGTACAGATAAATCAGTTCGTTATTTGTTGGCCAAGGCGGCCTTGTACTCCTCATAGCGGGGCGGCAGCTCTTCGAGCTCCTCGTTCCACTCGGTGCCGTCCAGCCTCATGTAGAAGCTGACCGCACAGGCCGTACCGTCGTCGCCCTCGTAGTCATACATGAACAGCGAGATGCTGTCGTTATACGGGTACAGGTTGAACTTATACGCATCGCTCTTGGTTATGTTCTGGTCAAGCACCCAGTCGTAGCCGTCCAGGATAGGCTCGATATGGTCATCATAGACATTGACCCACATCGTGATGACCGGGTCATCGGGCATACCGTCACGGTAAACCTCAAAGTAGTGGCTGCCGTCATCGCTCTCACCGATATAGCCCCAGCAATCGTAGGTATCGGTGTCAAAGTAATCACGGTTCGGTACATTCTTGTAGTTTTCCATCCGGAACCAGCCGTACCAGTTGGTGTTGCCCAAATCATCGTAGGTGTTGCCGTCGTCGTAGGTGTAGGGCGGGTCAGGCTCATCCGGGTCGTCAATCCAGCCGTCGCCGTCATATTCGTCCTCGCCGCCGTTCAGCAAAGTGGGGTCGATTTCAGGCTTGGTGTCGCTGCGCTTAAAGACCATGGTCATACCGTCAAACTCAATGGTCAGCAGGTCACCCTCGCGGGTGTAGGTCATGGCCGGGGTATCGGGGTCGGTCAGCGCGTAGAAGCTGCCGTCCTTCCATTGGAAGGTGACAAAATCCTCCATGTAGGTTTCGCCGGTGCCGTCCGCGCGCAGCTCAATGTAGAAGTCCTCCATATCGACGAGGGCAAGCTCCTCCTTGGAGAGGGTGTACTCGCTGTCGGAGGCGGATTCCAGCACATAGATGCCCACATCGGTATCGCTGCCTGCGGTGGTGCCCTGGGTCATGCTGTCACCGTCCAGAGGCTGCTGCATGGTGCTGCCGGACTTGACGAAGTAGATCGTCACGCCCTGTCCCTGCACATCGTTCAGGGTCAGGATTTCGTCTTGCAGGGTGCCGGTGCAGCTCAGGCCGCCGCAATCCAGCTGGAAGACCCCGCCGTTCAGCGTCCACTTGCCGTAGGACTTGGTGCCGTCCACCGTTACAACGCACTTGCCCTTATCATTCAGGTCCATCAGGAACCCGCTGCCGAAGGCATCCTCGACCTGCGTCACGGAGCCGCCGATCTCGGCGTAGGCTGCTTCCCAGGTGCCCTGATTCGGGTCACCGGCGTTCGGCTTGCCGGTGCGGATAGAGCCGCTAATCATTGTTACGATGATCATAAGCAGGAATATCACCGGGATGGCGATCAGGATCATCCGCTTGGGGGTCATCGGTGCGCGGGGGCGCTTGGGCTTGCCGCCGGGGGCCACATTGCCGTAAGGGTTGCCGCCCGTGCCGCCGGGTGGCGGCGGCGTGACAGGCGGTGCGGACGCGGACGGGGGCGTTTTCCCGGCGTAAAGCGGTGCGCCTGCGCCGGTCTGCGGCGGTGTGCCGGGCGCATTGCCTGCGTAAGGATTCGCTGCGTTCGTCCGGGGCTGCGGGGCGGCAGGTGCGCTGCCTGCATAGGGATTGCCGCCGCTTGCCTGCGGCTGCGGGGGCGTCTGTACAGGCTGTGGGGGCGGCGGTGCAGCCTGGGTCGGCTGAACCGGGGGCTGGGGCACAGCTGCGGGCTGTGCGGCGGGCTGCGGTACGGATACTTTTGCACCGCAATTCTCGCAGAATTTAGTACCGGGCTTTAACTCGGCACCACATTGCGTACAGGTTGCCATAGTGTCTGCCTCCTTTACAAGATAATCGTTTCAGATTTTTTTATTCGTTTGTCATTTCAAACCAAACGGATTCGTCCTTTGGCAGGTTCAGCAGGGATTCCCCGCCGATATGCCTTACGTAAAAGCCGCCGTAATCGGTGGGCATCATGGCCACGGTTTCGCGCTGTGCGCGCCCTAGATCCATGCGGTACAGCGAAATGCTGCAGATCCAGCCGCGGTGATCCATACCAAGGTAGGTGATGCCGCTGTCCCATGTGGCCGTTGGTGTATTCGCCGGTATAGAAGTTCGGCTGATCCTCGCAGATTTCAAACCAGGTGCCGGTCTCCTCACTCACAAAGGAGCCTATCATGCTCGGAATGCTCAGTGGGGCGGTGTTCCAGACAGCCTCCATCAGGTTGAACTTTTCGTTATCGCGGGAAACGCCGTACACGGTCGCGTACTCGGCGCCGTACTCCGCATCGTAGGCCGTGCCGGTCTCAAACCGGACAATTCCGTTGATGCCGAAGAGCGGACCGCCGTTGACCATGGTGCCGCACTGTGCGCCGCTGATGACATCAATGTATTCGACATTGCCGTTCTCGGTCAGAAGGAAAACATAGGGGGCGTAGTCCTGCCCGATGCTGGTCATCAGCATCTTTATATAGTCGCCGTAGCAGCCGCTGACCGCAAACTCGGTCTTGTCGCCCAACTCGTACCATTCCTTCATGGTCTGATAGGTCATAGCGCCGTCAGGGGTAACATAGTCGGTCAGGGCGCGTACCGTCACCTCGCCTGTGGCAGTCACATCGCAGGTAAACCATTCATCCTGCCCGTGCAGGATCTGGCCGCTGGCCTGCCGCTTGTCGGGGTAAACATCTATGTCCGTCCACATCATGCCGGCCCCGGCAAGGGTGTACATCGGCACGGTGACGATAAGACCGCCTGTGTAGTAGGGGTAGACGGCAAAGTAGGTAAATACATCGCTCAGCCCGTTCAGGCTCTGTGCGCGCATCTTGCAAAGCTCGGATGCGTAGGTGGGGTCGTCGCTGCCGTAGTAAGTATCGAAATGCTGGGCCACGGCGCGCTGCAGTGCTTTTAAGGTCAGGTCGTTGTCGGTGTAGCCAAGGTACTCGAGCATTTCGATGTTGGAAAGTTCCTTGCCGGTTTCAAAGTTGTAATGGTAGGCGCCCACATCGCGGTTGTACATTGTGTCAACGCTTGTGATCTGCAGGCTCAGCACCGGGCCGGTCCAGGTGCTTATCCAGATGATGTAGCTTGTGTCGATAAAATCATTGCGGGAGCGGGCGTCCTCGGCGCGCTCTACCAGATAGCCGAAGCGGTAGCCGATCATCTCGTTGATGTTCCTTGCGCCCTCGGTGTCATCATCGATCTGCGGAACCTCGTAAAAATAGGTGTCCTTGTTGCCGTTGGGGTCGGTGTAGCTGAATTCCACATCATACAGCGTAGAGATGCGGGAATCATCAAACCTGCGGGAGGGCTGCGGCTTTTGCGGGGTTTCCTCCGTAGCTTCAACATTTTCAGCGGAGGTCTCGCTCACAGCGCTTGCGGCCGGTTCGGTCGGCTCGGGCCGTTTGCTGTCCTGTGCGCAGCCTGCCGCCGACAGCAGCATCGCCGCCGCCAATAGTACGGCACAGCGTTTTTTCATGGTTGGTTCACCCGTCTTTCGGTTGAGAGTGCAGCAAGCTGCCTGCGCTTAGCCAAAGGTAATGCTGTTCAGAATGGTGTCGCCCTCGGTGCCGGGGTCGATGTCTACGCCGGAGATCCGAATGCTCAGCCAGCCGCCGGTGGGCATTTCGCCGTAGTATTCCGTCCACAACATACCTACGTTTTTGTAGGTGCGTCCGGCCATCTCCACGCCGCCGATGGTGCGCGTGGCAAGCTCCTCCACGTTTTCAAAGCTGTCGTAATAGTAGTTGATCTTGTCCAGACCGCTTTTCAGTTCAAAGGTTATGCGCGGGTCGCCGGAGAAGATATGGCTGGGGTCATCGGTCGGGAACAGCTTGAGATCCCCGAAGCTGGTCGAGGCGGACTTGTACCAGCCCTGATCGGGGCAGGTCACGTTGAGCACCAGCGTATAGTCTGTGCCGAATGCCTCCAGGGTCTGGGTGTTCAGGCCAGCGGCCGATGGATAATCGGGATTGTCCGCAGGAGCGGAAGCAGGGGCTGGTTCGGCGGTGGCTTCCGGCTCCGGCTCTGCAGCAGGCTCCGATGCAGGTTCGGATGCAGGCTCGGATGCAGGCTCGGATGCTGCGTCGGTCTTGGGCTCTGCCGGGGTCTCCGTCTGGGGTTCAACAGCCGGTTCGGCGGCCTGCGCTTTCAGGTCGGATAAACCGGAATTGACCTCTTTGGTCACATCCCCCTTGGAGCAACCGGCCAAAGCCATAAGCATCATGGCTGCCAATGCGGCAGCGAGCGTTCGTTGTACTTTTTTCATAGCTGTCCTCCTTTTGGTCATAAAGTGTCCATCATAGCGCTCAGATAGGCAGGCGAGACGGAAGCGTAGACGAAATCATCGACAATATGGTCCTTTTTTGCCAGGCACACGGCGGTGGCCAGTTCGGGATATTCGGCCTCATCCACAAGCAGTACCGTTTTGCAGTGCGGGCAGACATCCCGCAGGTCGTTTGCCAGCAGCAGTCTGTCCTGCAGGGTGCGCGGCGGATGCGGGCAGACCTCCAGCAGCAGGACATCCGCCCTGCAGGAACGGCATAGCTTTACAATATCCTTTGTCTTAGGGCCAGCGTTTTGCACCTGGAAGTCCGGCCCGCCCTGTTTCAGTGCCATTGTCAATGCGCTCGTCATCACAGAGTATTGCGCGTCCAAAACGATCCTCCGCACGGCGCAGCCCTCCTTCCCTGCAAAGAATACGATTTGTCACCTTCATCATACAGGAATCGGACGATTTCTGCCCCCACCATTTGGATAGTTTTTTGGACTTTTTTCTGCTTTTTTCAGTACTATTGCAAAAAAGTGCAGATTGCGTCATAATGATACTAGAAAGAAACAGACGGATGATCTACCCTTTGGAAAGGACAGGCACTATGACAAAGGTACGGCTTGGCAATCTGTATTTAGCCGCTGCGGTTGCAGGGGTGATTCTCTGCGCTGTCCTGATGCGGGCGTTTTATATGCCGTATTCCGGCTTTTGGCGCACGGTGCTGTATAATATTCTGATCTTTTCCTGGGCGGTATCGGTCTGGTGGCGTATCCTGCACGCACAGACCCGCCGCTGCCTGCTGGGCGCTGCCGCCCTGATGCTGTTCTGGCTGGATATCCGCCTGATCCGCTATGACTTTGCCCAGACGCCGGAGATGCTGCGGCGATTGTGGTATGCGTACTATATCCCGATGCTGCTGATCCCGGCCCTTGCACTTTATACGCTTTTCTTTTTGGATCGGGGGCAGTCCGCCCCGCTGTACAAGTACCGGTACGTGATTTTTGTATTTCCTGTGGTACTGTTCAGCCTGGTGCTGACAAACGACTGCCATCAGCTTGCGTTTGCGTTCCCACCCGGGCAGGAGGTACTGGGCAGTCCCGATTACACCTATCGGTTCGTATATTACCTCTGTCTGCTGTGGATATTTTCCTGTGCCGTGTTCACGGTGGTGTACCTTGTACGGCGCTGCCGTATTCCGCATACAAAGCGCATCCTCTGGCTGCCGCTTGTGCCGATTTTTTTTGCCACCCTCTATGCTTTACTGTACAAGCATATTTTAAATGTGCCGTGGATGCATGCGATCGCCGGTGATATGACCGTGGTGCAATGCCTGACCTTTACAGCGTCCTTTGAGGCGTGCATCCGGTGCGGGCTTATCCAATCCAATATGGGGTATGCCACGCTGTTTGAGGTATCTATGGCCAAGGGTCTGATCACGGACCGGGCGTTTGTGCCTGTGCAATGCTCCATGCAGGCAGCGCCGCTCCATGAGGAGCAGCTGCGTCAGGCGCTCACCGGCAGTGTCCAGTTGGATGCAACGACCCAGCTTCACGGCCACCCGATCCGGAAAGGGTATATTTTCTGGCAGGAGGACATCACCGAACTGGTGGCTCTGCTGGAGGAGCTGCGTTTCACGCAGGAGGAATTGCATGACATCGGGGACGTCATACAGGCGGAAACAGCCCAGAAGGCACAATGGCTGAAGCTGAGCGAGCAGAACCGGCTGTATGACAAGATCGAGACCGTCACAGCCCGCCAGCTGGCACGGATACAGGAATATCTGATCGCGCTCAAGGCCACGGACGATGTCGATACCGCCCGGCGGCTGCTGAAGCACATCGTCATTTTGGGAACCTATATCAAGCGGCGCAGCAACCTTGTTTTTGTCTGCGACAAAGCGGAGGACATCGACACCACGGAGCTACGGCTGAGCCTGTTTGAATCGGCCGAGAGCCTGCGCCTGAGTGATATACGCTGCGCCGTACAGATTGCCGACACAGCAAAGATTTCCCCTGCATCCGCCGTGGCAATCTATGACGCCTTTGAAGCCATCATAGAAGCGACCCTGCCGGGATTGCAGGAGATCCTTTTCTGCGCCGAGCATACGGCGCAGGGCTGGGGGCTGCGCTGCAGCGTTCAATGCACCGACGCGCCCGCTGCGCTGCCCGGCCTGCCGCAGATGCAGCTTGAACGGGATGATGACGGGCTTTTGTATTTCACGATGTTTCCGGCAGAAGGAGGCGGCCTATGATTCCCCGAATCTCCCGCAACGCCGTCAAGGAAGGCTTTGACACGCTGCCGGCGGCCATCTGCTACTTTGACCGCAATGGTCTGCTGCGTCTGATCAATCACAGGATGCAGGAAATCGCCGCAGTCCTCTGTGGCCGGGATCTGCAGACCCTTACGGATCTGGAGCAGGCGCTGCGCAGTCCCGGCGGCGGTGTGCGGCTACGCGATGAGGCCGCCCGCATCTACGAATTCCCGGACGGAACGGTATATCATTTCACGGTGCGCCCTGTTCAGGACAAATACGGTATACCGTACACCGAGGTGATGGCCACCGATGTCACCCAGCTGGCTACATTGCATGCTGCACTGCAGCAGGAAAACGAGCGCCTTGCCGATGCGAACCGCCGCGCAAAGCGCTTATATGACAATATGCCCGACATTGTGCGGGAGGAAGAAATCCTGAAAATGAAGATGCGCGTGCATGACGACATCGGCCATACCCTGCTTGCCGCACGGCGCGCACTGCGGCATGAGCATGACCTCGCCCGGCTCAGGAGCGAAGCTGCGAAGTGGGAAAGCTCCATCTCCCTGCTATGCCGCGCCCGGCAGGAGAATGCTGCAGAGGACCCGCTGAGCTATATGCAAAGGCGGGCGGCTGTTCTGGGTGCAGCCGTACAGCTGCGCGGTGCGTACCCTGCGGCACGCGCCACCCGCGAGCTCTACGCACTGATCCTGCGGGAGTGTACCTCCAACGGTGTGCGGCATGCGGGCGCCACGGAATTGTACGCCGATTCCGAGCATCGGCCACAGGCATGGCACCTTTGCATCACGAACAACGGCGCACCGCCTAGGGCGAAGATAAAGGAAGGCGGCGGGCTTTCCTCGCTCCGCCGCCGTATTGAAAAAGCAGGGGGTACAGTAACCGTACATTCCCTGCCTGTATTTGTTCTGGAAGTCACCCTGCCCGATAAGGAGAGCACTTATGATACGCGTTATGATCGTTGAGGACCAAAAGCTGGTACGGAGCCTGCTTGAAAGCTATATTCAGAACGAGGACGGGTATCAACTTGCTGTGTCTATCCCCGGCGCTGCAGAGGCTCCAATCCTGTGCGATACCGAGGACATCGACCTTGTGCTGATGGATGTGCAGACAGAACACCGCGAAAACGGCCTGGCCGCCGCCAAAAAGATACGAGAAGCGCACCCGGAAATCAAGATCGTGGTGGCGACCTCGCTTATTGACGCACAGGTCTTGGCACGCGCAAAAGCCGTGGGCGCGGACAGCCTGTGGTATAAGGACGGCGATGAAGGGACCCTGATGCAGGTCGTGCGCCGCACGATGGCGGGGGAGCATATCTTCCCCGATGCACCGCCCAGCGTGGAGATCGGCACTGCCATGAGCGCCGAGTTCACCAAAGGAGAGATGAAGGTCCTGCGCTGTCTTGTGCGCGGGCTGTCCTATAACGAGATTGCAAAAGAACTCGGCATCGAGCCATCCACCGTGAAGTACCACGTCATCAATATGCTGCAAAAGACGAACCTGGAGAATAAACTCCAGCTTGCCATCGCCGCCACCGAAGCCAAATTGGTGGTGGAGTTGGCAGAGGAGTAATTTGTAGTATATAAGGCAACACCGCACAATTCCCGCCTAACGGCTTAAGCACCGCTCCGGCGGCTG
>ERZ827197.2569-NODE-2569-length-11804-cov-3.273385_pt1 | contig 11804 bp, 10 predicted proteins | sample MGYA00519867_ERZ827197 | MGnify/ENA primary metagenome ERZ827197 (study PRJEB31778, sample SAMEA3449278) | human gut metagenome | biome: human gut; feature: human-associated habitat; material: faeces | place: United Kingdom | collected 2010/2012 ...
CTTATAAATAAATATAAAGTAAGAAAGTTAGATAGATTGATAAATGAAAAAACTAATGATTTAAAATTAAAAATGGACGAAAATGAATTATTATTCAAAAAGGTACTAACACTAGAACAAAATAAAAATAATTACTTTATCAACTTATCTCATGAGCTTAGAACACCGTTAAATGTATTAAATGGTATTAATCAATTAATAAAAGATTTTTGCAATAAAGATGTATTTATAACTCCTAAAAAGCTATCTTATTATATGGATATAATGGAGAGAAATACTTCTAGATTATTAAATTTAATTAACAATATAATCGACAATACAAAAATTGAAAATAATAGCTACATACTGACTAAAGAAAAAACAAATATAGTTTATCTAGTAGAAGAAAACGTTATGGATATGAAAGACTATATAGAAGAAAAGGGTCTTGAATTAATTTTTGATACAGATATAGAAGAAAAGATTATTTCATGTGATAAAACAGAAATAGAAAGATGTATCATAAACTTAGTTGGAAATGCTGCTAAATTTACTCCAAAAGGTGGATTAATCCAAGTTATAGTAAGTGATTTAGGTGATAAAGTTAAAATATCGGTAAAAGATAATGGTATAGGTATTAGTGAAGAAAATAAAAAATTAATATTTAATAGATTTAACCAAGTTGTAGAAAATAACTCTGAAGTTAAGGGAGGGAGTGGTTTAGGACTTACAATATCTAAACAACTTATATCACTTCATGGAGGAGATATATATGTAGAAAGTGAAGTTGGAGTAGGGAGCGAGTTTATAATAATACTTCCTGTAGAAAATGACTAAATACAATAAATTACAACTTATAAAATTTAATATTTATCACATTATAAAAATTAATCTAAAGAGATGTTAAATAAAAGTAACATCTCTTTTTTATATCTTTGTTGGCGAAATGAACGTAGTGAATTTTTATATATTATGAAAAAGAGATTATGAGCATAAATAATTGGACAATTTATTAAAATTGTATATAATAAAATTATCTAAAAATTAAAACTATTAAATTATACATAATTGTAATTATAAAAATATATAAATTTAGGGAGAGATTTAGTAGTTAAAATATAAAGTTAAATTAGGGGGAAATTAAATGAAAGACATATCATATATAGATAAAATAGTAAAACAACATAGAACAAATCTACACAAATTAGCAGAACTTTCTCATGAAGAATTCAACACATCTAAATATATAAGAGATTATTTAGACAAACTAGGTATACAATATGAAACTCCTTTAGAAACAGCAACAGTAGGAATAATTAAGGGGAATAATCCTAAAAAAACTATAGCTTTTAGAGCAGATATTGATGCACTTCCAACAGAAAACGGCGCTCAACATCTATGTGGTCATGATGGACATATGAGTATTCTTTTAGGATTTTTGGAATATATAATGGACAACAAAGAAAACTTAAATGATAATATAGTTTTTGTATTCCAACCAGCAGAAGAAGACACAGGTGGAGCAGAGCCACTAATGAAAGCGGGCATATTTAAAAAGTACAATGTAGATGAGGTATATGGTCTTCATATTCATCCAGATTTTCCAGAAGGGTATATAGGATGCAAAGCTGGGTACTTAATGGCACAAAATGGTGAGATAGATGTTGAAATAATCGGAAAAAGTGGTCATGGAGCTATTCCGCAAAATACAATAGACGGAATAGTTATAGGGGCTAATTTTGTTACTTCTGTCCAAAGTATTGTTTCGAGAAATCTAAATCCTATGGAAGGTGCTGTTCTTACATTTGGAAAAATGGCAGCAGGTTCTATAAGAAATATAATTGCAGAGAATGTCAAGTTAGAAGGAACAATGAGATGTTTTAATCCAGAAATTTATGACACAATGAAGAAAAGACTTTTTGAATTTGCAAAAGGATTTGAAATAGCATATAACTGTAAAGTAAATGTAAAAATAGAAGATGGATATATTGCAGTAAATAATGATGAAAATCTATTTAATGAATTTGTGGAGGCAGTTGGAAAAGAAAAAATAACAAAAACTGAACCTCTTATGATTTCAGAAGACTTCTCTTATTATCAAAGAGAAGTGCCAGGGCTTTTCTTTATGCAAGGAGCCAGAAATGAAGAGAAGGGATTTGTTAATGGTCTACATAGTTTAAGATTCGACTTTAACGAAGATATTATGTTAGATGCTATAAAAACTTATGTGAAACTACTTAAATTTAAAGGTTCAATAGAATAAATTATTATAGGTTAAACTTATTTTCTATAAAATTAAATATAGATTTATAATAAAAATCAGTTTACACCGTTTAGATGTAAACTGATTTTTTTATCTAATGTCAAATAATAATCCTGCTTTATAATCGTCGTCGCTTATATCTGTTATTGAATCGATATTTCTTAGAATCATGTCCTTATGATCATCACTCATTGGAATACCTTCTTCCTCTAATGATTGAATAAATTCTAAGTTTTTGATTAATCTTTCTACTGATTCGTTAAGTTTATCAAAATCCATGGCAGTATACCTCCTGTATTTGTTTGAAATTTAATTCCTCACTCCACCCAAATTCAGGATACAACGATGTTTTTGATTTATAATTGAATTTCATCATTGATTCCTCCGTATATATTATTTTCGAAGTCCCTCAACCAAGTTTGAAAAGCAATTTTGTTTCTATTATTATTATAGAGTTTAAATCGTAGAAATAAAAGGGAAAAAACAAAAAAACATTGGAATCACTAATAGAATCGTAAAATGCTCTTTAATAAAATTGATTAAAAAACTTTTAACATTTATAATTATATGTAACAGGGGAAATTTTTATGATTATTAAGGAGGGAAAAATGAGAAAAAAATCATTAATACTATTAGGGATACTTATTATATCAATGATAAGTTTTGGTTGTTCAAACTCCAACCAATCAAGTGACAATGAAGTTATATCAAATCAAAATAATTCATCGCAACAGTCTTTACAAAATAATCAAGAAAATTCAGCGGGGAATAATTCACAAGATAATAACAACTCACAAAGTAATCCACAACAAAGTCAAATAACTGATAATGATAATTCACAAAATAAAACTGGACAATATGTAATTTGTATAGACCCAGGTCATCAAGCAAAGGGAGATATGAGCCAAGAGCCAGTAGGACCAGGTTCATCTGAAACTAAGTTTAAGGTGTCATGGGGTACACAAGGTGTATCTACAAATATTCCAGAATATGAATTGACATTAAGTGCATCAAAAATTTTAAAAAGCTATTTAGAACAAATGGGATTTAAGGTAATAATGACTAGGGAAACTAACGACGTAAATATTACAAATTCAGAAAGAGCAACTTTTGCAAATGAAAATAATGCAGATTTAGTAATTAGAATTCATGCTGATGGTTCAGAAGACCAATCTGTAAGTGGGGCATCACTTCATATTCCAGCACAAAACGGTCAATATACGAGCAAGATTTATCCAAAGAGCAACGAATGTGCAGAGATTATGATGGCTAGCATGAGACAAGCTGGATTTAAGGTAAATAATATATACCAAAGAAGTGATTTAACAGGATTTAACTGGTCAGAAGTACCGGCTGTGCTAGTTGAAATGGGATATATGTCTAATCCAGAAGAAGATCAAAAAATGTCACAGACATCTTATCAAGAAAAGATGATGAAGAGTATAGCTGAGGCAACACAAAAATATTTCAATCAAAATTAATCGAAAAAATACCATAACAGACCTTTTTTATATAAAAAAACATATAGTTTTTTACGAAGAATGAAAATTTTCAGTTTTTTCATAAATTTCTCTAAAATACCTTGACATCATATGACAAAAGTATTAGTATTATGTAATACTTGAACAAGGAAAATATTACCTCATAATGTTTTTAGCTTGGGGGAGCTTAAGACAAAGGTAGATATTCTTTATCAGGGGAATCAAAATCGGGGATATTTTGATTATATATATTTAAAAAGGGGGAATAAACAATGAAAACATTAGAAAAAATAAGCGACTTTGTAGGAAAGTATATGGCAATTATAGTATTAGTTATAGCTGCAATGGCGCTATTTGTACCTACTTCATTATCATGGGTTAAGACATCTTGGGTAAATTACTTATTAATGGTGGTTATGTTTGGTATGGGGCTTACGATAAAACCAGATGACTTTGTAATAGTATTTAAACAACCTAAAAATGTTATCATAGGATGCTTATCACAATTTACAATAATGCCGTTATTAGCATTTGTATTGGGGAAATTATTTAAAATAGACGACGCATTATTAGTAGGTTTAGTATTAGTTGGTACATGCCCAGGGGGAACATCTTCTAATGTAATGAGTTTCTTAGCACAAGGAGACGTAGCATTATCTGTTGGAATGACTAGCGTTTCAACAATACTAGCACCAATATTAACACCAGCAATAACATATTTATTATTAAGAACAACTGTAGATATAGATGCATTTAGTATGTTTTTCTCAATAATACAAGTTGTTATAGTACCAATAGGTCTTGGATTTATAGTTAACAAATTATTCTACAAATTTACTTCAAATGTAAAAAAGGTACTTCCATTAATATCAGTTACAGCTATAGTAATGATAGTTGCAGCAGTTGTATCAGCAAACTCAGCAAAAATACTTACAACAGGATTAGTAGTATTTGCAGTAGTTATACTACACAACTGTGGGGGATATGCACTTGGTTACACAATAGCTAAGATGTTAGGATTAAATTTAAGTCAAAGAAAAACTATAGCTATAGAAGTTGGAATGCAAAACTCAGGTCTTGCATCAAGTTTAGCGACGACAGCTTTTCCAAATTTAGCAATGGCAACAGTACCAGGGGCAATATTCAGTGTATGGCATAATATATCAGGGGCAATAATAGCGAGTATATTTTCTAAGATGAAAGATGATGAAACACAATCAAGTAATCGAGAAAGTGTAAGCTAAGATTCGGAATTATAATAGGAAAATTTAAGTGAGATATTTTTTATATAAGATGGCTTTTATCGATTTAGAAGTCATCTTATTTTTATGAATTTATGTATAAAAGGCTTTAATATGGCAATACTCCTAAATATAGAAGGAGTGTTAAATATGGAAAATAAAAAAACTAATACGCAATTAAGCGCTGAATTAATATATAAATGTGAGAAAACTAAAAAAAATAGCAGCAAGAAAGATAAACCATTGACAGACAATGATATAATGAAATATGAGATAGCATCAGAATTAGGATTAATCGACAAAGTAAGCGAAAGAGGCTGGGCAGGCCTTACTGCAAAAGAAGCAGGTAAAATTGGCGGAATGCTTACAGCCCGCAAGAAAAAACTAAAAAAACAAGAAGAAGAAAACAAGGGGAACGATAGCGAGGATGGATCAGTATAGAGATTTTGCATTCGTCTATGATGAACTTATGGACGATGTTGATTATGATGGTTGGGTAAACTATATAGAACAAATAATTAAAAACGAAAATGCAGAAGTAAAAAACATCTTGGAATTAGCTTGTGGAACTGGTAATATAACAATACCACTAGCTAAGAAAAACTACGATATAGCAGGTATAGATATTTCTGACGAAATGCTTAACGTAGCAAGAAGTAAAGGTGAAAAACAAGGTATAGATTTAGTTTTACTAGAACAAGATATAGCAGAACTTGATTTCGATGTTACAAATTTAGATTGTGTTTTATGCGCTTGCGATGGATTTAATTATATAACTTACGACGAAGATTTAATGAATGTATTTTCTAAAACATATGAACTACTAAAACAAGAAGGTATATTTATTTTTGACATCAGCTCATTCTACAAATTATCTACAGTATTAGGAGATAATATGTACGGAGAAAACAGAGATGGTGTATCATATATGTGGCAAAACTACTTCGATGATGAACAAAACTTAGTTGAGATGGAATTAACATTTTTTGTTGCAGACGAAGATGGAAAATATGACAAACACGAAGAAAGACATTTACAAAGAGCTTACACAGAAGAGGAAATCCTAGATATGCTTGAAGAAGCAGGTTTTTCTGATGTTAAGGTTTATGGAGATTTTACTTTTGAACAACCTGAAGAAGATTGTGAAAGAGTATTTTTCGTATGCAGAAAATAATATTATGCTTATAATAACTAAGTATGGGCAAATTTTAGATAATTAATGGAGGAATACAATGAAAGATTACGTAATAAAAGCTACAAGTGGAAATGGTGAAATAAGAGCTTATGTTGGTAACACTAGAGAAATGGTTGAACAAGCTAGAATAAACCACAATACAACAAAAGTAGCAACAGCAGCATTAGGAAGAACATTAACTGCAACTAGCATGATGGGTCTTATGATGAAAAATGAAAAAGACGAATTAACTGTAATAATCAAAGGTGGCGGACCAATAGGAACTATACTTGCAACTTCTGATGCAAAAGGTATGGTTCGTGGATATGTTCAAAACCCAGATGTACAAGTTGAAAACTATCCAAATGGTAAATTAAACGTAGCAGGTGCTGTAGGAACAGATGGATACGTTCAAGTAATAAAAGACTTAGGATTAAAAGAACCTTATATAGGATCTTATCCATTAGTAAGTGGAGAAATAGCAGAAGACTTCACACATTACTTTGCATTATCAGAACAAACTCCTTCAGTAGTTTCACTAGGTGTTTTAACTAGAAATATGGAAGTTGAAAGAAAAATAACTAAAGAAGATGGTTCAGAAGAAATAGTAGCATGTAGAGAATTCGACGTTGAACAAGCTGGTGGATTTATAGTACAATTAATGCCATTTGCTAGCGAAGAAACTATTGCTCAATTAGAAAACAACATAAAAGATATACCATCTATAACAACTTTATTAAAAGCTGGAAATAAACCAGAAGACATAGTAGAAATGGTACTTAAAGATTTAGAACCAAAAATACTAGATGTATGTGAAGTTGGATTTGAATGTAACTGTTCAAAAGAAAGAACGGGAAAAGTTCTTCAATCAATAGGAGAAAAAGAACTTCAAGCTATAATAGATGAAGATAAAAAAGCAGAAGTAACTTGTCATTTCTGTAACAACAAATATAACTTTACAGAAGAAGAATTAGTTAACCTTTTAAACGATATAAAATAATAAATTTAAAAGATATGTAGAATAAATATTCACATAAACATAACTGTATAAAAATGAAAAGGAGTATATAAAATAGATAAAATTTTCTACTTTATATACTCCTTTTTCGTATAACAATGGTTAAGTTGATATTTATTAGAGTATAAAAAATAAATGCCAACTTAACCATTGTTATAAATCAAGATTAAATATGGAAATTTAATTCATATACTTTTGTTGGTCGCCCCTTAATATTGCTAGTTTGGGTACAAGTGATTTTTGCATAACCACCTTTTTCTAAATTTTTAAGTATACGGTTTGCATTTCTTACTGTACTTTTTAGATGGGACGATAAATCTTGAGTTGTTACCATATTTGAATTGGTAAGTTTTAAAATGCTTATGATTCTTTTTATTGTAACAGCTGACAGACTACTGTTCTTAGCTATTTTCCCAATATCATAAATTGCATGATTTTCAATAACCATACACGCTTTTGAATTTAGTGGTCCAATAAGGTTGCCCTTTTCAGTAAATATAAAGCTTTTTCCTGATAATAATGCCTCCCTGCGTGCAGTATGTGAATTTTTAATTGCCATATCTAAGTTAAGTCCTATCCCATAACCAATTGATACTTCAAAATCTAGATGTTCATTTAAATAGACACTTAAATTACAATTTTGCTCATTATTTGTAATTTGATGTAAATTATCTACAGTAATAAGAGCGCAACAATCAGCACTATTTTTGTATGTTGTACTATTTATCATATTAGAGCGTAAAAAATTCTTTGTATGTTCCATGATTAACTCTATATTTTCATCTGTATTTAAACTATTATCAGAAGCTGAGATACTAATCATTACAGGTAGGTTTTCACGCATATGGTCTAAAGACATAAGTGACATAAATCTTTTGACTAAATTTTCAAGAAAAACTGGTGTTTCTATTGCATATTCATAAGGGATATTATGCTCTTGCAAAATCGGTACAATATTACCATATTGGCATAAAACTATATCTATTGCATTCATATTCCATAGTCTTAGAATTTCATTTACAATTTGAGTTTCTAATTTTTTTATACTATCTTTACTTAAGTTTTTACTCCAAATATCAATAGGATACTGTTGATAATCTGAATCCATTAAACTTAAATAATCATTAGCTGTAATTCCAACTTCTAGCGGAATCATAAAATCCAAGATAACTCTATTCATATTTAAGTCCCGATTTCGTAGAAGTAAATTTAAAATTGAGCGATATACTCCCGTAGAATCTATTTCAAAAGAAATGATGGGACGTTTTATTTCATGATCTACCATCTCAAGAACAGCTTTTGCAGCAGAACTGCTAACTATAAAGCCATCAGTACAAGCGGCGTACTGGTCATAGACTTTATGTATTTTTTCAATACTATCAAAAGCTACAACTTTGATATTGCAATCTAAGTCTAACTTTGAAAACATATTTTCTAAATGAGAATGGAGAAAATGACTCGTAATAACTACAATATTTGTGTTCATTTTTTATTCACCTCTAGCAATTATCTTATCAAAAAGCATTTTATAAATCAATGTAAATATTTAAAAAGGGAAATTTTTGTTAAAAAACATATATTTTGCTAAAAAATACATAAATGTATAATAACTAAGCAGAATTATTTGACAAATGGAACAATAATTGATATATTGTTATTAGGCAAGTATTCCATATATATTCTATAAATATAAAAAATACTTCAAAAAATATTCCGTAAAAGGAGAATAGGGTTTATGAATTATTATAACAGAGCAAAAGAATTAGCAGAAGAAACGGTTGCCCACCGTCGTTATATGCATAAAAATGCTGAAGCGGGACTAGATCTTCCTAAAACTAAAGCATATGTTATGGAACAGCTAAGAGAATGCGGCATAGAACCACAAGACTGTGGTTACGGTGTAACGGCTACTCTTGGAAAAGGCGGTAAAGTATTGTTACTACGTGCTGATATGGATGCACTTCCAATGGGAGAAGAAAGTGGAGAAGAATTCGCTTGCCCAACAGGAAAAACTGCACATACTTGTGGACATGACTTCCACGCAGCAATGTTACTTACAGCAGCTAAGATGTTAAAAGAAAATGAAGATGCTCTAGAAGGAACAGTAAAATTAATGTTCCAACCGGCAGAAGAAACATTTGAAGGTAGCAAAAACATGATCGAAAATGGTATATTACAAAACCCACCAGTAGATGCAGCGCTTGCATACCATGTATCAACAGGGCAAATGCCAGTTGGTCTATATATGTACAATAACAAAGATACAATGATGTATTCTGTAGATGGTTTTAAAATCACGCTAACAGGAAAGGGTTCGCATGGGGCTTATCCTCATGCAGGTATAGATCCAATAAATATTGGTGTACATGTACATCTTGCATTACAAGAATTAATAGCAAGAGAAAGTGACCCAACACATTCTTGTGTATTAACAGTAGGTAAATTCCATGCAGGAACAGTAGGTAACATAATACCAGAAACTGCAGTACTTGAAGGAACTATACGTACTAACAAACCAGAAGCAAGAGAATTACTTGTTCGTAGAATGAAAGAAGTTGCAGAAAGTGTTGCAGCTGTTTATGGAGGAAGTGCAAAAGTAGAAATGCTTTCAGAAGTACCACCACTAATCTGTAATCCAGCTCTTACTGATGAATTCGTAGGATACATGGAAGAGATAGGTATACCAGGACTTACAGGATACCCAGGAATATCAGCTAGTGCATCTGAAGACTTCGCTGTTATAGCAGAGAAAGTACCAAGTACATTCATGTATTTATCAGCAGGATTCTTAGATGAAAGAGGTATAGCTCCAGCACATAATCCAAAAGTAAGATTCAATGAAGATGTATGTCCAATAGGATCTTCTTGTTTAGCTCATTGTGCAACACAATGGTTAAAAAACAATAAATAATAAATGTGATAAAAATTTATTACATATCGTGAAAACGATAAATTTAGAACGTGAAAACGGTAAATTAAAAAAGAAAATAAAAATTATTTTTAAATAAAAATAACGGAAAAGAATTAAAGGAGATTTAGATTATGTCTAACGAACGAACGCAACAGACAGTAGCAATACCGCTACCAAAAGCTAAGAAAAATCTTGTACAAATCGGATGTATATGTATGATGCTTTCTGTAGCTATGTACGGTCTTGTATTTTCAACATTAACTTCACCAATATTAGAAAGTGTAAACGCAATGGGATACGTAGGTTTATTCTCTATTTTTGCGGCATTAGGAGTATCTATAATGACACCAATCGGAGGAAAACTTGGTGACTTAATAGGACGTAGAAATATAGTAGTTATACCAGGTATCATATGTGTAATATGTGGGGTTGCATTTGCATTTGTGCGCTCATTAGTACCACTTATGGCTTTACGTTTATTAATAAGTCTTGCACAAGGGGCTTTCACAGCTGCACCTTATATAATAATGGGATTAATAAACGAAAGAAAAGATGTACCAAAAGCAATGGGTATGTTAGCAGCTGCTATAGCAGTTGGTGGTTTTGGAGGAAGTATAATAGCAGGTATACTTACTGATATGAATATGCTTACAGTAGCAATACTTATGCCAGCTTTACCTCTAATCCTTGGTATAGTATTAATCGGATTAAACATGCCAAACCAAAAACGTGAAGGAAAAGTTACAATAGACATTCCAGGAATAATAGCATTAGTTGTTACACTTTGTGCGATATTATTATCTTTAAACTTCGGATCATCAATAGGATGGACTAATCCAGCTATAATAGGTGGATTCATATTAGGAATAGTTGCACTTGTAGCGCTTATAAAAATAGAAGAAAAAGCAGAGGAACCAATAATACCTCTTGCATTATTCAAAAACAAAAACTATACAATGCTTTTAGTAGTAGGATTTGCTAGTTACTTCTATCAAAATGCAATGAACGTTTATGCACCAATAGGAGCCATGCAAGTAATGGGTAAATCAGCAAGTATAGCTGGTTCTTTACAAATGCCTCGTACTTTACTTACTATAATAGTACCAATAATAGCAGGAACATGGGTTGGAAAGAAAACTTCAAACATGTGGAAAGCTATGGTAGGAGCAACTGCTTTAGCAGGTATACCAATGTTAGTTATGGGATTCACTTCTCCAACTACACCAATAATGATATACTTCGTAGCTCTTACATTTACAGGAATTGCAGAAAGTTTCCGTTCAGTATCTATAACACCAGCAGCTCAATCTATGCTTGAGCCAAAAGATATAGGTGTTGGTACATCATTCGTAAACTTCTTCAACTCACTTTCAGGAACAGTTGCAGCAACAGTATTCGCAGTAGCTTACAACATGAATACAGCAGCTGACCCAACAAATGTAGAATTAATACAAAAAGGTGTTAATGCAGTATATTGGGTTGCTGGAATAGTAGGAATAGTAGGACTTATAGTAGTTGTATTATTTGTAAGACCACAAATGTCTGACAAAAAACAACAAGTAGAAAAAACTGAAGAAAAATGTGCTTAATATAAAGCCTTAAATAAATAATATAAAAAATAAGGGATGTTTTATATCTGTAGTATTACAGTATAGGACATTCCTTTTTTTTTATGTATAATAAATAGACAAGTGAAGGAGGTAATTACTAAAATATTTATTATTTGAGTTATTATCT
>ERZ827197.2571-NODE-2571-length-11793-cov-3.709405_pt1 | contig 11793 bp, 15 predicted proteins | sample MGYA00519867_ERZ827197 | MGnify/ENA primary metagenome ERZ827197 (study PRJEB31778, sample SAMEA3449278) | human gut metagenome | biome: human gut; feature: human-associated habitat; material: faeces | place: United Kingdom | collected 2010/2012 ...
AGACAATACCAATCGAGGACTTACAAATAGAGAAAGGTGACAGTTATCCGTCAGAGAGTTTCTCAATGAATTGATGATTACAGAAGGGGGGTGAAATATATGAAATCCAAAAGATTTTTATGTACTGTGTTAGCTTGTGTAGTGATGATTAGCTGTATTACCAACGCAGCAGCAATCCAGGAAGAAGTTGCAGACGATTTTGTAGAGTACAATACAGAATCAATTTTGACTACAAGAGCTATCGGTGAATTTGAGATGACGGTTTCTGCTAAAACAAAAGCAATTGCAGATAGTAGTTTATCGTTAGAGGCCGGGGACACAGTTCGGATCAATGCAAGTTATTCACCAGATGGAAGCGTTGATTTTGGTTTAGTTGATGAAGATGGATTTTTTCATTATATCAACGTGAAAAACGGAAGCATTGATAAGACCATCCGGATTAGCGAACGTGGAAAGTATAAATTCCAGGTCAGGAATAATTCTTCGGTAGCAGTGAAGGTCTGTGGGTTTGTAAGGTATTGACCGACTATATTACAAAATGATTAATGCACTAATGAATTTTGAATTGTGAAAGGAATGAGGTAAGGAATATGAAAAAGAATTTGGCAATCCTACTGACTTCGCTGATGTGTTTTTTACTGAGTGTTCCGGTATGTGCAGCTGATGCAATTCAAGCCCGTGTTGAGCCTAACGAGAAGACCACACAGCTATATTATATCGTTTACGATAAAGATGGACATGTGGTAGAGGAGGGGCTAACCCCAAAAGGTAATGGCGAACGATACCTATGGGAAGGCATTAGATTAACAAATGGGCAGTACGTGCGATTTTTGAATGGCAGTAATAAGGCTTTTTCAAGTTCTGCTGGCACACGTTATGATTTCATCGTTCAGTTGAACAAAAAAGCAACAATGCAAAATTGCCTGATTCAGTCAAATTTGGCTGCGACGGAAGTGGTTGAAGTCCCAGATCAGTGGACGTCTATTTCCCCGTCGTATTCGAGAACAGCGAGGTTTCAGAATACTGGATACTATTACTTCCAAATTGAAAGTAATTCTTCTGATACGGTGATTATCATGTCGGCAGAATTGCTTTTTAGTTAGGCAAGTTCCATCAAGGAAAGAATGAAAAATAAGCCGGAGAATGTGCTTCAAAGATTAAAAAAGAGCTTAACAGCGGGGTAAAAAACCGGCGGCATGAGAAAAGACGAAACATGAATACATTCCCATGCCGATTTAAGAAAGGCGGAGTAATTATGAAACGTGTATTATGTTTTGTTTTGACCTTTGTTATGATGACAAGCGTGCTGATGACGACTGTCTTGGCTGTCGACACGGAAGGGGATATCGTTGTTCCTGAAACGCTCACTGAAGAGGCCCAGGGCGATTTGGCTGGCACTATCATCTATGGTTCAGAATCTATCCGACGGTTGCCGATGACAGAAACGAGTCGTAATCTTGATACAAAATCCTGGACAACGTTATATAGTGACAACAATTGGCTTAATGAGATTGCTACTATTACAAACAAAATGGGAAATCCAGGATCTATCTATGTTAGAGTTGTCGCCTATGATAAAAACAAAACGGCACATACCATTGTGAGCAAGAGCCCGGAGATTGGCGTAGGCGCGTCCTATGAAACCCCGGTAATTGATAAAGATTACGCAAAATATACCGTTTCCATTATGGCTGCAAGTAAGGATGGGACATATTCTATAAGATATCACGACTAATTTGGGCTGCCGGAAGGGAAAACTCTCTTCCGGCAGCTTATTTTTACAGCGATTATAGTAATTATGGAGAGGGTTATGAGTGACAAAGGCAATAGAATTAGCCAAGTGGTTGAAAATAGGCAACACATAATTAAACATTGTAGAGGAAAAATGTTTACAAGTGAGTCTCTGAAAATCGTTGCACTTATATGTATGCTTATCGATCATGCAGGGGAAATCCTGTTCCCGCAATGCGATATTTTGCGTAGTATTGGACGAGTATCATTTCCGTTATATGCGTTCCTTTTGGCTCAAGGCTGTAAGCATACGCATAGTATGGAACGGTATCTGCTTGGCCTTGGAATATTTGCGCTGATTAGTGAAATTCCTTATGACTTGGCATTTGGAAACTCTATTAATTTCCTGGATCAGACAAACATTTTTTACACACTTTTTTTATCAGCGGCATGTGTCTATATCTATGATAGTATAAAAAAGCAAAAAACAATGATTCAACTGATTGTGTTTGCAGTTTGTCTCCTTTTTCTCTTTATGGAATGGATATTGCTGACTTTTATCACTGGAGAGCATTTGCCGAGCTTAGCCCTTATGTTCTCATATGTGATGGGGATGATAATTTCCTGCGCACATATATTCAAACATCACGAAATTGCAATTGCAAATTCAAAATCGAATATATTAATAAATATTTTTCCAATCTTGTCAACGTTACCAGCATTTTTACTATCAAGCTTTATAGATTGCGATTATGGTATTTGGGGTGTCGCTTTAATTTCACTCTTATATCTGGCAAAAAGTATTAAAATTTCTGCCGTGATAATGGTAGTGTTGCTCGTACCCTATTATGGGCAACATATTTATAGCAATGTTGTTTCTTTTGAGGCAATACGAAATATGTGTTTTTCACTTTTGTCTATTTTGTTTGTTTGCCTGTACAATGGGCAACACGGAAGCAAGAAAAAGTGGATTTATTATTGGGCATACCCGTTACACATTTTATTCTTTGCAATTTTGCGTTGTTAGCGCTTGGTGAAAATCGCCAATTTCACCAGGGCAGGAAATAGTACTGTGTCACGAGATGGTCAAGGCACCAGCTACGCCTCGCATAGGGTTGTATTGGTCGGTCCGAAAAAGTAATCTCTTGGTGTTGGTGTAGGCGTAATATTAAAATTACGCCTACACTTTTTTCATAACGGTTTACCCGTTTATGCAATGAACGGGTAAACCGTTATACGGTTAATTTTTATAATATATTGACACTGCCAGTTACGTATGGTAAGATGTTCTTGGATAGGAAAGGCTGCGGTAGACGCTGGATCGAAGCCTTGAAAGAAAGGGGGTATGGATGGCGGCTGCGAGTGGTGTGTGATTGGCAGCAGAAGTGAAGAACGAAGCTCGTCTGGGCGAGGGTAAATAGTAATTAGGCCCAGAGCGTCTTGGCTGGCAGATCTGCCGGTCGGGGGTTTAGCAATTTGCTAATCAGAAGCCACTTCAGGTACGATACACCTGTGTGATGCGTGGGCTTGCCGTAGTAACCTTTGTGAACTGGAAAGCGCATCATGGACCCGGCATGAGTAATCCTTTTGAAAGTGTCGGTAAGTAAAACGTATCTGTTCCTATCCACTTTCTGATAGTAGCCGGAATACTGTAGATCTTCCGGAGAGCTGCTTCCTCTACAAAGAAGCCGACAGAATCTGAACTGCCGTAGATCTCAATAAATCAGAGCTGCACACATAAGCAGATCAAAAAAGTGTAGGGAGCAATCCCAAACCCGTCATACATAAGACGTTAAAAAGTGTATTTTGCCGATTGTCGAGTCTCCGAATGGAGCTGGCATGAGGCGGCTTAGCTTGAACGAGAAATGTAGAAGTCTATAAAACTAAGAAAATAGTTATGTAGTTTTATAGAAATATAGATTTATACAAAAATAGATGCACGAAAGGAAGTCGGAATGGGGCGTAGAAATAAAGCGTACTTCAAGGATCTGCACCAGCAAGCCTATGACCGGCTTACCGGGATGCAGGCCTTTGGCGAGAGCAAAAAAGAAGCGGTAGCCAATGGCACAGAGAAAGATAAAATATTTGCGTTCAACACCTATAAGAGCTACTGGAAACATACCAAATATTTTATCAAGTACATCAAGGAGAAGCATCCAGAGTGTACCACGCTGAAGAGTGCAAAGAAGTATGCCAATGAGTGGCTTCAGACCAGAGTGGATCAGGGGCTTTCAGCGTGGACGGTGCAGCTTGAAGCGAAAGCGCTGGGAAAGCTATACGGGATTTCCCCGGATGACGAGAATTACTTTAATCCGCCCAAGCGAAAACGTGAGGAGATTAAACGGAGCCGGGGGGACCGGGTGCGGGACAAGCATTTCTCCAAGACGAACAATGATGAACTGATAAAGTTTTGCCGGGGAACCGGTCTGCGGCGAAAGGAACTGCAGGAGTTGCGGGGGAAGGATCTGGTGTCCAGGGCGCAAATTGAGGCGGAGATCTCCGAACTGCAGAAAATCCCGGAGGAGCAGCGAGCACCGAGTGTCACAAAGCGCCTTGAAATGCTCCAGGACGCACGTTTGTTCCCGGAGGAGTGGTTTATCCATGTCCGCAACGGAAAGGGCGGACGGGAGCGTTTAAGCCCGATTATAGGCAAAAATGCGGGGCAGATCATTGAACGGATAACTGATACACCGTCAGAGGAAAAGGTGTGGCAGCACGTTCATAACTGCGCCGACATCCACGGTTATCGTGCGGAGTATGCCACGGCGATCTACAAGGCTCATGCCAGGGCAATCGAAGAGATTCCCTATGACCGGGTAAACCGTGGCACCGGGCGGCGTTATCAAAGCGAGGTTTATACTTGCCGAAAAGATGAAGCGGGGAAGAAGCTGGACAAGGCTGCTATGCTGATCTGCAGCAAGGCGCTGGGGCATAACCGTATTAGCGTTGTAGCGGATAACTACATTCGGGGCCTGTAAGGAGGTGCGCTGCCATGGGTGAGTTTGTAAAGAAAACGATAGTGGGTTATAAAGATGTTCCTGGCGGCAGCTCGGACCCAGATTGTACCCACGTGATTCTGACGCTGAACGAGTATAAAAAGATTGTCCGGGAGAGGGACGAGGCAATCCGAACGGTCGGCATTGAACGTCAGAATGCTGACCGTCAAATGAACGAAGAAAAAAAGAATGCTGCATACCAAATCAGGCAAGTGAGAGATCAGGCGGTCAAGGAAATCGCAGAAATGCAGGGAGCATTGGCGCAGGCCCAGAAGGATGCAGCATATCAACGGCACCTAAATGAAAACCTGCTGCGGATCTCTCGGGAAAGAGCTAATGCGGATCGAGGACTAAAACCGAAAAAAGAGCATACCGGATATGTTGTGATGAATATGCAGGAAAAGAAATTGCAGAGAAAGAACAGTCGGGGCTATTACACAATCACATTATGGGAAACGGTGCTGCAGAGTCCCTACTCTGTAGATTTCACTGAAGAACAGGCCAGATATCAGATTCATGAAGATCTAATGCAGCATGAAGATGGAAAAGAGTGGGCGTTAAGCAGAATTGGAATTTGTGAGAAGCCAGATCCGAAGTTCTGTGACCCATTTGAATATAATGAAATAATGGAAAATGAAAATGTTCTTGTTCGGTATCAGCTGCGTGCAAACTATCAGGCACGGCGAGGGGAGAAGACCGGCTTTTGGGACATCATATTGGTGCATCAGAAGCCGATACCACAGGTTCCGAAAGATATGAGGCCATGAGAAAAGCCGCTGTATCAAACAGCGGCTTTTCAAATTCGACAGAGTGTGCTAAAATGCCAATGTTGCCCAACTCCGGCCCAGTAATGGGAAGGAGGTGAATGCTATGCTGGAGTCATTTTGCAATCTCTTAATCGGCATCGGAGCAAGTGTAATTGGCACTTACATTTGTAAATGGCTTGATGACCGAAACAAGGGCAACTAAGCATGAAAGAAAGCCGGGAAGGTGGCACCCTTCCCGGCTTTCGCTATGCTGGAATTTTGCTAATCTCTTAGGCTATGGCTATTATACCACGCCTATCGTAGTTTATGCAAGCGGTGAGTAGAATATTATTTGTAAAAATAGCCTGTCTGAAGGGCTTGAATTTTTTTCTCGGACAGGCTATACTTATAATCAAAAATAGGGAATTAACTCATTGATAATATATGCCCCCCTTTAAGGGTTTCGTACCTAAAAATAAAAACAAAATTTTCTATCAAAAAGGGAGAAAGTCGGAGGGAAAAAGGGGGTGTGCGGAGGGGTGTGGGAATGTGGTAAACCCATTGGGTTTTCCATATTTCCATGCCCCGGAGCGAGGGGGAAAAGGGGAGGTGACTTTCTCCTTGAGCCGCCTTTGGCGGCGCTCTTTGGCTCCCCTTTTCCCCCTGTCCGCCCGTAGGCGTTCCCCGCCGCAGCGGATTTTCTTTTTTGCTTCTTTTTTCTTTTGGAGGTGCTTATATGAAACAACCGAGGAAACGGGGAATAAAACCGGAAAACAGTAAGACGGTTAATCAATGGGGGCTGCGGGGGCGGATTCCGGTTGATCCGTTGAAGCCGCAGTATATTTGGGATAATTACTATGATGTGCCGCAGACGATTTACTATCTTGAAGAAAACACCAGAGAAATGACCGAAGAGGAAAAGGCTGATTTTAGGGCAGATCGAAAAGTTTTTAGCCAGAGGTATGTAAAGCTGATTGCGGATGAACGGGAGCGGTTGAGAAAGAAAGCGAGGGAGACTGAATGACGGATCAGCAGACCGCTCTGGAACGGCAGCGGGCGCTTTACCGAGAGAAGAACGCCCATTTGGATCAGTTTTTAGAGCCGGTGGAGCCGTATGAGTTTTATCGGGAGATCTTCCCGAAAGGTTCTTTTGAACGAAAAGGTCATTATGAAGATGCCAAAGGCAACGCTATTGCACTGACAGTACCGAAGAAACAGGATAGCCAGGAAAATGGTGTTGCGCTGGAGATTGAGGGAGACGGTAAGACAAGAAGGCATTTGATTACCGATGAGCTGGAGGAATTGAGTGAGATCCAGAACACGGATTTTACGATCATGTCTCCTATTTCGTATTTTGGCAGGCAGCGGAGTGGTAAGAATGCCCGCTATCTCTATGCTTTGGTTTTCGATCTGGACGGTGTTTATATGCCGCAGCTCCGGGACACGCTGCACCAGATGAATAAGGATATTATTCCCAAGGCAACCTTTATAGTAAACAGCGGAACAGGTTTGCATCTGTATTATGTGCTGACGGAGCCGGTCCCTATGTATCCGCACAATCAGAAGATTTTGAAAGAACTGAAATACTCTCTTACCCGGCAGATATGGAACAGGTTCACCTCGTCTATTAAGGAGCCGCAAATGCAGGGCGTTTTGCAGGGATTTCGTGTAGTTGGTTCCGGTTCCAAGTTAGGACGGGACTATCCTGTGGTGGCGTATCGTTTTGGTGGTGCGGTAGAGCTGGAGAAGCTACTGGACTATATTCCTGCCAGCAATGGTGAACGGCAGCACCTGCAGGCGCTTATGAAAAAGAGCCGGTTATCTTTGGCTGAGGCCAGAGAGAAGTATCCAGACTGGTATGAGCGCAGGATTGTGAAGAAGGAGCGTAGAGGACGCTGGACGGTAAAGCGAGACCTTTATGATTGGTGGCTAAGACGGATTGCTGACGAGATTAAAGTAGGACATCGTTTTTATGGCATTATGACGCTGGCAATCTATGCGAAGAAATGTGATATAGATGAGGACGAACTTCGGGAGGATGCTTTTGGACTACTCCAGCGATACGATGATATGAGTGTGGAGGACATCAACCGTTTTACGAAAGATGATATTGTGTGCGCTCTGGAAATGTTCAATGAAGATTATGTGACCTTTCCCAGGGATGATATTGCAAAAATTTCTGGAATGTCTATGCCGGTTAATAAGAGAAATTGGAGAAAACAAAGAGATCATGTTCATGTCATGAATACTATGAAAACATTGAAGAAACAGTTGGGAGAATCTGTAAAGGAAGGGAGACCCAAAGGAAGCGGGACTGCAGAGAAGAAAGTGTACGAATGGCGGCAGCAGCACCCAGAAGGGCGCAAGGCAGATTGCCATAGGGACACAGGCCTTGATCCTAAGACGATACGCAAGTGGTGGGATGATATTTCCGTCATGTGAGATAGAAAAACTTGAATTGAATTGATAAATAAGGTACAATAAAAAGGACAAGAAACGGTACATAATATAGACTGGAGGTGTCTTTTATGATTGCTATTAACTTTACGACTGCCCGTGGTCGCCTGAAGGATTTTTGTGATAGGGTGACAGACAGAGGAGAAACGGTAATTGTAACCAGAAAAGCCGAAAAAAATGTGGTGATCATCAGCGAGGAACGGTTTAATGAGTTGGAGAAGGCAGAGCGGAATGCTGCCTATCTTGGAAAGCTGGAAAGAGGTCTGGAGCAGGTGCGCGCCGGCTTTGGGATTGTGAAAACGATGGAGGAGCTGGAGGCGATGGCGGGCGATGGCACATAACATTACCTTTTCGCCTGACGCTTGGGCGGATTATCTGTACTGGCAGTCAGAGGATAAGAAAACGCTGAAGCGGATCAATAAACTGCTCCAGGAGCTACAGCGTGACGGGGCAGTACAGGGCATAGGAAAAGCAGAGCTGCTACGGAAAATCAAAGGCATGAGTAAACGCATTGATGATACGAACCGGCTTGTTTATACCGTTGAAAATGACAATATCATTGTTTTATCCTGCCGGGGACATTATGAAGACTGATTGGAGGATAGACGATGTCTCGAAAAGTGTTGCAGATCGGCTACGAGCCGGAGCGTGATCGCCTGACCTGGGATGGCTGGGATATTCATTGTGGCTATGGTATGGATGTGTTGCTCCCAGATCGGCTCGATGGAGGCACATGGCGGGCTGTATCCTTCGAGTACAATGATGAGGGATGGTATATGCCTGGGCATCCTGATGTGTCTCCGGTGGGCCTGTGGGCACGTGAAAGACAGGACTAAACTATGAAGATTAGCTATGAGGGACGAGTATAATATCAGAGAACTGAATCCAAGTAAAAATCCGTTTGAGGGATTGTGCGGATAATCGCAGAAAAATTCAAATATCCTGGCAGTAATGAAAAAGCGGGAGAGCAACGTGTTCTTCTGCTTTTTCATTACTATTACGTATCTACAAATATAGTTATCTATAAAACTATAAAAATAGGAGCGTGAGTACATGATTATTATAATGGCAACTCAAAATTTCCTTAATGTAAACTAAAAATGGTTTATTTTTTGTTGCTTTACTTTAAAATTTTAAGAAAGCCAGGAAGATTGCACTAATATGAAATTATTTACTGGCGAAATGAAAATGGAGGGAATATCATGAAAAAGAAAATTGTTGGTCTTCTAATGGCAGTGTTGGCAGTTTGCAATATGAGTATGCCGGCGTTTGCATATCAGACGCAAGTAGTGGAAGAGCAGGAAGAGAACCAGATTGAGGCAGAGGCGAAAGTATATGACGATTACCTTGACGGTACTGTTGTAACAAGGAGCGCCAGCAAGCCGAAAAAATTGTTTGATCTGTCAAGCGGGAAATATACTGGCTCACTGTACAGATGTATGACTGGACTTTATACAAACTATTACTTTAAACCGAACTCTGCCAAGAAACTTTATGTTGGATGGAGCGTATATGGGCATGGTACATTAGATCATGAGACTGTCTCATGGGCGCTCAACGTTGATTTGTATGATTTAACAGCAAAGAAAACAGTTGACTCTCATACAACGGGTTACTATAGTGATATGTCTGCAGCCAATACACATACTGATTCCATTTGCTTTACTGGATTGAACGCAACTCATAATTATTGTGTTTTGTTTTCCTGCGATGAAACCCAGGTGTCCGGAGATATTTGGGTCGGCCATACGGAATGAATAGGCGGAGCAAAGCGAATGTAAAGAAGTTAGCAGGAATAATTCTATTACTGTATTTAGTGATTATATTATGGCTTCTGTTTATACATAATCGCCCTATCAGAAAACTGAGTTTTCCCTATTTGGATTATATAAAACAAAATATTCAGTTGATTCCATTTCACACAATATCAGAAATGTTTAGGTTAGTATTTAACAAAGAAGCGTCAATTAATGCACGGGTATTAGGTGGAATAAACGTGATCGGAAATATTTTAATTATGTTTCCGGCAGGAATTTTGGTCCCCATTGCATTTGAAAAATGCAGAGAATTTAAGGGTTACTTCTGTATGATAACATCATGCATAGTGTGTATTGAACTGCTGCAATTACTTACTGTTTCTGGCGTTTTTGATATTGATGATATAATTTTAAATGTTTTCGGAAGTGTGTTTGGATTTACAGTGTATGCGCTAAGTAAGAAAATACTGTGTAAAAAAGTAGAGGTCTAAATTGAGCAAAGACCTGCTTTGCTTTAAAAGCGGAAGAACACGTTGTTCTTCCGCTTTTTTATATTGCTATACATCTATAAATATAGTAAACTACAAATATAGTTATCTACAAAAATATGAAACTACAAAAATAGGAGCGTGAGTACATGATTATTGCAGTAGCAAATCAAAAGGGTGGTGTCGGCAAAACAACCACGTCCCAGGCACTGGCTGCAGGACTGGCAGCAAAGGGGTACAGAGTTCTGGGGATCGACCTTGATCCACAGGGAAATTTTTCTACGGCCTGCGGAGCAGAGAACTATAATGTCCAGACGATTTATGAGGTTATGAAGCGGGCAGCCAGCATCCAGGATGCCATTCAGCACATGAAGGGCGGCTATGACGTTGTACCGGCCAATATTATGCTGGCTGGCGCAGAGCAGGAACTCTCTCAGACCGGCAAGGAACACCGGCTGAAGGAGGCCGTGGCGCCGGTGGCCGGTGACTATGATTTTATCGTGATTGACACACCGCCTTCCCTGGGTGTGCTGACGGTAAACGCCTTTACCTGTGCCACCGATATTCTGATTCCAACTACGGCCGGGATTTTTGCGACCGCCGGGATCTCTCAGCTCAACGAGACTGTCACCAGCGTTCAGAAGTATTGCAATCCGGCTGTCAAAGTGAGAGGAATTTTGTTTACGAGATTTAATCCGCGGGCGAATATCAGCCGGCAGATGAAGGAACTGGCGGAGCAGCTTGGCGAATACATTTCTGCGCCGATTTACAAGACATACATTCGATCTGCTGTAGTGGTGGAGGAGGCCCAGGCAAACAGCCAGGACATTTTTGACTATGCCAACAAGTCTACGGTGGCAGAAGACTATAAAGCATTTATTGACGAATTTTTGAAAGGGGTAAATGAATAATGGCAGAGAAAGCGAAGTTTGACCGGGAGGCTGCGTTTAAGTCTATCATCGGAGCAGGACGCCAGAGTGAGAATGCTGCTGTTGTTGCTGAAGAAAAAAATGCAAAGAAAAATGGTGACCGGGTGCAGCGGGCCTATTATCTGGATCGGGATATTGATAAGGCGCTGCGTAGGATGGCGCTGGAGGAAGGAAAGAACTTGACAGAATCAGTCAATGATGCTTTGCGAGCTGGATTGATGAAATATCTGTAAAAAGCAAGAAAAAACGAAAAGGCAATCTACGATTGCCTTGATGTAAACCGCAAGCGGTTTACATGATGGGGCTTGATGAAATAGAATCGGGATGAAAAACATGGAATTAAAAGAAAAACTTGTCGCTTTGCGTAAAGAGAAGGGGCTAACACAATTAGTTGTTGCGGAGAAGCTGAATGTTTCCAGACAAGCTATTTCACGCTGGGAATCTGGAACGGCGCTGCCATCTACAGATAATCTTAGATGCTTGGGAGCGTTGTATGAGGTTCCCATTGATTACTTGGTTAACGAGGAAACAGAACGGCCTATTTCAGAGGATGATAGTAGACAAGATGAAAACAAACAGAAGCATAAAAGGGTTTCAAGAATCGTTGCCGCTTTTATTAGTGTGGCCCTCATTGTGGCGGGGGTGGTCTACTTTGCGGTTCTTTCTGGGGCAAAGAAAACGGAGACAAT
>ERZ827197.2572-NODE-2572-length-11788-cov-3.858689_pt1 | contig 11788 bp, 9 predicted proteins | sample MGYA00519867_ERZ827197 | MGnify/ENA primary metagenome ERZ827197 (study PRJEB31778, sample SAMEA3449278) | human gut metagenome | biome: human gut; feature: human-associated habitat; material: faeces | place: United Kingdom | collected 2010/2012 ...
GGTCACAGCGTCAGCTTTGTGGGCAACGTGCACGAAGGCCCCCATGCCCTGAACAGCCGCAACACCACCCGGATGCACCCGGGTATGGTGGTCACCGACGAGCCGGGCGTTTACGAGACCGACCTCGTGGGCATCCGCATCGAGAACGAGCTGGTGTGCGTGCACAAGGCCGATAACCAGTACGGTACCTTCCTTGGTTTTGAACCGCTGATGTTCGTGCCCATTGCCACCTCTCCCATCCTGCCCGGTGTGCTGGATAAGGACGAGATCGCATGGCTGAACGATTACCACCGTCAGGTGTTTGCAAAGCTGGCACCGCACCTGAACGACGAAGAGCGCAGCTGGCTGGCGGAGAAGTGTGCCGCCATCGGCTGCTGAGAAAGCGCAAAAAACACCCGGAGCCGTGCAGGAGCCAGAGCGGCTCTCGGCGGCAGCCGGGTGCTTTTTATAGGGTCACAGCTTGCAGCAGTGCGTCTGTGGGGTGTCCAGCGGCGGCAGGGTGAACTCGTTTTCGCCAAAGGGCGAACGCAGGATGGCCGCCCGCGTTTCCGGGTAGATGCCAAGTTCGGTGTAGATGTCCCGGTACAGGAGCATCACCCGCCGCCGCAGCGAAAGGATGTCGGCGGTGGTCACTCTGGAGTGGGAGACGCTCTGGCTGTTCTGCAGGTAGTAATAGCCGATGTCCGGGATGGATACGGCAGTGTGCACGAAACGCAGATATTCGGTGTTGAACAGCTGATCCTCCGCAAACAATTCTTTGCGGAAATGGAGGCTGTGCTTCCGCAGGAGGTCACGGCGGTAGAACTTGTTGCAGGGGCTGCCATAGTAGAAGGTGTTTGGCTTCTGGATCAGATGCTTTGCGTATTCCTGTCCGGTGTACACCCCGGCAGGCAGATAGCCATAGGCCCGGGTGCGGGGCGGATTGCGCTGGAGCACATGCTGCAGCGCCTTTTCCCATGGGCGGATGTGCTCCACATAGTTTTCCGGGTACACCATCCAGAAGGGCGCGATCACAAGATCGGCGGTGTGGGCCTCGGCGGCGGAGACCAGCTTTTCCGTAAAATCGGGGGCCAGCCAGTCGTCGCTGTCCACAAACTGGATGTATTTGCCGTGGGCCAGCGCAATGCCCTGATTGCGGGTATCCGCTGCGCCGGTGTTGGTTTTATCCACCAGTGCAATGCGGTGGTCGCTGGCGGCAAGGGCGCGGCAGACGGCAAGGGTGTCGTCGGTGGAGCCATCGTTCAGCAGCAGGATCTCAATGCTTTTATAAGTCTGGGCGCAGATGCTTTTGACACAGCGGGCAATGCACCCGGCAGTGTTGTACATGGGCACGATGATGCTTACAAGGGGAAATTCCATAGGTTCTCCTTTTCTCAGATGCGGCTGTGGGTGCGGGCAAATGCGTCGGAAAGCTTCTGCACCGGGCCGTTGGGCAGAGGGCTTTCAAACAGGCTCAGATAGATGCCGTGCAGCCGCAGGCGGAATTTATCGTACACGCCCAGCTGGATGCACAGTTCCTTGTAGGTGTGGTACATCCGGCTGCGGTGGCGCAGCATGTCCGCCGCGCTCACCTGCGTATGGCATACGCTCTGCGGGTTCTGGATGTAGCAGTAGGCGGCTTCGTCGATGGCGGCAAACCGCTGTGCCACCTGCAGATACCGGGTGTTGAACAGCTGGTCCTCGGCGTATACCACATGCTCGAACCGGATGTGCGCCATCTGGATGAGATCCCGGCGGTAGAGCTTGTTCCAGAGCACGCCGTAGTAAAAGGCAGCGGCATTGCCGGTGAGCTGCCACAGGTAATCCACCTTGTTGTACACCCCGGCGGGCAGCAGGCTGTACTCCCGGGTGTCATAGCCGCCATCCTTGCGGGGCACCATCATCCGGTAGGGAGCCAGCACAAGGTCGGCATGGCTGCGCTGCATAGCAGCCACCAGGTTTGCGGTGCAGCCCGGCAGCAGGTGATCGTCGCTGTCCGCAAACTGGATGTATTCGCCGTGGGCAAGGGCAAGGCCGCAGCTGCGGGTGTCTGCTGCGCCGGTGTTGGGCTTGTCCACCACACGGATGCGGCTGTCGGCGGCAGCAAGCTTCCGGCAGACAGCAAGGGTGTCATCGGTGGAGCCGTCGTTCAGCAGAAGGATCTCAAGCTCCGGGTAGCTCTGGGATGTGATGCTCTCCACACAGCGGGAGATGAAGCCCGCCGCGTTATAGGCGGGCACAATAACGCTGACAAGCGGCTGCGGCATGGCGGGTCCCTCCGTTTTTTCTTTTTTCGATGCAGCAAAGTTTTATTTATCATACTCCAGCCCTGCGCAAAAATCAAGGCGGGCGGCTGGCGGAAAGGAGAATGTGAGATGGTATTTCACATTGCGGTATGCAGCCCGGACGCGGCCTTGCGCAGCGGGCTGGAACGCCAGTGCATGGAATATTTTGCCCGGCGGCAGGATGCGTGCATCGTGCAGCAGCTGCCGGATGCAGCTGCGCTGCTGCGCCGGGACACCGAGGGAGAACGGTTTGACCTGTATCTCATCGAGCTGGGCGCTGTAGCGGCCCCGGCAGGGCTTTCGGCGGCTGCGGAGCTGCGCCGCCGGGGCCGCAGGGCTCCGCTGGCCTTTGCGGCCCGCACACCGGCCCACGCCTACAGCGCTTTCCGGGTGGATGCCATGCAGTATCTGCTTCTGCCGGTGCACCAGCAGGAGCTTTCGGCCCTGCTTGCCCGCGCCACCGAGCCGGAGTACGGCCCGGCAATGACCGTTGCCACCGCCGAAGGCCTGCGGGCGCTGGCCTATGCGCAGATCGAATATCTGGAGTGCACCCACCATGTGGTGCACTTCCATCTGCTCAGCGGCGAGGATGTGGTGTCCCTTTCGCTGCGGGTGTCCTTTGCCGAGGTAGCAAAGCCGCTGCTGGAAGACGGGCGTTTTTTGCAGCCGCACCGCTCCTATGTGGTCAATCTGGCGGCGGCACAGCTGCTGACGGCGGGCGAGCTGCAGATGTGCAGCGGTGCGCGCATCCCCATCCCGCGCGGACGGGAGGGTGCAGTGCGCGAAGCCTTCCGCAGCTGGATCGACCGGTAAAATGGTAAACAAAAAAGAGCCGCTTTCACGGCTCTTTTTTCGTGCCCGGAGATCAGGCATCGGGTTCGGTTTTGTGTTTCTTTTCCTTGTCGGAAGCATCCAGAACACCAAAGCCCCAGCGGTTGGCCATGTCCATGATGATCTTCTGGGGAGAACCGGAGGGATAGGCGTTCTCGGAGAACGCGGTCAGGAATTTATACAGCTGCGGCTGCACCTGATCGTACAGGCCCAGCTTTGTGTACAGCTCCTTGTAATAGCGGAACACCTGCAGTTTGTTCTGCACGATGGAAGCCAGATTGATCTGGGTGTGGCAGATGCTCTGGGGGTTCTGCACATAGTGGTAGCCCGCTTTGGAAATGGATACGAAAACATTGGCGTACAAAATGTATTCCAGGTTGAAAACCAGATCTTCGGCCCAGCGCACCTCGCTGGTGAACTGAAGATGATGGTCTGCCAGAATATCCCGGCGGTAGAGCTTGTTCCACAGCACGCTGTAGAAGAAGGATGCGGGCTTCTCCATCAGGCGCAGGGCAAAGGTATCGCGGTCGTAGATGCCCTCGGGCAGGAAGCCGTATTCACGGATATCATCAGGCTTTTTCTCGGCATCGATGCCAAGGTTCTCCTGCAGGTTTTCCAGTGCCTGCGTGGCCTTGGAAGAGTTGGCGGGAATCACCATCCAGTAAGGTGCAATGACCAGATCGGCGTTGTTCGCTTCGGCGGCAGTCACCAGCCGCTCGGTAAAATCAGGGTCGAGATAATCGTCGCTGTCCACAAACTGCACATACTTGCCCCTTGCAAGGGACATGCCGCAGTTGCGGGTCTCCGACACGCCGGAATTGGATTTGTCCACCAGAACGATGCGGGGGTCCTTTTCACGGAATTGCTCACAGATGGAAAAGCTTTCGTCCCGGGACCCGTCGTTGACCAGAATGACCTCGATATCCTTCCATGTCTGGGCACAAATGCTCTCCAGACAGCGGGCAACACTATTCTGCACGTTGTACACAGGCACGATAATGCTGACGAGTGGGTTGTTCATGACGGAAGGTCTCCTCTTTACGGATATTATACCTTTATATTAAAAATCACAGAGTGTATTCTCACAAATGAGGACACTTCCCCCTTGGGGCAGTCCTATTTATAATATCATACTCTTCTTGCGCACAAAATGCAAGAGCAAAGAAGGATCAGATAAAGAAAAGAACCGCACGCTGCGGCCCTTTTTTCTTACACACGTGTCCAGTCCAGCGCATCCCACCGGGGCACGAACTGGCTGCAGATGCGGCGCATCTCCGGCTCGTCGGCGGCAGAGGTGCGGTCTGCAATGCCAATGACGTAATACCCGGCCTTGTGGGCGGTGGCGGCGGCGTATACGGCATCCTCGCACACGGCGCAGGCGGCGGGGTCTGCACCGCCCAGACGGCTCATGCACTCAAAGAACACCTCCGGGCGGCTTTTGTGCAGCACGCCCTGCGCTTCCACGATGAAGGAGAAATACTGCGCGATGCCCAGCCGGGTAAGCACGGTGCGGCACTGTTCGGCCCAGGTGTTGGAGCAGATGCACATGCGTGCGCCCTCGGCCTGCAGCTTTGCCAGCATCGTGCGCACGCCGGGTTTCAGCTCCACGGTCTCGTACAATTCGGCGATCACCTCGCGCATCACGGAAAAATAGCTTTCCTCGGTCAGCGGCAGGCCGTACTCCCGGATCAGGTACTGTGCGCCCTCCTGCATTCCCATGTTCAGCAGTGTGGCGCGCAGATTCCCCCGCGGGGTGCGGCCATAGCGGCGCAGCAGTGCGTCGGGGGCACCCTCCCACACCACGGTCATGCTGTCGGTCAGGGTGCCGTCCATATCAAAGATCCATTGCTTGCAGTGCATGAGAATGCCTCCTTTTGAGATCCTGACAAGTATACCATGTTTCTTTGCCGGGAGAAAGGCATCAATTTACAAAAAACGGAAGAAATTTCTCTGGAAATATGCTATAATCTGAACAAAACCGGAAACGATCAAAGGAGGCGGATGCAATGGATGAACGCAGTGCTCCGTGCAAAGCTCTGGTGCTGGCGGGCGGCGGAGCCAGGGGCAGCTATCAGGTGGGTGTGTGGCGCGCGCTGATGGAGCTGGACTGGCACCCGCAGATCATTACCGGCACCAGCGTTGGCAGCCTGAACGGTGCCATGTTCGTGCTGGACCAGTACGAGACGGCCCGCGATATGTGGCTGGCCATCCGCAGCAAGGATGTGATGGAGCTGCCGGAGGAGGATGCCGACCTTTCGGCCCTGCACCAGTTCCTGCGCAGCGTGGTGAAAGCCGGCGGCATGGATGTGACCCCGCTGGAAGAGATCGTGGAGCGGGTGCTGGACGAGGATGCCCTGCGCGCGGCTCCCATCCGCTTCGGCCTTGTCACGGTGGAGCAGCGGGGCTTAAAGCCCCGGGAGCTGACGCTGGACGAGATCCCGGCAGGAAAGGTCAAGGACTACCTGATGGCCTCCGCTGCCTGCTTCCCGGCGCTGCGTGCGCGGGAGATCGACGGGGTCAAGTTTCTGGATGGCGGCTACAGCGACAACATGCCCACCGGTCTTGCCAAACGCATGGGCGCGGATGAACTGGTGTGCGTCGATCTGGAAGGCGTGGGCATCACCCGCCCCAACCTCACCGGCCTGCCCACCGTGATGGTGCGCAGCTACTGGGAGCTGGGCGATATCCTGCACTTTGACCCCGACACCGCCCGCCGCAACATCGAGCTGGGCTACTATGATACCCGCCGCGCTATGGGATATCTGCGGGGGTGTGCCTATGCTGTCTCCTGTGATGCCCAGAGCTGCGCGGACGCTGCTGCGTTCCACGCAAAATTTGAGCGGGTGCAAAAGGCCGTGCGGGAGAAATACCCGGTCACCCTGACAGCGGATGCGGCCCTGCTGCTGGCCAAGATGAAGGATGCCGACCTTGCCCCGCTGGAAGCCGCCGCGGAAGATGCCGGTGTGGACCCGGCCCATTACTACACCACCCATACTTTGTGCGATGCATTCCTTGCAAAGTGCGATCAGGCACGGATGCAGAGCTTTGCACCGCTGTTTGAGGGCAGTGCCGATGCGGCGCGGGCCGCACTGGCCGCGCTGCTGCCCAATACCTTTTTGCAGGCGCTGGTCTGGCGCACCCTGACCACGCCGGAAGCCGAGCTTTTGCCGGAGGTGACCGAACATGAAAGTGTATAAAGGTTCCTGCGCTTCTCCCGGCCTTGTGCTGGGGCAGGTGAGCCGTCTGGAGCACCATGTGGAGACCACGACCGTGGGCCCCTTTAAACCGTCCCGGGAGCTGCAGCTGCTCACCGATGCCATCCGCACCGCACAGGACGAGCTGGAATCCATGGCAGACCGTGCCGCACCCAGCGAGCAGGCCATTTTTCAGTTCCAGAGCATGATGCTGGACGACGAGGGCATGATGAACGAGGTGCGCTTCTGCATCAATGCAGGCATTGGCGCGGCAGCGGCTATGAATCAGGTGGGCCAGCGCTACGCCGACCAGCTGGCCAACATGAAGGATAACCCTTACATGCAGCTGCGCAGTGTGGATATCCTCGACGCAAGCCGCCGGGTCATCAACATCATCACCAACCGCCCCCGCATGTGGCTGGCGCTGGATCACCCGGTGATCCTTGCGGCAGAGCGGCTGATGCCCACCGACCTGTTCAGCGTGCCCTCCGGCATGATTTTAGGCATCATCACCGCCGAGGGCAGCGGCCAGAGCCACGCGGCCATCATTGCCCGGGCAATGAATATCCCGGGCATCGTGCAGGTGGGCCGGGATTTTCTGGACGACTGCGACGGCCGCACCGTGATTCTGGACGCCACCGGGGGCCAGTGCACGCTGGACCCGGACGCTGCCGCCCGCCAGCAGGCCGAGACCCGCATCTGCGAGCTGCAGCGGGAGAACGAAGAGATGGGGCAGCTGCATGCTCTGCCCAGCAGGACAAAGGACGGCCAGGCCTTTGAGCTGCTGGCCAACTGCTTTGGGCCGGAGGACATCGACACGGCCATGCAGTCCGGCGCACAGGGCGTGGGCCTGCTGCGCACCGGCTACATGATGCTGCCGGGCCGCATCCTCGATGAGCAGGAACAGTATTTCTTCTACTGCTCCTGTCTTGCTGCCGCCAAGGGCTGCCCGGTAACGGTGCGCACCTTCGACTTTGGCTCAGACCGCACCATTTCCGACGCCTATCAGGGCCTGCAGTCTTCCAAGCTTGGCCTGCGGGGCATCCGCAACAGTCTGCGCCAGCCCCACCAGTTCGAGACGCAGCTCTGTGCGCTGCTGCGCGCCGCCGCCCGCGGCCCGCTGCGGGTGATGTTCCCCATGGTGACGAATGTGGAGGACTGGGACGCAGCCATGCGTGTGGTGGAGCGCTGCCGCGAGCACCTGCGGGAGCGCGGCGTGGCGTTCAACGAAGATACAAAGTTCGGCGTGATGCTCAGCGTACCCGCTGCCTGCCTGACCGCTGAGGAATTTGTAGAGCACGGGGTCGATTTTCTTGTGGTCGGCACCAACGACCTGACCCAGTATACCCACGCGGCAGACCGTGAGCTTGCCAGCGCGGAGCACTACTACCGCCCGGCCAGCAAGGCCATGAAAAAGCTCATCACTATGGTGCTGGATGCCGCAAAGGTGCGCAATGTGCCGGTGACCATCTGCGGCCTTGCGGTGGGCAACCCGGCCAACACGGTGCAGTATCTGCAGCTGGGCCTGCGCAGCTTCTCGGTGAGCCCGCAGAACCTTTTGAATGTGAAGAAAGCTCTGCTGGAGCTCTGACGCTCCAAACTATTTTTGACACAGCAGCCCGGAACGATCTGTGGGTCGTTCCGGGCTGTTTTTTCTGCGGCTGCGAAAGCATTTTCTCTTCCATTTTTTTACAGAACGCACGAAAAAATGGGGGGGTCCAAAAGGTTCGTACAGAATGAAGATTGCGCCTTGCTGCAGAAATGCTATACTTTAAATGTTTAAAACGTGCGGGCAGGCGAAAAAGCCTGCATGCACGAAAAAAACGAGAGAGGAGTTATCTTTATGAAGAAGTTTGGCACACGGCTCATCAGTGCGGTACTTGCAGGCTGCATGATGACCTCTGTCCTTCCCGTGAGCGCATTTGCTCTGGAGGGAAGTACAGAATTTGAACGCACTGTGAGCGCACAGGAAAATTCCGATGCGCCTGCAGAGCCCTCCGGAGAGGCGGCAGCGGCCTGTCTCCTGACCAGCGGCAACATCATCAACAAGAATTTCATTGAAGAGCATGGCGGCAGCAAGGTTTATTCCATAAACGGTACCTATACAGAGGGGATCGTGATCGACGCTGAGGACGAGGATGTGGTCATCAACGTCATCGGAGAAACGACCTTTGATAAAAAGGATGGGAATAAAAAAGACTGTGCGAACTTTATTACAGTCCGCAACGCCAATAGCGTGACCGTCAACGCTGAGGGGCAGACCATCACGACGGCAGAGGGGGGCCTCGCCTTCAGCCGTTGCTTCTATGCCGAAAACAGCTTCACGGGCACCGCAGTGCTTAACGGCGGCAACTATAACTGGCAGTGTGACGACATCTCCGCATGCTATCTGCTCGGCGGCAACTGGACGTTTGACAATCTCACCCTGAAAACCATCCAGTGTGCTATTGAAACAGATAAGGGAGCCAATGTGACCGTCAATGGCGGCACCTACGACTGCCACGATAGCGACAGCGCGACGTTTATGATCATGAATTCCCCCAGCTCGTCCTTCAATTATGTGACAGCCTCCGGCGCGGGCTGGGTCCTGGACGCCATCAACAGTTGGGTCGATGTCGTCGGCGGCTCTTACTCCCGCAATAAGGACGTCGAGGTATTCATACAACGTCCGACGCTGCGCGCCTCCGATAATGCAACGCTGAACGTCACAAATGCCGATGTCACCGGAACCTACTGCGATGTGTTTGTGACGGGCGCCACCGCCAACCTTTTCGGCGGTACTTATACCAACACCAACGAGTATCTTGATTCTTACTGCACGTCCCCTGCACTGAAGGTATGGGAAAACGGCACATTGAGCGTCAATGGTGCCACTGTGGATTGCACGGGCGGCAATGCTGCCATTTCTTCGGGCGAACCGGCAGGGTCGTATTACCATTATAAATATGGGGACGGCGGCAAGCTGGTCGTTGAGAACTGCACGATCAAAAACAGCAAATACGGCATTTATCTCGGTCGGGGCAGCAGCACCTCCGCAGAGCTGAAGAGCGCCGAGTTTGAGGGGACCGAGAGCGATATTTACCTCGAGTCCGACAAGGAGATCACCATCAGCGATACCTTTACCACCCAAACCACCATCAAGGTTGCCGACCCGGAAGAAGGCCGTCAGCTCACGGTCGCAGGCAATGCAAACAAGCTGCACCTTGTGGGCCAGAACGAGAGCTACCGCGTGGCGTATGACAAGGCACAGCACTATTATTACCTGACCCAACGGGCACCCGGCTACACCCTGACCGCCAAGGATGCCACGGCAACGATCAAGGTCGGGGGCGTTGACACTAAGGTTGACCCCAATGACGAGATCTACGAAGGCACCCCGGTCACCCTGACCGCAGACCCAGCCCCCGATGGACAGAAGTTCGCAGGCTGGACCGGGATCGTGATCTTGAACGGCGTTGTACAGAATGAAATGAATGACCTGCTGAGCTTCCCCAATGAGGAGGACCATACCACGGCGAACTTTGAAATGCCCAAAGGCAACGTGACGGTCAGAGCCGTGTACGAAGCCGTGGACCCCGTGGAGCCGCCTGTGGACCCGGTAGACCCGGTGGACCCGGTGGGCCCCGTGGACCCCGTCCTGCCCGGTGTCATCATCGGCGGCGCTGTAATCCTGGGTGCCTATGAGACCGGCACCGGCATCTACCGTATGATGAACATGCAGGGCCTCCCCCTGCCGTCTGACCGCATCGAACTGGCAGAGCTGGTCTGGGAGCGTGCAGGCAAGCCGGAGCCGCAGAACATGACCGATGAGAACCTGTATGCGGACATTGACGCCGACGATACCGATGCCCAGAAGGCTGCACACTGGATGGTGGAGCAGGAGCTGATGAAGTTCGACGAGGACAACAACAAGTTCCATCCGTGCTTCCCGGTCAGCAAGCTGCGCGTCTGCCTTACCTGGCAGAATGCAAAGGACAAGGGTCTCATTGACTGATCTGCCCTGCGTCTGCACAGCGGAACAATAAAAAACAAGGGGCCGCTCCTTTCCGGGAGCGGCCCCTTGTTGCTGTCCGGAAGGCCCGCAGGCGCTGCCGGGCAGCACAAAGCATTATTCCAGATTCCCCGTCAGGGTCATGACCGAAGCAAGCACGGCCAGCGGGGCGGTCTCGCACCGCAGGATGCGGGGGCCAAGGCCCACCGTTCTGGCACCGGCCTTTGCAGCCATCTCGGCTTCCTCGGCGGCAAAGCCGCCCTCGGCACCAGTCACGATGGCGATTTTCAGTTTTTCACCATCGGCGGGCTTTGCTGCGGCCAGCAGGTCGCGCAGGGGCGCGCCGCCGCACTCGTAGCAGAACAGCACAAGGTCGTACTGTGCAAAGGTGCGGCACACGGCACCAAAGTTTGCCAGCGGCAGGGCCACATCCGGCAGAATGCCCCGGCCGCACTGCTTGGCGGCTTCCACCGCAATACGGTTGTAGCGCTCGTTCTTCTGCTCCTCTTTTTTGGGCGCGGCCACGCAGTACCGGCTGAAGAAGGGCACGATGTGGGCTGCGCCCAGCTCCACGCCGTGCTTGATGATCTGCTCCAGCTTGTCCTGCTTGGGGTAACCGGCCAGCAGAGTGACCTCCACGCTGGGTTCGGCGGCGCTGGGATAGCCCGGCTCCACCCGGAACTCCACACACTCATCGCCAAAGCCGGTGATGGTGGCGGTGTATTCCACGGCGTTGCCGTCGCATAGAATGACAGTATCGCCCAGCCTTGCGCGCATCACGCGGGCAAGATGGTGGGCATCGGCCCCGCGCAGGGTGGCGGTGCCGTCAGAGATCTCGGTGGTAAAATAACGGTGCGGCATAAAATCTCCTTACGCTTTCTTGCAGACGATGCACTCCCAGCCGCGCTTCTCCTTGACTTCCACAACGGCAAGGCCGGCTTTTTCCAGCCCGGCGATCACTTCGTCCTTACGGCTGTCGATGATGCCGCTGGCAATAAAGGTGGCACCCTCCGCCATCAGGCCCGGCACGGCGGGGGCCAGAGACAGGATGGCGTTGGCCACGATGTTGGCGGTGATGATATCGTATTTGCCGCTGGCCTTATCGGAAAGGTCGCCCACCAGCACGGTCAGCTTGTCCTGCACGCCGTTCAACGCGGCGTTCTCGCCTGCGGTGCGCACGGCCACAGGGTCGATGTCCACGCCCTCGGCCACAGCAGCGCCCAGCTTCAGCGCCGCAATGGCAAGGATGCCGCTGCCGGTGCCGATGTCCAGCACCCGCTCGCCGCCGGTCACCCGCTCGTCCAGCGCTTCCATGCACAGGCTGGTGGTCTCGTGGCCGCCGGTGCCGAAGGCAAGGCCCGGGTCAAGGATCAGCTTTACCCGGTCAGTGTCGTACTGCTGCCACGAGGGCACCACCGCCAGACGTTTGCCGATTTCCAGGGGGTGATAATACTTGCGCCAGCCGTTCTGCCAGTCCTCCTGCTCCACGCCCTCGGTCTCCACGGTGT
>ERZ827197.2579-NODE-2579-length-11760-cov-10.777787_pt1 | contig 11760 bp, 10 predicted proteins | sample MGYA00519867_ERZ827197 | MGnify/ENA primary metagenome ERZ827197 (study PRJEB31778, sample SAMEA3449278) | human gut metagenome | biome: human gut; feature: human-associated habitat; material: faeces | place: United Kingdom | collected 2010/2012 ...
GGTAGTCCGCCACGGCGGCGGCCATGATGAGCACATCGGTGGTGTCAAAGCGGTCAGTCACCGCCTCGTACATCTGCCGGGCGGTGGTCACCGGCACATCGGTGGTGAACTTGACCGGCGGCAGCGCGGTCTGCCCGTGGATCAGGGTCACTTCGGCGCCCCGCATGGCGGCGGCGCGGGCAAGGGCGTAGCCCATCTTGCCGGTGGAGTGGTTGGTCAGGTAGCGCACCGGGTCCAGCGCCTCCTGCGTAGGGCCGGCGGTCACCGCGACGCGCACCCCGGCCAGATCCTTCGGGCGGGCGATGGTGTGCAGGATGTGCTCCAGCAGTACCTCCTCCTTGGGCAGGCGTCCGCTGCCCACATCCTTGCAGGCCAGCACGCCGCTTTCGGAGGGGATGACGGTAAAGCCGTACCGCTCCAGCGTGGCAAGGTTATCCTGCGTGATGGGGTTTTCCAGCATGCCGGTGTTCATGGCGGGAGCCACCAGCTTCGGGCACTTGGCAGCCAGCACCACGGTGGTAAGCATATCGTCCGCAATGCCGTGCGCCATTTTGGCAATCACGTTGGCGGTGGCGGGGGCGACTAAAATCACATCCGCTTTTTTTGCCAGCGAGATGTGGGTGACCTCAAACTTGAAATCCCGGTCAAAGGTGTCCACCATGCACTTGTGGCCGGTCAGGGTCTCAAAGGTGAGAGGGGTAATGAACTGGGTGGCGTTTTTGGTCATGATGACCTCCACATCCGCACCCAGCTTGCGCAGTGCACTGGCCACGTTGGCCATCTTATAGGCGGCAATGCCGCCGCTCACGCCCAGCAGGACGCACTTGCCGTTCAGATCCATGGTTCGTTTACCTCCCGGAAAAACAGTTCTTTTCCACATATCTTACCTTAGTATAATGCAAAACTTCCACCAGCACAACAAAATCTTTGCCGGGAACTTGTATCCGGCGCAAAAATGCGGTAAAATACGCTTGACAAAGAGCAAACCGGTTCTTTTCTTTTATTTTGAAAAGGAAAACAGAATTATGATCTTAGCCATTGATATAGGCAACACCACCGTCGCCCTTGGGGGCATCCGGGACGGACGTGTATGCTTTGTGGCGCGCATGGACACGGTGCGCACCCGCACGGCTGCGGAATATCGTGCCGAAATGGATAAAATATTTGCGCACCGCCGCCATCCGGAGCGTCCCATGCGCTTTGAAGGTGCAGTGCTTACCAGCGTAGTGCCCCAGATCACCGGGGCACTGGCCGAGTGCGCCCGCCACTACACCGGCAAAAAGCCGGTCATCGTTTCGCCGGACATCCGCACCGGGCTGACCATGGGGGTGGACGAGCCCCGCGCCGTGGGCAAGGACCGGCTGGTGGATGCCGCCTATGCGGCGGCAAACTTTCCGCTGCCGGTCATCACAGTAGACCTTGGCACCGCCACCACCTTTAATGTGGTGGACAAGGATCGGGTGTTCCGGGGCGGCGTGATCTGCCCCGGCCTTTCCACCGGGCTGCGCGCACTGGGTGAGCGCTGTGCCCAGCTGCCGCAGGTGCATCTGGGCTCCCCGAAAAAAGCCATCGGCACCAATACCGAAAGCTGTATGCTGTCCGGCTCGGTGCTGGGCACCGCCGTGCTCATTGACGGCATGGTGCAGCGCATTGAAGAGGAATTGGGCAGCCCGGCTACACTGGTGGTCACCGGCGGTCTGGCAAAGTACGTCACCCCGCTGTGCCGCCACCCCCTGACCTATGACCCGGAGTTGCTGATGAAGGGGCTGGCACTGCTGTACCAGCTGAACGCCCCGCAGGAGCACGGCCGCAGCCATGGCGGCGGCAGGCATTACGGTCAGCAGGGACGCCTCCGGGCAAAGCACCCGCACCCCAACCGCCGCACCCGCCGCGAGCCGGAGGCGCTGGTAGGCTGAGGGAACAAGAGGATAAGGGAGAGCATTATGAAACTGGGCATTCTTGGCACGGGTAAGATCGTGCAGGAATTTTTGCCATGGCTTGTGGAGCACACGCCGTTTACTGTGCAGGCGGTGTGCAGCACCCCGCGCTCGGCGGCAAAGGCCGCAGAGCTGTGTGCACAATATCAGATCCCACAGCACACCACCAATTACTTTGAACTGCTGCAATGGGTGGACGCGGTCTACATCGCCGTGCCCAACTTACAGCACGCCCGCTACGCCCGGGTGGCGCTGGAGGCAGGCAAGCACGTCATTGTGGAAAAGCCCATGGCGGTGACCGCCGCCGAGACCGAGGAGCTGGCTGCGCTGGCACAGCGCAAGCGGCTGTTCCTCTTTGAGGCGATGACCACCCAGTACCAGCCCAACTACGCCAAACTCCGGGAGCTGCTGCCCCGGGTGGGCACGGTACGCATGGTACAGTGCAGCTTCAGCCAGTATTCCAGCCGGTACGACGCCTTTTGCGCCGGGCAGACCCCGCCGGTGTTCGACCCGCTGTGTGCGGGCGGCGCACTGATGGACTTGGGCGTGTACAACGTCAGCTACATCGTAGGTCTGTTTGGTGAGCCGAATAAGGCGGTGTATGCCGCCAACATGGAGCGCAATATCGACACCAGCGGTGTGCTGATGATGGATTACAGCGGCTTCAAGGCGGTAAGCCTTGCCGCCAAGGACTGCGCAGCCCCTGCCCGCTGCATCATTCAGGGCACGAAGGGCTACATCCTGCAAAAATCCACCCCGAACTACTGCGGCGGTGTGACCTTCCATCCCAACGAGGGCAAGGAGGAGCACTACAACCTGAACGGGGATCGTCCCCGGCAGGCGGCAGAGTTCGAGGCCTTTTACCGCGCCATGACCGCCGGAGACCAGGAGCTGTGCGCCCGCATGCTGGATACCAGCATCGCGGTGAGCCGGGTACTCACGGTGGCGCGCCGCAGTGCCGGGGTGCGCTTCCCCGGCGACAGATTTTAACGCATTTTTCTCTGGAACACGCCCTGACAACTACGCGCTTCCAAAGATTTGAATATTCACCTAAAACCCGCACAGAGCGGGCAGGTTTGCGCCGTATCCGACAAAAAGGGCGGAACGGCAGCAGGAGGAAAACTGAATTATGAAGAATACCAATACGAAGACCTTGACTCGTGTGGCCCTGCTGGTGGCCATTGAACTGGTGATGAAGCTTGTCGGTCTGGGCAGTGTGCCCGTGGGCCCGCTGTACATGAGCTTCCTCACCCTGCCCATCGCCGTGGGCGCCATCACCATGGGCCCCGCCGTGGGTGCCCTGCTGGGCGGCGTGTTCGGCGCTGTGAGCTTCTACGATGCCATCACCGGCGCATCTGCCATGACCGGTGCACTGTTTCAGGTCAGCCCGCTGAACACCTTTATCCTGTGCGTGGGCATGCGTGTGCTCATGGGTCTGTGCTGCGGCCTGATCTTCAAGGGCCTGCAGAAGCTGGATAAGTCCCGCACCTGGAGCTACATCCTCAGCGCCATGACCGCACCCGCCCTGAACACCCTGTTCTTCATGGGCTACATCGTGCTGGCTTTCTACGGCTGCGACTATGTGCAGAATCTGGTGTCCGTCAAGGGCGCTGCCAACCCCTTCATGTTCGTAGTGCTGCTGGTTGGCGTGCAGGGCGTAGCCGAATTTCTGGTGTCCGGCATTCTGGGCGGCATCGTCGCCCGCGCCGTGGCAAAGTTCCTGAAGTAAGCCCGGCTGCGCACCATGTCAGGGCGGCGCATCCGTGTTTAGAATAGAAAAATGAATGCTCCTCCGGCAACTGCCGGAGGAGTTTTTTGTTGGGAACGGCTCCAATATCCTTCCTGTGAAAATGCAATGCCGGAGCGTCTGAGGACGCTCCGGCATTGCTCTATTCACAAAAATATCGTCCCGCCTGCCCGGCAGCCTTTACTTCTTCTCCCGCAGCTGTTCCAGATAGCCGTCGGCCTTGATGGCCTCCGGGGTGAAGGAGTTATTCTTCCACCAGTTCACAAGGGCGGCGGTCACGGTCAGGCCGGTGGTCACCAGCTGCTCCACGGTGGCGCTCTCGATGGGCAGCATGGGCTTGCCGCAGGCGCTCAGCACCTGATTGGTCAGTGCCAGCGCCAGCGCAGCCGTGCGTGCCAGGGTGGCGGCAGAAATTTTGCAATGGGTATCGTTCATAGGTTCAGTTCCTCTCTTTCTCCAAATCTGCGATGCGGTGGTTGGCCACCTTCATCTGTTCTTCTAAAATGGGTACGCGGCGGGCAAAGTTGTTATGCTCCCGCACCTCCCGGGTCAGTTCTTCCAGCTTGGTGTCGGTCACCGCCTGGCTTTTTCCGTTGGCGATCAGCACGCCGATCAGGGTCACCGCGCCTGCAATGATGGCCGAGATGATGCCTGTCATCGCGCTCACCCCCTCCACCGGGCTTTGTCTGCCCGGGTGTCCACGTGCACCCAGCCGGCGGCGCGGCCCGCCTTGACGGGGTAGCGTCCCACGCCGCCCCGGTCCGGCATCAGGCTTTCGGCATAGGCAGCTATGTCCTCCACGCTCACGTCCTGCACCCGGATATCCGCTGCCCGGCCATACAGGTGCTGGCTGAACTTTGCCCCGCCTGCCTTGGCGTTGTGTGCCGGGGTGCGGTAGGCGCTGGTGATCGTCACCGGTTTTCCGAAGTGCTCCCGGATACGCTCCAGCAGTTCTGCCAACGCCGTGTCGATGAAGACAGGGTCGCTGCCGTCCTTGCAGCGGAACTCCCGCACACAGAAGTGCGGCGAGAGGGCGGTGCTGCCGTCCCGGGCAAGAGAATACGCTTGCAATGCCATCGTGCGCCCCCTTACAGCCGTTTCAGCAGCGCTGCGATGGGCTCCGTGTAAAACCGCTCGTAGCCCGCTGCGTTGGGGTGGGTGCCGTCGCTGGTGTACTTATCGCCCAGTTCGCTGACGCCGTGTTTTCCCATAGGCGGGGTGGTCTCCGCAATGTCAACGTAGGGCACGCCCCATTTTTTCAGCGCCGCAAGGATGGCAGGCTTATAGGTCTTGTACCAGTTTTCGCTGCCTGCAAACATCCCGCCGTGCGGGAATACATAGGCCACGCACTTGTCGCTGTGATTCGTTGCCAGATCGTCCAGCATCTTCTCCAGTGCGCCGGTCATGGTCGTTTCATCGTAGGCAGCGGCAAAGCCATCGGTCAGGGTACCCACAGGGGCGTTGTTCCAGGCATCATTCACGCCGCCCTCCAACAGGATGTAGTCTGCCTTTGCAAGCGCTGTGGAGTTTGTCACCACTGTGCTGATGCAGCCACGGGTGCCGCCGTATACCTTATCGGTAATATTCGGGGTCAGCGTTGCGCCGTCCACCGCTTCATTGGTCAGGGTCATGCCGTACTTGTCTGCAATACATTTGCCGTAGCCGCCTGCGCTGCTCTTGCCGTAAGCGATGCTGTCGCCTGCAACGTACAGCGTTTTTCCCGCCAGCGGGCTGATGATCTGACCGCTGATGTCAAACACTTCCATTTTACCACCCCTTCTCGATGTAATCGTTCACCTTGTCGTCACTCAGCAGGCCTTTATACACTCTGCACTGATACAGCGTACCCAACCAGAACTGCTGCTTTTTGCTGCCGTCCGCGCTCTGCGCCGCACCGATCAGGAAGGTCTGGGGCACATCTATGATTGTGCCGTTTGTGGTTTTCCACTCCGTCAGCGGGCAGTAGGTACTGCCGCCGCGATATTTTCTGCCGTCGATCTGCACTGCATACCGCGTACGGGTCTTGAGGTGTTCGATGCTGTCTGACAGGGTCACGCCGCCGTAGTTGTAGTAGGCAAACTCGGTCTTATTGTTCAGCGGGCTGCTGGTGGAGTTGAAGCCGGGCAGATTGTCGGTATCGCCGGTCTCGGTCAGGCAGTGCAGGAAGGCAGGCCAAGTGTTGGCATTAAAGTCGTCCCCCGCTTTCGCATCCACTAGGATCGTGTATTGCGGCGTCTCGGTGGAGGCGTGCTCCAGCAGCTTCAGGCCGGTGTCCAGTCCCTGGGTCAGCACGGTCTCGCCGGGCAGACTGTAGATCAGCTGTGCTGTCTCCACTACTTCCACCGTTACCGCGCAGCTTGCACTCTTACCGCCTGCTGTGGCAGTCACGGTGCAGTTACCTGCTTTGATGCCTGTCACCACGCCGTTTGCCACAGTGGCAAAGCCGGTAGGCAGAACGCTCCACACCACCGCCCTGTCGGTTGCGTTCGCGGGCAGCACGGTGGCCGTCAGGGTCTTGCTCTCGCCCTCGTTCAGGGTCATGGTCACGGCGCTCAGGCTCACGCTCTGCACCGGAACTTCCTGTGCACTGCCGCCCCACTCTGCACGCAGAGCATTCAGGGTGGGCTGCATCGTGTCGGTCTTATAGGCTGCATTTTCAAACAGGTTCAGCAGCAGCGCCTTTGCGTTGGCGGTAAAGCCCTCGCCCGGGTCACCTTTTGCACCCGCCGGGCCGGGGTCGCCCTTTTCTCCCTTATCGCCCTTGACGCCTGTGGCGGCGGCTGTAATGCCTGCTTCCATGTGGTTCAGCTGGGCAGCCGTCAGGGTCTGGCCGTCCACAAAATTCTGTTTTACGTAGCTCATTTGTTCCTCCCTAAGATCATTTTTCCAAGGATCGCCTGCCCCAGCACGGCAAAAACGTTCTCCTTCGGCGGCTGCGGGTTGCCCCACAGCGTCGCCAGACGGTCGCAGGCATCCATAGCTGCGTCATTGCCCGCCGCCAGCATGCGCAGTACTGTCAGCAGCGCCTGTTTTTCCGCGGTGGTAATACCGCCGCCTGTGCCCAGCAGCCCCACCAGCGCCTCCCACGCAGGCGTAGCCGGGGCGGGCATCGCGCCCTCTGCCGTGCCGCTGTTGGCGCATACTTTGCACCGCACATCAGCGCTGGTCACGGTGCGGCTGCCGTCCGTGCCCTCAAAGGTGAGGCAGCCCGCGCCGGGCACTGCCGTCACCGCCGCCGGTACGGTCAGGATTCCGTTTTCCACCAGCGTAGCCGCGCTTGCGCCGGGGGTGTGCCAGTGGGCGCACACGGTCAGCCCCTTCCACTCGCCCCGCTGCTCGATGCGCAGCCGGTAGTTGCCCCGGTTGCCCGCATACCCCAGCAGCAGCTGTCCGCCGGGCACCGCTGCCGCGCCGTTTCTGTCCAGCCGGATGGTCATCTCATTCATGCTGCACCGCCCTTACACATACTGGTAGCCCTCCACGTTGAAGGGATAAGCGTTGTCATTGCTCGCCAGGTTTACATCGACCACGCCGATGTTCACCGTGCCGTTCGCAGCAAAACTCACCTTCACCAGTGCTTCGCCCTTGCAGTAAACGCCGTCCCGCAGATTGTAGGTGTTGCCGCCGCCCACTATGGCCACCGCCGTACCGCCCCGCACGATGCGGGTGCAGCCGTAGTCCGCAGCCGCCGCTGCGGCTACTCCGCCGGTGGTAGCGATCGTGGTACATTCCAGAGGGACCGCCATCCTTACCACAATATAATCCACCTCGTCCGGCACAGTCATCGTCTTGTTGCTTTTGCCCGCTGCACCGTCGCTTGTGTAGACAAGCTTTCCGTTCATGTCCGTCACTCCTCTCAGTTGATTCAGTTTTTCTGCCAGGCTAAAGCCCAGCACCGTATCAAGGTTTTCCGCCGTCATTTCCAGTGTGCCGTCTGCGCGCACGGTCAGGCCCCGCCCCACCTTCACGCCGCCCAGCACGGCTGCAGTGGCGGGTGGCATGGTGCAGCCCATGCCGAATTTCCGGTCTGCCTCGGCCTTGGAGTAGAACCGGTCGTCCGCGCCCAGCTGCAATAGTGCGGCGGCCTTTTCCTGCGCCGACCAACCTGCTGCCCCGGCGGCACTGGTCAGCGCCTTTTTTACGCCGTAGGGCAGCAGCGCCGGAGTCAGGGGCGCATAGGCCTCGGTCATACGGTCCAGCTGCGCCGCCGTGGCGGGCACGGTGGTCAGGGTGGCATCTGCCCGCACCGCAACGCCGTACTGCCCGTCTGCCCGCACCGCGCCGGGCGTTGCCGCCGTAGGCACGGTCTCGCTGCGCACATAGGGGCGCAGGTCCGGCAGCGGGGTGGTATCGGTCTGCACCGCGCCGGTGGCGGCATCCACGCTGAGAATGCGCACCACCTCGCCGGGCAAAGGCTGCGCCGGGCTTGGCACCGCCCCCACATCCTGTGCGTTCAGCTGCACCGCGCCGCCCTTGCTGTTCACGCTCAGCACCTGCCCACCGGTGGGTGCATAGCTTTCTGCCCGCAGTGCGGCAGCCTCCGCCCGCTTTGCGCTGGCCTCGGCATCGGTACGGTCGGCCAGAATTTTGTCCGCAGTCTTTTGCGCCAGTGCCGCCTGCATGGCGGTATCTGCCGCACCGTTCTCGGCACGGCGGGCGCTTTCCGCTGCGGCGTGTGCGCTTTCCAGCACGCGCGCCACAAACTGCTCGTACACCGAGGGCGGCAGCTCCTCACTGCCGCCGTCCGTAGGCAGGGTAGCGTACGCATCGTAGCTGCCAGGGCGGGTGTAGGCGGTGTAACCGCCGCTGCCTATGGCGGCCAGCATCCACTGTCCCCGCACGCTGCCGGTCAGGCGGCGGTCCACCGTCACACTGTCGTCGGCGTCCAGCGGAATGGCGGCCAGCTGCACCCCATCGCTGCGGCGCAGATACAGCGCCAGGGTGCACCCCGCCCACGCTGCGGGCAGGATGAACTGCAGCCGGTCCACCCCCTCGGCGTTCTGTGCGCCAAGGTGCAGCCGGTGCGGCCGGGGCACAAATTCGGTGCCGCCGCACTGCTGCTCAAGGATTTCGATCTCCATGCAAAACCTCCTTTTCTGTTTGCTGTCCCGATTGTACCGCCGGGGGCGCAAAACTATCCAGTGTGTACTAAAAATGTGAAATTTTCTGTTCTTCGGCATTTTGCTAAACGGGGTTTTGGCACCGGAAATGCGAGCTTTTCTCCCCTGCCGGGACCGGGTAATTCCCCTGCAGGTTTTCCATGCAAAACCCGCGATGTGGGGCAGCTTGTTTTGGGCGCAGCGGCCGCTGCTGCGGCCTTATTCGCAGAGAAAAGAGCCGGTGCAAATGTTAAAAATTCATGAACGAATTGCCCCCAGAAAAAAGGAAAAAATCAGAAGGAAACCACCTAAAAACCAAAATATCAAAAGAAACACTGTGAAAATTGCACAAAAAATAATGTTACAAATCTAACAAAGTGCAAGACACAAATTTGACAGATGCTTTACGGTCTGGTAAAATAGCGTTTGTGCAACGAACGTTGCAGCGTTTAAATTCTATCTGGATGAAGTAAAAAGCCGTCCTGCGTACGGCACGGCATGGGCAGATGCGGCCTGTGCCGGGGCAGTTTTGTGGTCTGCCCAAAGCGGATTCCAACCTGTAATACGGTGCTCATTCTTTTTACCCGAAGAGAGCATCGTATTTGACTGTGAGACGCTTATACTCAGAGCAGCCACAGTCCGGGCGGCCGGGGTGCTGATGCAATACAGACCCGCGGCCGCGCCAAATACGACAAAGAGAGGAGTTGTCTCGTATCGCTTCCGTTAAATTGAAGAAAGCAGTTACTGCCGCAAAGCAGGCAGTATCTCCCCGTGTGCTGGCATTTTGTGTCATGGTGGTATGCCTTGTGGCTACCCTTGGCGTCACCGCTGCAAATCTGCGGCTGACCTACGTCACCGACTCCAATGGTGCACGGCAGGTTCTTCTGACTGATGCCGATGCTTCCCCCGCACAGGTCATGCACCTTTCCGGTATCCGCTCTGAGGAGGGCGATGAGGTCTACTACACCGCGTTCAGCGGCAATCTTGCCTCCCTGAACATCGAGCGCGCATTCTCCGTCAGCATCACCGCCGACGGGCAGGAGTACCCTGTAAAGCTGGTGTTCGGCACCGTAGCCGATGCACTGGAGCGCGCCGGTATCACCCTTGAAGGGGACGACTACACCGAGCCGGCGCTGGATCACGTTGTGACCGCCGGCAGCAAGATCGTGGTCCACCGCGTGGACTACGAAGAGCGTGTGGAAACTCAGGCCATCCCCTACGACACCCAGTATGTCTACACCAGCCTGTACTTCCGCAACACCGGCCGCACCACCACCCTGCAGCACGGCGCAGCCGGTCAGCAGACCGTGACCACCCGTGACCGCTATGTGGACGGCGAGCTGGAGAACAGCACCGTTGTGGATACCACCACCACGGTGGAGCCCACCGACCACGTCATCAAGACCTACGGCGCAGGCGCGCCAGTGTCCCCCCTGACCGGCGCGGACGGCACCACCAACGCCCCCACCTCTTATAGCAAGGTGCTCACCGGCAAGGCCACCGGCTACTATTCCCGTACCGGCAAGGGCTCTTCCGGTCTGGGTCTGGGCTATGGCACCGTGGCTGTGGACCCGGACGTGATCCCCTACGGCACCAAGCTCTACATCACCTCCACCGACGGCAAGTTCGTCTACGGCTACGCCGTAGCCACCGACACCGGCATCGCCGTCCAGAAGGGGCAGATCCTTGTAGACCTGTTCTACGAGACCTACGCCGAAAGCGTTATCAACGGTGCCATTCAGGTCAACGTCTACGTTGTGGGCTGAGCTGTAAACAAAACACAATAACCACGCAAAGAGACCGCTGTACAAACTGTGCAGCGGTCTCTTTTGATGTTAAGTAGAAAACTATTTTTATTTCGGGGTCGGGGAAAGTCTGTGGGCTTTCCCCGACCCCTTTTCTGTTTTCGCAACGCTTTCGCTGAAACCGTTTGTCAAATGAGCAGTTTACACGATGTTGAGCTGCAAATTTTGGATGATATGCCCACAACATACAGAGAATGCCAGAAAATTTGTGTTAATTGTATTTGTTTTTCGGACAAAAAGTCTTGCAAAACTGGTCAAAACATTTTAATATAAAAGAGTACAAAGCTGCGGATACCGCTTTCGGCTTCCGCACGGGGAGGAGCAGTTTATGAAACCGACCGAAGAAAAGATTCAGAGCAACACATCGGACCTGCCGGTGTACCTGTTCAAGCAGGGCAACAACTGCGAGGCTTACCGCTACTTCGGCGCACATCTGGAAACACGGGTCGGGGAGTCCGGCGTTGTGTTCCGCGTATGGGCACCGCACGCCGTAGCCATCAGTGTTGTGGGCGACTTCAACAGCTGGAAGCCCGGCAGCCATCCCATGCACAAGGTGGATGGCGATTCCGTGTGGGAATTGTTCATTCCCGGCATGAAGGAATACGATGTTTATAAATATTGCGTGACCACCCGTGCAGGCGACCTTGTTTACAAGGCCGATCCCTACGCCTTCCACGCCGAGACCCGGCCGTCCAACGGCAGCAAGGTCTACGATCTGTCCGGCTTTGCATGGCACGATGCCGCATGGCAGACCGCGCAGAAAAAGGCGGACGTGATCAACGGCCCGATGAATATCTACGAGATGCACGCCGGCAGCTGGAAGATGAAGGAGGGCGGCAAGCCCTACAACTACTCCGAGCTGGCGGACGAGCTGATCCCGTACATCAAGGATATGGGCTACACCCATGTAGAGCTGCTGCCGGTGATGGAATATCCGTTTGACGGCAGCTGGGGCTATCAGGTCACCGGCTATTTTGCACCCACCAGCCGCTACGGCACCCCCAAGGACTTTATGGCCTTCGTGGATAAGATGCACGCCGCAGGCATTGGCGTCATCATGGACTGGGTGCCCGCCCACTTCCCCAAAGACCAGTTCGGCCTGTACAATTTTGACGGCGAGGCCTGCTACGAGGACCCCAACCCCAAGCGCGGCGAGCACAAGGAGTGGGGCA